>ODAI011711846.1_pt1 | contig 11839 bp, 7 predicted proteins | sample 1539321 | NCBI WGS metagenome assembly ODAI01 (sample SAMN02144231, study PRJEB22623) | gut metagenome | biome: sheep rumen | host: Ovis aries | place: New Zealand
CAGAATTTCCCGCGAATCTCCCCCAAATCACCTGCGAATCACCCGTGAATCACCCGCGAATCACCCGCGTTTGGATGCTAAAAAGATGCGGATAACATGCAGAAAGCATGCGGATTACATGCGGATCATATACGGACCGCTTCGCTATTCCGGAAATTCCGGATATTCCGGAGAGACAGGGGATAGCGGGAAGGTAGGAAAATCCGGGATGTACAGGACAAGAAAATCTGCTTTTTAGAAAAAATATCGAAAGCAGAAAGTTTCCATGGGGAATACCTGTTAAAAAGTAGCAAATATGCATTTTTTTTCATTTTTTATGCGTGCGTACTTGCGTATATTAAATATTTTTTGTAATTTTGCAGGTCGAAAGGTTATGAATGCATGCAAAAGAGTGAATTTACACAGGAAGAGGAGCAAATGATCCAACGCGAATTCGAAGCGTTGTTAGCGGATTACGCCCAGACTCCACATCGTCAGAAAGTGGAATTGATTACGCATGCCTTCAATTTTGCCAATCAGGCGCACTATGGAGTCCGTCGTTTGAGCGGCGAGCCTTATATCATGCATCCGTTAGCTGTAGCCCGCATCTGCGTCCGTGAAATAGGCTTGGGAAGTACGAGTATATGCTCCGCTCTTCTGCACGATGTAGTGGAAGACACGGATTATACGGTAGAGGACATCGCCGGTCTATTCGGCGACAAGATTGCCCAGATTGTAAGCGGGCTGACCAAAATCAGCGGAGGAGTCTTCGGCGAGCAGGCCTCGGAGCAGGCCGAGAATTTCCGCAAGCTGCTCCTCACAATCAGCGATGACATCCGTGTAGTGCTGATAAAAATAGCCGACCGTTTGCATAACATGCGGACTTTAGGTGCCCAACCGAAAGACAAGCAATATAAAATAGCCGGCGAGACCCAATATATCTATGCGCCGTTAGCCCATCGCTTAGGTCTGTTCCCGATCAAGACGGAATTGGAGGATTTGAGTTTCAAATACGAGCATCCGGAGACATGGCAGGAGATTCACGACAAACTGGAGGCCGTCAAATCCCATCAGTTGGAGAATTTCGAGCAGTTTGCCGGTCCTATCCGTGAGCGATTGACCAGCATGGGGTACCAGTATACGCTGAAAGCCCGCATCAAATCCGTCTATTCGATATGGAAAAAGATGGTCCGTCAGCAGTGTGCTTTTGAGGACGTTTATGACTTGATGGCCGTGCGGATTATTTTCACTCCGAACGAGTCCATGAGCGAAAAAGACCAGTGCTGGATGATTTATTCCGCCATTACGGAATTATACCGTCCGCATCCGGAGCGGATACGTGACTGGATTTCCACGCCTAAAGCCAACGGATACGAGGCGCTGCACGTGACGGTAATGGGCCAGAACGGAGACTGGATTGAAGTCCAGATCCGCACAGACCGTATGAATGAGATAGCAGAGCGCGGTTATGCGGCGCACTGGAAATACAAGACCGGCGAATCAGATGACAGCGAGTTAGACAAATGGCTTCGTGAGATCAAGGAGATATTGGAGCACCCGGAGAAAGACGCGATGGAATTCCTGGGTACCTTCAAACTCAATCTTTTCGCCCAAGAAGTATTCGTTTTCACGCCGAAGGGAGAAATCAAAACGATGCCGTTAGGCTCCACAGCATTAGATTTTGCCTTCCTGCTCCATACCGACCTCGGCGAACATTGCATCGGTGCCAAAGTCAACCATTCCTTAGTGCCTCTCTCCTACAAACTCAAAGGCGGCGACCAGATAGAAGTACTGACCTCCAGCAGTCAGCATCCTCAGAAAGAATGGTTTGATATGGTGATAACCGCCAAAGCCAAAAACTGTTTGACACAATATTTCCGCAGAGAGGAACGCAAGTATATCAAACACGGCGAACGATTGGTAGAAGATGCCATCTCGATGGATAAAGACCTTTCCGCCAACCATGATTTGGCTTTGGCACGGATTTTGAATCACTACCGGATGACCCAGCCCTCGGAGTTATATTCGCAGGTTGGTCAAGGAGCCATACGGTTAGATAATATCCATGATATTGTTTATCCCAAACGCGGTTGGAGATCCTATATACCGTTTATGGGAAAGACAAACCCCACCCCGTCCCTCCCCACAAAGGAGGGAGAAAAAGAGATCGTCAAGCCCAAGAAAGGACCTCATACCATCGAGTTGACGGACGACGAACTGAATAAGAAATTTGTGCTGAGCAACTGCTGTCATCCGATCCCTGGCGATGAAGTGCTGGGTTATCTGGATGAGAAAGGACTGATGCATATTCATAAGATTGATTGCCCGGAGGCAAACCTGCTGAAGACGAGTTACGGCAAACGTATCTATTCGGCAACCTGGAACACCCACCGCGTACAATCATTCGTAGAAACGATTGAACTGAAAGGAATCGATACATTCGGTGTGTTCATCCATGTGCTGCAAACCATCACCACGGATTTTCACATCAACCTGCGCGCCATCAATATCTCCAGTGAGGACGGTATTTTCAAGGGGACGATGGAGATATACGTATATGACCGCTCCGAATTAGAAGACCTGCTGAAGGCACTTCGCAAGATAGACAACATTAAAGAAGTTAAACGATATGAAAAAGATTTTTAGAACTCTCTGCATGGCTCTCGCAGCAGTAGCCATGATGGCCCAAGACCCAGTAATTACTTTTGAGAAAACCGAACATGACTTTGGTAAAATCAACGAAGGTGACGGTCGTGTATCCGTAGTCTTCTCATTCAAGAACGAAGGAATGGCTCCGCTCGTATTGAGTAATGTACGTGCGAGTTGCGGTTGTACCACCCCGACGTGGACCAAAGAGCCGGTAGAACCCGGACAGACAGGAAGCATCACCGTCACTTATAATCCCAACGGACGTCCGGGACGTTTCCAGAAAACCGTGACCATCACTTCCAACGCCAGCGAGCCGACCAAGAAAGTCTATATCAAGGGTGAGGTTATTCCGAAGCAAGCCAAACCGGTAAACCGTTACACCGTAGCCGTAGGCGAACTGAACATGAAGACCAAAACGTTGGATTTAGGCACCGTCAAGAAAGGCGAGCACAAAAGCGGTGAGTTGGAGTATGCCAACTTAGGCAAAGAGGCGCATGAGGTTGCATTGGAGACCCGCAGTGCCGACTCGTATCTCATCAATCAAGTGACCCTTCCTACCATAAATGCCAGCGAGATCGGCAAATTCGTGTTTGCTCTTGAGTCGGAGAATACCAAGTTATATGGTCCGGTTGAGGTATATGCTTATGTAAAGATAGACGACAAATCTGTTCAGGACGAGGCTCACATGCTGACTATCAAAGCCGATATCGTAGAAGATTTCAGCAAGATGACCGTGGAGGAAAAGCAACAAGCGCCGATCATGGAGATTGTGAACAATATCAACCTGGGCAAAGCAGCAGCCGGGAAGGTCCTCAAAACTTCGTTCCCGATCAAGAACACCGGTGTTAACCCGCTGGAGGTACACCGTGTATATTGCAATGATAGCAACCTCCGTCTCAAAGCTCCGAAACCCATCAAATCGGGTAAGAAAGGCGCTGTGACGGTAGAGATCAACACCAAAGATTTGCAACCGGGTGCATACAGCCGTCAATTACTCGTCATTACCAATGACTTTGAGCATTCGAGAGAGAAAGTGACCGTGAACTTTACCGTAGAATGATCGACCATCCAGAAAATAGCGCAGAATACAAAGGACTGACGGTGAATGCAGGTGTAGAAAATCTGCCTTCCGTAAATCCCTATGCTACGTTCCGTCGCCGCAAGCAGGTACTCTCTCCAGAAGAATATTTCGAGGGTATCCGTCGCGGTGACGTGACTATTCTGAGCCAGGCAGTCACTCTGGTTGAGAGTAATCTGCTGGCAGACCAAGCGATCGCCCAAAAAGTGATTGAGTTATGTTTGCCATACGCAGGAAACTCCATCCGCGTAGGAATTACCGGTGTACCGGGAGCAGGCAAATCTACCTTTATAGAGGCCCTCGGCAGTGAGTTATGCGATGCCGGAAAGAAATTAGCCGTTTTGGCAATCGACCCTTCGAGCGAACGCAGCAAAGGTTCCATACTGGGAGACAAGACACGCATGAACGAGCTGTCAGTCAAATCCAATGCCTTCATCCGTCCCAGTCCATCAGCCGGTTCATTAGGAGGTGTAGCCCGTAAGACTCGTGAGACCATTGTGCTATGCGAAGCTGCCGGATTTGATACTATTCTGTTAGAGACAGTGGGTGTGGGACAATCGGAAACAGCAGCGCACTCCATGGTAGATTATTTCCTGTTGCTGCAAGTCACGGGTACAGGAGATGAGTTACAAGGCATCAAACGCGGAATCATGGAAATGGCGGATGGAATAGCCATCAATAAATGCGACGGAAATAATATTGAACGTGCGCGTGTTGCGCGCGTAAGTTTCAAAAATGCCCTGGCACTCTTCCCTCCTTCAGAATCAGGATGGAAACCGGAAGCTATATGCTGCTCCTCCATTGATCATAGCGGCGTCATGGACGTCTGGAAAAACATCGAAGAGTACATCGCTTTCGTCAAGAAAAACGGCTATTTCGATATCCATCGGACAGAACAAGCCAAGTACTGGATGTACGAGACCATCAATCAGGCACTGTTAGACGGGTTCTATAAGAACGAGAAAATGGAACACCAGATAGAGGTAGCTGAACGCCAAGTATTAAACAATGAGATAAGCAGTTTTATCGCTGCACACAATTTATTAGCTGCATATGGCAGTAGGAAGTAAAAATAGCAAACGCACGTCTCAAAGCACGATTATCAAAGTCGGCGCGAACGAAATGGGCAAACTGCCCCCTCAGGCCCAAGAGCTGGAGGACTCGGTATTAGGCGCCATCATGATAGAGAAAGACGCTTACGGCACCATCGCCGATCTGCTTCGTCCGGAGGTCTTCTACAAGGACCAGAACCGATTAGTCTATGAGGCTATTCGCGAGTTGGCGAGCAAAGACCAGCCTATTGATGTCCTATCGGTAGGCGAGAAGCTGCGGAGCATGGGTACGCTGGAGAAAGCAGGCGGAGCTGTATATATAGCTGATTTGACACGACGCGTAGCTTCTACCGCCCATCTGCGCTATCATGCACAAGTCATCGCCCAAAAAGCCACCGCCCGTGATCTGATCGCGATGGCAGCTCAAATAGAGGAGAAAGGATTTGACGAGACGCAGGATGTCGAAGAACTGATGCAAGAAGCGGAAGCAGGAATTTTCGAGATTTCTCAGCGCAGTCAGAAACGCGATGTCACCCAGATAGACCCGGTAATCGAGGAGGCTTTTGCACGGATGGAGAAAGCATCCAAAAACGACGGTTCCATCAGTGGAATACCATCCGGTTTTCATGCCTTGGACAAGATTACCTCCGGATGGCAGACCCCGGACCTCGTTATTATCGCCGCACGCCCCGCTATGGGTAAGACCGCCTTTGTACTATCGATGGCAAAAAACATAGCTGTGGACCGCAAGATACCGGTTGCTATTTTCTCGCTGGAGATGAGTAACGTACAGTTAGTGAACCGTTTGATTATGAACGTATGCGAATTGGAAGGCGACAAAATCAAGACGGGCAAGATGAGCAAAGAGGATACACGCCGGCTGAATACGAAGATCAATATCATGAAGGGCGCCCCACTCTATTTGGATGATACTCCGTCATTATCTATTTTTGAGTTGCGCTCCAAGGCACGCAAGTTAGTACGCGAACATGGTATCAAACTGATTATCATCGATTACCTGCAGTTGATGAATGCGCAGGGCTCTTCATTCGGCAGCCGAGAACAAGAGGTATCTATTATCTCGCGTAGTTTGAAGGCATTGGCAAAAGAGTTAGACATCCCTATCATTGCCCTCTCACAGTTGAACCGCGGTGTAGAAGCGCGTCAAGGCGTGGAAGGCAAGACCCCGCAGTTAAGCGACTTACGAGAGTCCGGTGCTATCGAACAAGATGCCGATATGGTTTGTTTCATTCACCGCCCGGAGTACTACCATCTCTATAACGACGATAAAACAGGAAAAGACTTACGCGGTCTGGCGCAAATCATTGTTGCCAAACACCGTAATGGCGCCACAGACAGCATATGGCTGCGTTTCCGTGGCAAATATGCCAAATTCCAAAACGAGGATGAGGCTATTGATGCGGATGAAATGATGCCAGTAGCACCGGGAGGAGAAGGCGTATCCATTCAATCCAGTATGAATAACTCCATGGGGGCCGTATCCTTCGGACAACAAATGTCACAAGACGGGGCTACCTACAATGGACTGGGTGAAAACATCGCACCACAGTTTTAAACAACAGGACAAAAAGACAATATATAATATATGCAAAGAACAGTTATCATAGACGCATTAAAACGTACGGATTTCGGAGCGAGCATCAATGTGCGCGGCTGGGTCCGCAGCCGTCGCGGCAACAAGAACATTTCATTCATTGCCCTGAACGACGGTTCTACAATTAAAAATATCCAGATTGTTGTGGATCTGGAAAAATTCAGCGAGGAGAGCTTGAAACCCGTCACGACAGGTTCCTGTATCTCAGCTACCGGTATCTTAGTTGAGAGTCAGGGAGCAGGACAGGCTGTTGAGATTCAACTGACGGAACTGGAAATTTATGGCACAGCAGACCCGGAGAAATACCCACTGCAAAAAAAAGGACTGAGTATGGAATACCTGCGCACTATAGCGCATCTCCGCCCACGCACAAACACGTTTGGCGCTGTTTTCCGTATCCGTCACAACATGGCAATGGCAATCCATACCTATTTCCATGAACACGGCTATTTCTATTTCCATACACCGCTCATCACTGCATCTGATTGCGAAGGTGCCGGTCAAATGTTCCAAGTGACGACCAAAAACCTATACAATCTCAAATACAACGAGGATGGTCAGATAGACTACTCAGATGATTTCTTCGGAAAACAAGCAGCGCTTACAGTGAGCGGACAGTTGGAAGGAGAATTAGGCGCAATGGCGTTAGGTAAGATTTATACCTTTGGTCCTACATTCCGCGCGGAAAACAGTAACACACCGCGCCATTTGGCTGAGTTTTGGATGATTGAACCCGAAGTTGCATTTATCCAAAAAGACGAGTTAATGGATTTGGAGGAAGACTTCATCAAATACTGTGTACGCTGGGCATTAGACCATTGTATGGATGATTTGGAGTTCTTGAACCAATATGTAGACAAAGGACTTATTGAGCGTTTGCGGTCCGTTGTGGATACCGAATTCGTACGTTTGGAATACACCGAAGGCATTCGCATACTCCAAGAGGCCATCAAGAATGGAAAGAAATTCGAATTCCCATGTAATTGGGGAGACGATTTGAGTTCTGAGCACGAACGATTCCTGGTGGAAGAGCATTTCAAGAAACCGGTTATAATGACCGATTATCCGAAGGATATCAAGGCCTTTTACATGAAGATTAACCAGGACGGGAAAACCGTACAGGGTACCGATGTATTATTCCCTCAGATTGGCGAAATTATCGGAGGCTCAGTACGTGAAGAAAGTCTTGATTTGCTGAATGAAGAAATAGAGCGCCGTCATATCCCGATGAAAGATATGTGGTGGTATCTGGATACACGCCGTTTCGGCAGTGCTCCGCATGCAGGTTTCGGGTTGGGATTTGAGCGGCTAATGCTTTTCGTAACCGGCATGCAGAACATCCGCGATGTGATTCCATTCCCCCGTACTCCTAAAAGTGCAGAATTTTAACAAAATATATAAACCATAAAAAACACTAACAAACAATCGTATGAGAAACAAACTCTTATCACTGATGTTTGTGCTGACAGTTAGCATGGTTGCTATGGCACAGACATCTCTTAGGGGCCATGTACTTGACGAGTCCACAAAAGCACCTATTGTGGGCGCCAAAATTACACTGGCAAACCAAAACATCTCCACTACGACGAATGCGTCAGGTGAGTTCTCGTTGCTCTATTTGGAGCCTATGGACGAAGAGGTGGTTATTGAGGCAGACGGCTACTTGGCCGGCCTCGAGTTAGTCAATCTGAAAGAGAACCAAACTACAGAATTGGGGACAATCTCTCTGCAGCAAGACATTGCTTCACAAACCAAAGAAGAAATCTTGCTCAACCTGACAGAGGAGGAGATGAGCGATGATGAAGGCCGTACACAAGCCCAAGCCTCCTCATCTTCCGCGTCCACTGATGTTTTCAATTCGACAACTTCTTTTGCATGGTCAACAGCACGATATCGGAATCGTGGTTATACCTCCGCTATAGCTGAGACCTACTACATAGAAGGTTTGAATTTCAACTCACAGGAACGCGGACAGTTCAACTACTCAGCCATGGGCGGATTGAACGACGCAAGCCGTTACAAGGATGAAATCAATGCTATTGAGGCCAACAATTTCACCTTTGGTAGCATCGGAAAATCCACCAATTACATGATGGGGGCAAGCCGATACGCACAAGGATGGAAAGTAGGTGCCGCAGGAACTAACCGTAACTACAAGGCCCGTGTGAACGCTACTTATTCGAGCGGAATACTCTCCAGTGGATGGGCTGTTACTGCGCAACTGGCATACCGTTTTTCTCCGTATATTGATAACAAAGGTATTATCGGAGAAGGTATCAAATATTATTCATTGGGATATTTCCTTACGGCTGAGAAAGTCTGGAGTAACTCGCGTCTCAAGTTGATTACATTCGGTGCGCCTACGGAGCGTGGACAGAATGCGGCAGTTACCCAGGAAGTATATGACTTGACGGGAAGTAACAACTACAACCCATATTGGGGATACCAAAACGGCAAGGTTCGCAACTCGCGTATCGTGAAATCCTATGATCCTACAGTCATTGCCGCCTATGAATATAAGATTGATGAGAACCAGAAAATCAAAGCAGCAGTAGGTTACCATTATTCCTGGTATTCCAACTCGGCGTTGAATTTCTACAATGCTCCGGATCCGCGTCCGGACTACTACCGTAATCTGCCTTCGGCCATGTGGGATGCACAGATTGCGAACCCGAACGCGAACACAAAACACTCTGAAGTGCAGCTCGGTAACGAGGATGGTCAGCATTATGACTGGGGACTATTTATCGGAAACTCGTATAATAGCGGCATCCAGGGAGTAAATCTGGGTGAAGGATTTATCGGCGATGACGGTAAACTGGTTGGTCCCTCTGTGGATAAAAAGCAGTATAACCAACTTGTGCAACTATGGAAATCGCGTGATAACAAAACCACTCAGATTGACTGGGACAATATCTACGCCTCCAACTATGCCAACAACATGACAAACCCGACAGGTTCGGCTCGTTATGTCCTGGAGCGTCGGCATAATGACATTCAGGAAGCAAGCGCTTCGTTCAACTATGTGAATACCAATTACAAGCATCTGACTATGACGTTAGGCGTAGAAGGAAAATTCTCGCAAGGTATTCATTATAAGACGATTGACGATTTACTGGGTGCTAATCAATGGATTGATATTGATGCTTTTGCAGACCGTGATATCAAAGAATTGGCTACAAACAGTGGTTTTACCCAGGAAGAAATCGCGAACGTACGTCTCAATGAAATACGTGAAGGCTATGATGATGTGATAAAAGACAACGGACGTCGCTTCGGATATAACTACCGCATCAATATGGGTAATGCCAAAGCGTGGTTCCAGAACGAATGGCAATTCAATGATGTGGATCTGTATTATGCATTGCAATTGAATTATACCTCTATGCAGCGTACTACAGAGATGTATAACGGACGTGCTTGGTATCTGACCAAACTTGCTCTGGGTACAGAAAATGAATGGAAATATCTTGGACGCAATGCTCTCCAAAACATAGTAAACGGCGTTCACGCCGGAGCAGGAGAGAGATTGGTTGGCGAGGGACACCATTTCTTGGATCCGGCTTTCAAACTCGGTGCCACATATAAGATTAACGGACGTAACCGTTTGAAACTGAATGCTTTGATAGAGACTCGCGCTCCTTACGCACGTGACGCATATATCTCTCAGCGCGTACACGACCGCGTCGTTAATAATATCTACGTGCATGATAATGCTAAGAATTTAGAGCAATTCTATGCAGCAAGTGAAAAAGTAGCATCGGCAGATTTGACCTACACGTTCAACTACCCGATTGTTCGCGGTCGTATTACCGGATTCTTCACCCAGAGTTGGAATGGTACGGAGTTGAATGGATACTATGATGACGAAGCCCGTACATTCGTGAATCAGGCTATGACCGGTATTGACAAACGCTATTTCGGAGGTGAAGCAGCTATTGCTGTCAAGCTCGGTACATACTTCACCTTAACCGGTGTTGCGTCTATCGGTGATTACCGTTATACGAGTGATGCTATTGCTGTACAGTCTGCCGAAAACGGTATGCCGATGACGCAGAAGAGTACCCTTAATGGCGATGAACTGGTATTGGAGACTACGGACAAAGTTCTGTTGAAGGGGTTGCACCTCTCTACAGGTCCGCAAGCTAACGCCAGCCTCAAGCTCTCCTTCTTCCACCCGAAGATGTGGTTTGCTGACATCACGGTTAATTATCATGACTGGAATTATCTCTCTGTGGCTCCAAGCCGTCGCATGCAAGGTCTGTTTACCGGTCAGCGCGTAGATGGTACGGCTGTTAACGGATGGTTCGGAGATGTCTATGCTAACGCTATTGAAACAACAGATGGCAATCCGTTGCGCGCCAGCGTAGATGAGAACGGTGTTGCGCAGTATGAAAATGCAGTTCTGGACAATAATGGTGTTCCGGTACTCAAATATCCGTACAACCTGATGACGATGCAGGAGGAGCTGCAAGCCACCAACCCACTCAACCGATTCATCATTGATGTTTCTGTTGGAAAACTGATCTACCTGCCTAAACGTCAGTCTGTTTCCATCAACTTGAGTGTGACAAATGTCACGAACAACACGCATTTCAAGACCGGTGGTTATCAGCAGGCTCGTCTGCCGCGTGGCGTACTACAAGGACAGAAAGACTACCACAACTCCGTTATTACGGCTAACGCATGGAAATACCCTTCAAAATATTACTATGCATGGGGTGTGAACTTCTTCTTGACTGTAACCTATAAATTCTAAGCAATTATGAAGACTAATAAATATTTATTGTACACTGTACTTTGTGCTTTTGCACTTTCCTTTGCTTCTTGCGAACCTCGTGCACTCAAACCGGAGGACGTGTTCACCACCACCGATTCTACGGAGCTGGACCAGATTCTCAAGAAAGAAAACGAAGCATGGGGAGGGAAATACCGTATCTATACTCTTAACGAGTTCCAAGAAGAATTCTCTTCAGAGAAAGGAGATTTCCCGGATTCGCTCTATCGTACACGCTCTACCGATGGCAAGAATGGCATCTTCCTGTTTGCCATTGATACTATTCCGACAGATACTATTGGTATCTATATCCGCGGACGTATTTCTACCGATGATTACGCCGGTAACTTCTACAAGTCGATGGTTATACAGCAGCTTGTCAGTTGGACAATTAATGGTTCCGAAGACTTGAAACAACAGAACTTGCGCATCTCGGTGGATATGGGTTCATTAGGAGGTATGTTCCAGATTGGGCAGGAGGTATTGATTCGTTGTAACGGACTATCCCTCGGACGTTATGCCAACCAACCTCAGTTGTGTATTCCTACCTACAACAATAATATCTACGCCAGCAGCGCAAACCAGAAAGTAGGTTGGGCGCCAGGACGTATACCTTCCGCTCAGTTCCGCAATGCGGTGAAGCTGATTGGTACGCCGGATCCGTCCAAACTCATTTATGACGAGTGTAC
>ODAI011883781.1_pt1 | contig 11839 bp, 10 predicted proteins | sample 1539321 | NCBI WGS metagenome assembly ODAI01 (sample SAMN02144231, study PRJEB22623) | gut metagenome | biome: sheep rumen | host: Ovis aries | place: New Zealand
ACAGTCATATCCGCATCCACTGTCTGGGGAATCCGACGGACCTCTTTTTTTACTATGGTTGGAAAATCTTCCGGAAGCCCATAGGACCGCAGGATGGAGGTAACATCTGTAGCCGGATCGTCCAGAGGACCCAATATTTCCGTAATCTCACCGGATGGTTTATGCTTCTCATCCCCGTAATCCTTGATCTTCACCACTACCTTGTCATTGGCCTTTGCGCCATGCCTGCGGTTTTTAGGAATAAAGATATCTGTTCCGAATTTGCTGTCATCGGGTATGACAAAGCCGAAATTCCTGCTCTCATCAAAGAGCCCCACTATGGTCTTATAACCCCGGTCCAGAATCTTCTCTATCAGGCCTTCCGGCCGTTTGCCCCCGGAAGCTCTCTTGGTTACCTTAACCAGGACCAGGTCTTTATGGCAGGCTCCATTGACATATTCTGCCGGGATAAAAATATCCTGGGGTTCCCCCTTGACTGTCACAAAACCAAATCCCCGCTGGTTCCTTGTAAATATTCCTTCCGCCCTGCGGTTAGAGGGTTTGACATACTTGCCCCGGGCTGTCAGTTCCACAGTTCCCTCGTCCACCAGGGCCTGCAGAACCTGCCTCAGGTCCTCCCGGTCCTCCTTGGGAACCTCCAGGAAAAAGGCAAACTCCTTCAGCTTCAAGGGTACGTAATTATCTTCATATATGATCTGCCTTATGGCATTTTTTCGCTGTTCAAATAAAATGTTATCTGTCATTATCCTCCTTTGTATCCAGTCACAGACAGGAAGCCTCCTTGAATACCAGGCAGTCGTCTTTTACCGGCCTGCTGGTCTATAACCAGGACTTTCCATGACCGGTTCTGCTTATATATGTTTAAAAAGCCGCCCCATAAATGAGACGGCTTTGAATTCTAAATAGAACTGTATATTACTATTGTAAAAACTTCAGACTGAGACCGATTGCCAATACAAAGAATAATACTCCAAGTATCACGGTAGCTCTCTCAAGCTGGCCCTCCCTTGTACGTCCACGGTTCTTACGCACATAATTGTCAACCTGTCCGCTAAGGGACCCGAATCCTGAATTCTTACTTTCCTGCATAAGTACAGTAACAATAATTGCGATGCATACAATAATAAATAATACAGTGACAATTGTCCTGGCCAAATCCTACACCTCCTGCCGCTCACAAAATCCTGATAATTATATCATAACTAATTTAAAAATACAAGGACTTTTAATAATCATAGTCTGACTCTTTAGCCGCGGCTTCCTCTGCTTCCTTGTCAGCCAGATAATCATAGGTGCTTTCCTCAATACCGTCAATCATGACGTCAAAAATGGGTTTGGAATTCACAGAAGATTCCTCATAGCTGCCATTTTTATTGAGATATTTCTTAAGCTTTTTATAGTCACCCTTCTTATCGTCAATAAGAGTATAGAGACTTTCTCCACCGACAGTCATTTCCTTGGTATCAAAAATCTTGACCTTACCTCTGCGAATCTGCTTCTCAAGCTGCCGCACATAGGCCTGGGTATCATTAGCCACATGGGCATCATTAAGCTGACTGATCATGTTGACCCCCTCAGCGTAGCCCTGCACCCAATCTGTGTCAATAGCCTTGTCATTGAGACAGGCATCAACCGCATATTTATAGTAGACACTGTAGTCAGTAATAGCAGAACAAAGGGCCACTTTAGGCGCCTGGTCGATCATATTCACTTCATTGCCGGCATAGTATATACCGCTCTCAGCACAGACAGCCGCGACAGCTGTGGTTGAAGTGAACTGGGACATGGCAACAACGCCGGCCGCAGCCAGCTGCTTTGCGGCTTCCCCGTCTTTATCATAGACCCCAGTCTTTCCCACATAACGGACATACATAGATGGGAGAGTAGTGATACTGTGAACACCCTGGTAAAAAGCTGTATAGGCAGAGATAGCTTCTGGAGTATTTTCACTGGCCACAAAACCTAGCCTGCACTTGTCTGAGGATGCCCTGCCATTATTGATCATATCCACTATCTTTATACCCAGGACCGCTCCTGCCACATAGTAGGCTTCATAAATCCTACTGTAGTAGCTGTGGAAATTATCCCGTTTGGCCTCGACTGCGTACCTGCCATCCTCCTGGCAAAACTGGACATCAGTATATTTCTGGGCACAGACATAGATAGGCTCCTCATATCTGTAGTCACAGGAAAAGATTATTTTGCAGCCTTTGTCCACCATCTTGGCCACAACATTTTCTATCTCAGCCTTTTTAACGTTAGACTTCATTATTACCTGGCTGTCCGTCAGCCCCGTCTGGACCTGCATCTTACGGATGCCGGCTACCCTGGCGATGGTTGATGTGGAACCGCTGTCGTTGGCAAAGATGAAACCAACCTTAAAGGACGCGTCATCAGCAGCATTCGTCACTTGGTTCCCCTGCTCTGTGCTGGCAGGCATAATCTTAGGGCTGAACCTACAGCCTGACAGACCCAGAAGCAGAGCCAGGACAAGGGCTATGACCGCTGTTATATTCTTTCTCATAAAAACCTCCTGTCAGAAAGACTTATTCCTTTCTCTACTATATTATCGCTCTTCCCGGAAATAGGCAAGTCCCAGACTCTGGGGCGGCTGATGTTCCCTCTTCTTTCTCAGGCTGGTAATGATCAGCACAACGATCGTCACCAGGTAAGGCAGCATCTTGAAAATCTCCTGGGCACTCCTGCCCAGACCCGGTATATAGAGGTAGATTATGTAGAGACCGCCAAAAAGGATGGATCCCCATATGGCGTTAATAGGATTCCAAAGAGCAAATATAACAAGGGCTACGGCAAGCCAGCCCCGGTCTCCGAATCCATTGTTGGACCAGGTTCCACCGGTGTACTCCATGACAAAATAGAGGCCGCCCAGGCCGGCTATTCCTCCACCGATCACTGTGGCCAGATACTTATAAAGAGTGACATTGATACCGGCCGCGTCCGCCGTGGCCGGGTCTTCTCCCACCGCGTTCAGGTTGAGCCCCCAGCGGGTTCTCTTCAGGAAAAATGCCATGGCCAGACTGATGATGATGGCAAAATAAGTAAGAAATCCATAGGAGAAAAAGATGTCCCCAATCACCGGAATCTCTGAGAGAACGGGAATTTTTGCCTGGTAAGCGCTTCCTACCACCTTGACAGAAATCTGTCCGGCACCTCCGGAAAGGGCCGACAGGGAACCTCCGAAGAAGTTGCCCAGACCGGTACCAAAGGTGGTGAGGGCAAGACCTGCCACATTCTGGTTGGCCCTGAGTGTTATGGTAAGGACACTGTAGATCAGGGCTCCTAAGGCTGCCAGAAAGAAGGCCGCCAGGAAAGATAAAACCATACCGGCAAAGGCATTGGGATGGTCTGTGCTTTTCTCATAGAAGAAAGCCGCCATCAGGCCACCGATTCCGCCCATGTACATCATGCCGGGAACACCAAGATTGAGGTTGCCGGATTTCTCTGTGAGAATCTCGCCGTCTGCACCGAAAAGCATACAAATTCCCTGAACAATCGCTTTCTGAATAAAAGTAATGATTACAGACATTGTTCTTCCCCCTATCTTTCTTCCTGGTGCCTGCCGCGGAATTCAAGCTTGTAATTGATGAAAAACTCGCAGCCGATTACAAAGAACAAAATGATGCCCACAATGACATCAGAAGCATTTTCATTTAAGCCAAACTGGGTAGCAATCTGACTGGATCCCTTCTCCATAAAGACCAGGAGAAAAGCGATCACTGCCATAACCCAGACATTGAACTTAGCCAGCCAGGACACGATGATAGCCGTGAAGCCCCGGCCACCGGCTGTGCTGGTAGAGATCGTGTGGGATGAGCCGCTGACCAGCAGGAAGCCGGCGATTCCGGCGATTCCTCCCGACAGGCCCACTGTCCTGATGATAACCTTGGGAACATTAATGCCCACATACTTAGCCGTGTTGACACTCTCTCCCACAACAGTCAGCTCATAACCATGCTTGGTCCTCTTCATATATATGTAGACAAAGGCGGTGAGACCCAGAACGATGACCAGGTTCCAGCCATAATCCAGGCCAAACAAAGGCGGCAGCCAGCCGGCCCTGCTGGCAGCGTTAATGATACCTACCGTATTGGATCCTTTGGGATTCTCCCAGAATACGATACAGAAGGTTACCAGCTGCATGGCTACATAATTGAGCATCAGGGTAAAGAGCGTCTCGTTGGTATTCCATATGGCTTTAAAAACAGCGGGAATAATACCCCAGATCATACCTGCCAGAAAACTGCAGACAAACATGAGCAGCAAAAGCAGGGGCAGGGGCAGGCTCTCTCCCGCATAGATCATCAGTGCGGCAGAGGCGATACAGCCAAGAAGGATCTGGCCCTCGGCACCGATGTTCCAGAAGCGCATCCGGAAGGCCGGTGTGACAGCCACCGCGACACAGAGCAGGATCATGGCATCCCGGATGGTAATCCACATACGCCGCTCTGTCCCCACAGCCCCGTCTATGATTCCCTCATAAACCTGGACCGGATTCATTTTAACGATTCCATATATAAAAATGGCACATACAAGCAGGGACAGGAGAATGGCAATAATCCGGACAGCCATCTTCATCACCAGGGACATATCCTCCCTTTTTGTCATGTGAACCAAAGGCTCTTTTACTGCAGAATTCATGCTTTGTCCTCCTTATGTGCTGTCATGAGCAGTCCGACTTCCTCCTTTGTGGCCTTGCGGGCATCCACGATTCCCGTAAGCTTACCTCCGCAAAGTACCATGATCCTGTCACAGAAATCCAGGAGCATATCCAGGTCCTCCGCCACACAGATCACTGCCACACCCCGCTCTTTCTGTTCATTGAGCAGGTTGTAGATCTGGTAGGAAGAAGAAATATCCAGTCCCCGGACCGGATAGGCCACCAGGAGGACGGAAGGTGAGGATGAGATCTCACGGCCCACAAGAATCTTCTGGACATTACCGCCGGAAAGGCGGCGGACCGGATAATCCACGCTGGGTGTCACTACATCCAGATTCTTCTTGATCTCCTCAGCCAGGTCTCTCGGCTCCTTCTGCCTGGTAAAGAAGCCCTTACCCTGGCGGAAGCTTCTAAGCAGCATATTACCGGTCATACCCATGGACCCTACCAGACCCATGCCAAGCCGGTCTTCAGGAATAAAGGAGTGCTTGATTCCCAGCTCGTTAATCTGGGCGGCATTATAACCTGACAGATCGAAATCCGTTCCCCGTCTCGCATGATAGATCACCTTGCCGTTCGTCAGCTCCTGCAGGCCGGCAATGGATTCCAGCAGCTCCTTCTGACCGCTGCCGGATATACCGGCTACGCCCAGCATCTCACCGCCGAAGGCTTCAAAAGACACCCGGTCAAGAAGCTTTACCCCTTCCCCATTCTCGCAACTGATTTCTTCCACCGTAAGCCGCTTTTTCAAATCATGAGGATCCGGCCGGTAAATATCAAGGGAAACCTTATCTCCGACCATCATCTCAGTCAGGGAGGATACCGTAGCCTCTTTGGTCTCCACGGTTCCGATATAACGGCCCTTCCTCAGGATGGACACCCTGTCTGAGATCTCCAGAACCTCATTAAGCTTGTGGGTGATGATAATAATCGCTCTTCCATCATCCCTCATATTGCGGAGCACCGTAAAGAGTCTGGTCACCTCCTGGGGTGTCAGCACCGCCGTCGGCTCATCTAAAATAAGAATATTAGCTCCTCTGTAGAGCATCTTGACGATCTCTACGGTCTGCTTCTGGGAGACGGACATGGTATAGATCTTCTGATTGGGATCTAAGTCAAAGCCGTATCGGTCTACCAAAGCCTGGATATCTTCACAGACTTTCTTCATGTTGAGGACAGCTTTACCCTCCAGACCCAGGATAATATTCTCCGCGGCAGTCATCACATCAATCAGCTTAAAATGCTGATGGATCATTCCGATGCCCAGATCAAAGGAATCCCTGGGTGACCGGATGCTGACTTCCTTCCCATCCACAAAAATATGTCCCTCATCAGGAAAATAAATTCCGGAGATCATATTCATCAGAGTAGTCTTACCACTGCCATTCTCTCCCAGCAAAGCAAGAATCTCTCCCTTGTTCACCTTGAGACTGACCTTGTCATTGGCGTAAACCTTTCCAAACTTCTTCGTAATATCACGCAGCTCAATGGCACAATTCTGTTCCACTCTTCTATCCTCCATAATGTAAAAGGCAGGTTTCCATGATGAATCATCAGAAAGCCTTGATATGTAAATATCACAAAAGTCAGCAGGCCGCCTGCCCTCCCGCTGGCTTCTCTGATATCTACATACAGACAATGACACATAGAATCTCCTCAAAGCCGCTGCTAAGGGCAGAGATTCTGAAAAACAATTCATGGTCAGCCTGAATTCCCTGTGAAATCCCTGCTGATGGCAAAGCCTGAAATAACGTGAATATTCAGGCAGAGCTGCAACGGGTGCCTCCCTGCCTGAATATGAACATGCAATCATCTGAAGTTTACTTTATCCATTCTGAGACGATACCCCAAAAGGAACAGATAAACGTTTCAGAAATTATTCTGTAACAGTCTGGATTCCATCGATGATAAATGCGAACTGAGGAGCGGAAATCATACCATTTGCCACGTCGGACTCATGGAAATATCCGTCAGCGATATAATCAGCAAGTCCTGTTGCTGTCTCATCGCCTTCTCCTACCAGATCCTCAAGGCTCTTTCCACCAACAGTAAATGTAGTGGTGTCAAAAGGATGAAGGGTTCCGTCTGCGATAGCCTGCTCAACCTCTGCAACCTTCTCTGCAGTTCCCTTGGCGATGGTCTTCTCATTGAGCTCAGTGATGGCAACGGCCTTGTCAGCATAACCAAGAGAGTAATCGGTAGCAATGGTCTCACCGTTGATGATACAGTTCACAGCGTACTCATAGTAGGGTCCCCAGTTGTTGGTGGAAGATGTGAGTGCTGTGTTAGGAGCTGTAGGGATCATATCAACGTTGTAACCTACACAGGGAACACCCTTCTCCTCACAGCCGCTGGGAGCGCCTGTGCTGTCGGCATGCTGACCAATCAGAACGCACTTGTCGGCGATCAGAGACTGGGCACACTCTTTCTCTGCGGCGATATCAAACCAGCTGTTTGTATAACGAACCTCCATTGTTGCTGTGGGGCACATGGACTTGGCGCCAAGATAGAAAGATGTAAATCCACTGATAACCTCGGCATAGGGATAAGCGCCGACATAACCAATCTTGGCTTCCTCAGCCTTGATGGTTCCTGCCTCGATCATCTCATTAAGCTTTAAGCCGGCAACAACTCCGGATACATAACGGGCCTCAAAAATGTTGTCAAAATAGTTGTGGAAGTTAGGCAGACCTGATGCGGCTGCGTTGGTTCCGGTGGCATGGCAGAACTGAACATCCGGGAACTCTCCCGCTGCCTGCTGCATATAAGCCTCGTGGCCAAAGCTGTTGGCAAAGATAATGTTGCAGCCCTGGTCAGCCAGGTCAACTGCAGCGTCATAGCACTGCTCATCTTCAGGGATATTGTACTTGTAGATCACCTGGTCATCTGTGAGGCCAAGGTTCTTCTTCATCTCTTCAATACCCTTGATGTGGGACTCTGTATAACCCTCATTCTCATCACCGATAAGAATAACACCTACCTTGATGGAACCGGCATCTACAGCCTCTGGAGCTGCCTGGGCTGACTCAGTACTTTCGGCACCACCGGAAGAACCACAGGCACACATGGCTACAGCCATCATAGCAGCAAGTACAAATGCAAGTAATTTTTTCATTTTCAATCCTCCTCTTACCTTGCGTTCAACATGTACCACTTAATAGTAAAATAGATTTTAACCAATGTAAAGAAAATTTACATAAATTTTTCTTCTATATAATATATAAATATTTTGTAAATATCCTGTATATATCATACAAAACAAATCCAGAACAAACCGGATCCCCGGAAAAAACAAGCCCTTACAGCCAGGAAAATACAGGTCAGGCTTCCCCAGACCTGTCAGAGGCAGCCAGAACTCCAGCATAGTAAGACAGATCAGGGTTCTATACCTAACAGGTTCATACAAGGCCCTGGCACAGCAAAACCGGTCAAGTCTTCCTAATAGGACAGAATCTCCGTTCCGTCCTCTGTCACCAGAAGGGTGTACTCCCACTGGGCTGAAGGCTGTCCGTCCACTGTCCGGATCGTCCATCCGTCCTTCTCATCCTCATAGACATCAGCCTTGCCCATATTAACCATGGGCTCGATGGTGAAGGTCATACCAGGCACAAAGAGTATGCCCTGGTCCGGCTGGCCGATATGGTTGACCCAGGGATCTTCGTGGAAATGAACACCGCAGCCATGGCCGCCGATCTCCCGGACTATGGTAAAGCCATTCTCCACGGCATGCTTGTTGCAGACATAGCCCATATCACCCATGGTACCCCAGGGCTTGGTAGCTTCCACGGCCAGGTCCAGACACTCCTTGGTCACTCTGACCAGTTTGCGTTTCTCCTCAGAGACATCCCCGATGCAGAACATCCTGGAGGCATCCCCATAGTATCCGTTATAAATCGTCGTGCAGTCCACATTGACAATCTGGCCACTCTCTAAAATACGGTCATCGCTGGGGATGCCGTGGCAGACCACCTCATCGATGGAGATGCAGACTGTCTTGGGGTAGCCCTGGTAACCCAGGCAGGCTGGTATACAGCCGATCTCCCTGGTGTAGTTCTCAATGAGCCGGTCCAGCTCTCCCGTGCTGACTCCTTCTTTCACGAAGGGAGTAATATAATCAAGAACCATGGTATTCTTCTTTCCTGCTTCCCTGATTCCCTCAATCTGCTCAGCCGTCCTGATCATGGAGTGGTTGGGCACCTGGTAGCCGCGGCTTCTGTAATCCTTTATCCTGTTGTCAAAAGACATATGACACTGCTTATACTTCTTGCCGCTGCCGCACCAGCACTTATCATTCCTTCCGATCTTCACTTTAAACCTCCATAAAAAGTCATCTTTCATATATATTTACACTTTCTGATCAGTAATTTAGCGGATTTATATCACCGTTGCATATTATACAACAATCTTTTTTGCTTAGCAATGTCCGTTTTCGTAAAAGAAAGCAGACCGGGGCAGGAAAAAGAGGCCGCCTGCGGCCTCTTGCGCCGGGCGCGTTCACGCCAGTGACATAGTTCCTATTGGGCAGGTATGCATCCCCCGGAGGTTTTAATCTTTTTAATCTATGGAAATCATGAAATTTCCCATAGATTAAAAAAGCTGCCATACCAGGTATGACAGCTTTTGAAAAAGCAAACAATATCAAATATTGCCTGTAATGATTTATAATTATTATTTGTAATTATTTATAATTGACGATCTTGCCGAAGTCTTCCTTAAGGGAAGCGCCACCTACGAGGCCGCCATCGATGTCAGGCTGAGCGAAGAGGTCAGGAGCTGTCTTGGCATTAACAGATCCGCCGTACTGGATACGGATGGCTGCTGCTGTAGCATCATCATAAACCTCAGCGATGCACTTACGGATCTCGCCGCAAACTTCCTGTGCCTGCTCTGTTGTAGCGGTAACGCCTGTGCCGATAGCCCAGATTGGCTCATAAGCGATTACAACAGTCTTAGCCTGGTCAGCGCTTACGCCCTGAAGGCCAATCTTAACCTGCTGGCGAACGAAGTCCATGGTAACACCCTGCTCACGCTGCTCAAGTGTCTCACCACAGCACATGATCGGAGTAATTCCGTGCTCGAGAGCCTTTAATACCTTCTTGTTAACTGTTGCGTCTGTCTCGGCGAAGTACTCTCTTCTCTCGGAATGTCCGATAACAACATACTTAACACCTGCGTCAACTAACATAGCCGGGGAGATCTCGCCTGTGTAAGCGCCGCTCTCCTCATAGTACATATTCTCAGCACCGATGTTGATGTTGGAGCCCTTAGCTGCTTCCATAGCAGGAATGATGTCAATTGCCGGCACGCAGAATACTACGTCAACTTCATCGTTGGCTACCAGAGGCTTTAACATGTTAACAAGTGCAACAGCCTCGCTCGGGGTCTTGTTCATTTTCCAGTTACCAGCAACAATTTTCTTACGCATAATAATCCTCTTTTCTTTATTGTGAGGGGAAGGAAGTCTGAGGACTTCCTCCCTCCCTGGTTTAAATATCTTCAGTCATGGGTCCGGGGACCCTTAAATCTTAGTTATAATATACTTGTCTTATTTGTCGTTAGCTGCTGCAACGCCGGGAAGCTCCTTGCCCTCTAAGAACTCAAGGGAAGCGCCGCCGCCTGTGGAGATGTGACTCATCTTGTCACCGAAGCCCAGCTGGTTAACAGCTGCTGCGGAATCACCGCCGCCGATGATGGTGGTAGCGTCGGTCTCAGCAAGAGCTTCTGCAACTGCGATCGTACCCTTGGCAAAGTTAGGCATCTCAAATACACCCATCGGTCCGTTCCAGACAACAGTCTTTGCATCCTTGCAGGCGTCTGCGAAAAGCTTACAGGTCTTCGGTCCGATATCAAGGCCCATCTCATCGGGATCCATGCTGCCTTCTACCACACGGCTGGGAGCGTCATTCTTGAACTCTTTGGCAACAACGGTATCAACCGGAAGAAGAAGCTTAACGCCCTTATCCTTAGCCTTCTGGATCATCTCTTTAGCGTAGTCAAGGTAATCAGCCTCAAGGAGGGACTTACCTACTTCATAACCCTGGGCTTTAGCGAAGGTGTAAGCCATGCCGCCGCCGATGATCAGAGTGTCAACCTTGTCAAGCAGGTTGTTGATAACGGAGATCTTGGAGGATACCTTGGATCCACCAAGAATAGCAACGAAAGGTCTCTCAGGATTGTTTACGGCATTTCCTAAGAAATCAATCTCTTTCTGCATCAGATATCCAACAACTGCAACGTCAACATACTGGGTAACACCAACGTTGGAGCAGTGTGCCCTGTGGGCTGTTCCAAAAGCGTCATTTACAAATACTTCGCAAAGAGAAGCAAGATCCTTGGAGAAAGCCTCTCCATTCTTGGTCTCTTCCTTGCGGTAACGGGTGTTCTCAAGAAGAACTACGTCGCCGTCTTTCATAGCGGCAACAGCAGCCTTAGCGTTAGGTCCTACAACCTCAGGATCTGCAGCGAACTTCACTTCCTGGCCAAGGAGCTCAGACATACGGGCTGCAACAGGTGCCAGGGATAATTCCGGCTTGGGCTCTCCCTTAGGCTTTCCAAGATGGGAGCAAAGGATGATCTGGCCGCCGTCAGCGATCAGCTTCTTGATGGTGGGAAGGGATGCAACCAGACGGTTCTCATCTGTGATCTTTCCATCCTGCAGCGGAACGTTGAAGTCGCAGCGGACAAGGACTTTTTTGCCTTTTACATTAATGTCGTCTACAGATTTTTTATTAAGCATGTGAATATCTCCTTATTTTCAAAACAATGTAAAAACGGGTCCGGTCCAAGGACCGGACCCGTTCAGGATCTAATTAGGATCTCGCCAGATATCTTCGATTATGCTAACTCAGCGAAGTACTTGATTGTACGAACCATCTGAGATGTGTAGCTGTTCTCATTGTCATACCATGAAACAACCTGAACTTCGTACAGATCGTCAGCTACCTTGTTAACCATTGTCTGTGTAGCGTCGAATAAGGAACCGAATCTCATTCCTACGATATCGGAGGAAACGATCTCGTCTGTGTTGTATCCGAAGGACTCGTTGGAAGCTGCCTTCATTGCTGCGTTGATGCCGTCAACTGTTACGTCTGCGCCCTTAACAACAGCGGTAAGGATGGTTGTGGAACCAGTCGGAGTAGGAACACGCTGAGCAGCGCCGAT
>ODAI010779729.1_pt1 | contig 11838 bp, 11 predicted proteins | sample 1539321 | NCBI WGS metagenome assembly ODAI01 (sample SAMN02144231, study PRJEB22623) | gut metagenome | biome: sheep rumen | host: Ovis aries | place: New Zealand
TCTGATGATTGATATGCTGCGTCCTTACGGAATCAGCGAAATGGCCCGTTCCGGCATGCTGGCACTGCAGAAGGGCAGCAGATCCCTCGGATAAAGGAACCAGGCAGAGACCCTGTTCCGGACAGATGGATTCGATACAACTGTTGCCGGTTTCGTTTATATGTGTTTTTTGAGACTGGCAGGCTGAAGGCTTTTATGAGCGCCCGTCCGGCGGATTGTCGATCCGCCGGACGGGCGCTGTGCGATTTCCTGAAAATATTTATTTTATTTTGTTGACAGGATCGGATATTAGGGGTATATTAAATACAAGTTAGCACTCGGATTGCATGAGTGCTAACAAGACGGAAGGTGATCAACATGGATCTAACAGAAAGAAAACTGAAAATTCTGCAGGCCATCGTCAGTGATTTCATCCGTACCGCGGAACCGGTCGGTTCCCGTACCCTGTCAAAGAAGTATGACATCGGTGCCAGCGCAGCCACGATCCGGAATGAAATGGCAGATCTGGAGGAGATGGGGTATCTGACCCATCCGCATACGTCCGCGGGACGGATGCCGTCAGACAAAGCCTACAGATTGTATGTGAATTCCCTGATGGGAAAGTATGTCATCCCGGAAGAAGAAAAGAAGGCGATTTCTTCACAGCTCGAATCGACGATTACAGAACTCGATAAGACGCTGAATCATGCTTCAGAGCTTCTTTCGCAGCTGACAAAGCTCACATCCTTTGTGATGACCCCGAAAGAAGATGACAATACGCTCAAGTATGTCAATGTACTGCCTGTCGATGACAATACGGTCGTATTGATGATCGTGGCAAAGAACGGAAGGGTCGTCAATACGGCACTGAGGCTGAAAAACGGATACGACCCGGACTCCCTTGAGCTGATGTCCAAAGTCCTGACCAGAAGTTATCGCGGCAGGTCGATGAGCAGCATGCTTACGGTTGATATCATCGAAGATATTAATCGTGAGGCAGGCAGACTCGGGAAGCTGGCAAAGGATCTGGCGCCTTCTTTCAGAGCGGTTCTGGAAGAAATGCTGGATGTGGATCTGTATATAAACGGACTGGAGCATATTTTCTCGATTCCGGAGTACGCGGATCTGGAGCGGGCACGGGATTTTATGGATATTGTCCGCCGTAAAAAGGAGATGACCCGCTATCTGCTGGACAGAGAGAGCGGAATGATCGTAACCATCGGTTCTGAGAATGACCTGGAGCCTCTGAAGGACTACAGTATTATTACCGCTACTTACAGCGTTAACGGCAGGCCCGTCGGAAAACTGGGCGTGGTCGGTCCGACGCGTATGAAATACAGTGAGATCACATCAGTAATCGAGTATCTCACACAGAATCTGGACAGAACATTCGGATTACCGGAAGGAGACGAAGATGACGAATGAAGAGAATAAGGAAATGAAGGACGTCCATGCTGCTGAGGCGGAGGCGGAAGTAAAAGACGAAACCTCTGCTGAAACGGATACGCCGGAGGATGCAGTGGAAACTCCTGAAGAGCCGTCCACGTCGGAGGAAAACACAGAGAGCGCTGAGGAATCCGGTGAAGAAGTGTCCGAAGAAGAAGCCGCGATGAATGAACTGAATAAAAAGTACATGCGTCTGGCGGCGGATTTTCAGAATTTCAAGCGTCGGACTGAAAAGGAAAAATCGGATATCTATCAGTATGCCAACGAAAAAATCGCGCTGGATATCATCGAAGTGATTGATAACTTTGAAAGAGCGCTGGCGCATATTGAAGAATACCAGGACAAACAGTTCGCCGAGGGTGTCGAAAAAATCTACAAGCAGCTGCAGGGAGTGCTGGAAAAGAACAGTATCGAAGAAATCAAAGCGGAAGGCGAAGTATTTGACCCGAATTTCCACAACGCGGTGATGACAAAGGAAGAACCGGGCGTAGAGAGTGGCGTGGTCCTCAGCGATATGCAGAAAGGCTATCTGCTGAACGGCAGGGTAATCCGTCCGTCCATGGTTGTGGTTTCACAGTAGCGGCTTTCAGGATTTGTCAGCAATATACGGAATCTTTCCTGATTCCGTGTTCATATATATCCTTTTATTGTATTGATGAAATTGGCCGGAAGGCCAGGAGGTAATAGAATGGGTAAAGTAATCGGAATTGACTTAGGAACAACCAATTCATGTGTATCAGTTCTGGAAGGCGGAGAGCCTACCGTTATCGCGAACGCGGAAGGTAACAGAACCACTCCTTCCGTAGTTGGTTTCGCGAAGAACGGAGAAAGACTCGTTGGCGAGACTGCGAAGCGTCAGGCTATCACCAACCCGGACAGAACGATTGCTTCAATCAAGAGATATATGGGAACTGACCACAAGGTGGAAATTGACGGTCAGACGTTTACTCCGCAGGATATTTCCGCGATGATTCTGACAAAGCTGAAGAATGATGCGGAATCTTATCTTGGGGATAAGGTTACGGAAGTCGTCATCACGGTTCCTGCGTACTTCACAGACGCACAGAAACAGGCAACCAAAGACGCGGGAAAAATCGCCGGCCTGGATGTAAAGAGAATCATTAACGAGCCGACAGCGGCAGCTCTGGCATATGGTCTTGATAAAGAAGACGGCGGCCAGCACAAGGTACTGGTATATGACCTGGGCGGCGGTACATTCGATGTATCCATCCTCGAACTGGGCGACGGCGTATTTGAAGTACTGGCGACCAATGGTGATACCCGTCTCGGCGGAGACGATTTCGATGAAGCGATCATGAACTTTATCGCGGACAGTTTCCAGAACGAGCATGGCATTGATCTCCGTAAGGACAATATGGCGCTCCAGAGACTGAAGGAAGCAGCGGAAAAAGCCAAGAAAGAACTTTCTTCCTCCCAGACTGCCAATATCAACCTGCCGTTTATCACTGTCAACGCGGATGGCCCGCTCCATCTGGATATGGATGTCACCAGAGCAAAATTTGATCAGCTGACAGCAGGTCTGGTACAGCGTACTATTGAGCCGATGAAGAAGGCGATGGCAGACGCTGGCGTGACGATGAATGACATCGAAAAAGTAATTCTTGTAGGTGGTTCCACCAGAATCCCGGCAGTACAGGCTGCGGTAAAAGAAGTGACCGGTAAGGATCCGTTCAAGGGAATCAATCCTGACGAATGTGTCGCCATCGGCGCGGCAATTCAGGCTGGTGTTCTGACTGGTGAAGTCAATGATGTCCTGCTTCTGGATGTTACTCCGCTGTCCCTGTCCATCGAGACCCTGGGTGGCGTCGCGACCAGACTGATCGAAAGAAATACGACTATTCCTACCAAGAAGAGCCAGATTTTCTCCACAGCGGCAGATAACCAGACCGCAGTTGACATTCACGTCATGCAGGGTGAAAGTGAAATGGCAGACAGAAACGTGACACTGGGAAGATTCCAGCTGTCCGGTATTCCTCCTGCAAGAAGAGGCGTTCCTCAGATCGAGGTTACCTTTGATATCGATGCCAATGGTATTGTCAATGTAAGCGCGAAGGATCTGGGCACCGGCAAGGAACAGAAGATCACCATCAGCTCTTCCAACAAGCTTTCTGAAGAAGAAATCAACCAGAAAGTAAAAGAAGCGGAAATGTACGCTGAAGAGGACAGAAAGAGAAAAGAAGGCGTCGAGATCAGAAATAACGCAGAAGCGCTGGTTTATCAGACAGATCAGACCCTGGAGGAAATCGGTGACAATGCAGATTCCGCAGCGCTCGCGAAGGTAAAGAATGCCAAGGAAGCTCTCGCGGAAGCACTGAAGGGTGATAACACAGAGGATATCAAGGCGAAGACTGATGCGCTCCAGAATGAATTCCAGCAGCTGTCACAGATTCTGTATCAGAACGCGCAGGCAGCAGGAGGCCCTCAGGGCGCGGCAGGCGGATTTGACCCGACCGGCGGCCAGGCAAACGCTGGCGCAGCAGGCGGCGCGCAGGCTTCAGATAACGGCGGCAGAGAGAACGTTGTTGACGCGGATTACGAAGTCGTTGACGACGATAAATAATACGCCTGAGGATAAAAGATTACGAATGACCAACAGCCGGAGACACTCCGTTTACGCGGAGTGTCTTGTTGGGTAAAGGAGTTGTCCGGAGGTGTAGGATGGCAGAAAAAAGGGATTATTATGAAGTGCTGGGACTTCAGAAAGGCGCTTCAGAATCAGAAATCAAGAGTGCTTTCAGAAAAAAAGCGATGAAGTACCATCCGGACAGAAATCCGGGTGATAAGGAAGCGGAAGAAAAATTCAAGGAAATCAACGAAGCGTACAGTATTTTATCCGATCCGGATAAAAAGGCCAAGTATGATCAGTTCGGATTCGCGGGAGTTGACCCGAACAGCGGATTTGGACAGGGCGGATTCAACGCGGGCAATTTCGAGGATATGTTTGGCGATATCTTCGGCAGTATGTTCGGCGGCGGATTCGGTGGTGGCTTTGGCGGACGCCAGCAGGGCCGCAGAAGAAACGGGCCGAGAAAAGGCCAGGACATGCAGGCGCGTGTGTCGATTTCCTTTGATGAAGCTTTCTTCGGCACAAAAAAGAAAATCAAACTCAGAAAAGATGTCAAGTGCAAGGACTGCGGCGGGACCGGAGCGGCGGCAGGAAGCGGCAAGAAAGTCTGCCCGATCTGTCAGGGTTCGGGACAGATCCGGAATCAGCGCCAGACGCCGTTTGGCATGATGGCGAATGTCACCACCTGTCAGAATTGCGGCGGAGAAGGAGAGATTATCGAAAATCCTTGTCCGACCTGTGGCGGATCGGGTACTGTGAAAAAAGAAGTCACGATCGAAGTATCCATTCCGGCCGGAATTGACGATCAGCAGGTTGTCAGCATCAGAGGCCAGGGCGGCCCGGGGCAGAACGGCGGTCCGGACGGGGATCTCTTTGTCATTGTCAGTGTGCGTTCCCATAAGATCTTTAAGAGATATGGCATGGATCTGGAACTGGAGCTTCCGATTACCTTCGCGCAGGCAGCGCTGGGCGCGGAAGTGACGATTCCGACGATGACCGGAAAGGTCGCTTACAAGATACCTGCGGGGACACAGCCGGATACGACATTCCGTCTCAGAGGAAAAGGGGTTTCCTCTCCTGTGAACGGTACCGGAGATCTGTATGTGAAGGTGCTGCTCGAAGTACCGACAAAACTTACTTCCGAACAGAAACGTCTTCTGGAGGAGTTTGATAACAACTGCAGTGACGACATTTATAAAAAGAAAAAGACTTTCCTGGAATCCGTAAAGGAGCTGTTTACCGGTGAGGAAAAGACAGAAGCTCCATCGGATAAGGAAAAAAAGAAAAAGAAAAAGAAAAAATAACAGAGACAGAATCGTTCTCTGATGTATAATATCTGAAAAAGGCCGGTGCCGGAAACGCCGGTCTTTTTCGTGTAATCCGTCATTTTCTGGAGCTGTGTGCCAATATGCCCGTTAATATAACTGGCCGGTTGCTGACCTGTAACCATAATCGCGCCTTTACAGATTATCCATATACCGTTTCTTATCCGGAGAAGAAAAATGAAGTACTATGAAATAAAAATAACAGCCCCTTCGACAGAAGTAGAAAATATATCCAATTTTCTGATCATCGAAGGAATTGAAACTTTTGAAGTCGATGATATCGAAGTGGCCCGTGAGATTCTGTCCTCAAAAAACAAATTTGAATGGGATTATTACAATGAAGCTCTGCTGGAGGAACACGACGCCTGTATCACTGTGTATACGGAAAATGACGAAAACGCGGAGCAGGTGATTGCTTCTGTACGCGCTGCTGTAAAATCGGCACAGGAAGCAGCCTCCTCCAGAGACAGGATTCAGATGGGCGTCCGTCTGGCGGATGATGAGGAATGGAAAGATGAGTGGAAGCAGTATTTCCGGCCTCAGCATATCACGGACGATATTGTGATCTGTCCGTCCTGGGAGTCATATGAACCGGCTCCCGGCGAAAAAATCATTGAGATCGATCCGGGGATGGCTTTTGGGACAGGAACCCATGCGACGACCAGGATGTGCATCGAACTGATTGAAAAATATCTGAAGCCGGAGCACAGTTTTATGGATGTGGGATGTGGTTCCGGGATCCTTTCCATCGCTGCCGGACTCTGTGGATGCCGGAAAGTCTACGGATTTGATATTGATCCGGACGCGGTGCGGGTCGCGGAAGAGAATATCCGCAAGAACGGAATGGAATCCTTTGCCGTGATGGCGCAGGGGGATGTCACAGAAGGTGTGAGCCGGACAGCCGATGTCATTGCGGCCAATCTCATGGCAGAAATCATTATCGCGATCTGTGGAAGTATCCCGGCATGCCTGAAGGAAGGCGGTGTCTTTATTGCTTCCGGAATCATTACTGAGAAAAAGGATGCGGTAGCAGCGGCGTTCAGGGAAGCCGGATTTGAAATCTCAGAAATCAGAGAAGATGAAGGCTGGTGTGCCGTTGCTGCCCGCGTCGGAGAAGCGTCACGATGAAGGTATCTTTTTATACGCTCGGTTGCAAAGTCAACCAGTATGAGACGCAGAGCATGCGGGAACAGTTCCGGAAGGCAGGTTACGAAATCGCGGAAGAGGGAGAAGCGGCAGAGATCTGTGTCATTAATACCTGCTCGGTGACAAATGTGGCGGACCGGAAATCCCGGCAGTATATCCGCCGCATGAAAACTCTGAATCCGGACGCGGTGATCGCGGTGACCGGATGCTACGCGCAGACAGATCCGGAAGCTGTCGCGGAAGTGGATGGCGTAAATATCATCGCGGGAACCAATGAAAAAAGTCATATTGTGGAGTATATTTCGGAATATCTCAGGAAAAATTCCGCGGGAACCGGAGAAACCAGTGAAGCCCCCCGGATCCCTGAAACCCATGTCCTGAAATACGAAGAACTGACGGATTATGAAGAGATGGGGCAGATCACAGCGATGGAGTCCCGCAGCCGCGCTTTTATCAAGATTGAAGAAGGCTGTGACCGGTTCTGTTCTTACTGTATCATTCCCTATGCCCGGGGAAACGTCCGGAGCCGCAGTATCAGCAGTGTCACAGAAGAAGCCCGCAGTCTCATCGCCGCGGGTTATCATGAAATTGTCCTGACCGGGATTAATACCGCTCTTTACGGAAAGGATTTTCCCGGCACCGCGGATGGGGAAGGTCTGCTCATGCTCCTGAATGAACTGGACAGAATGGAGGGTGATTTCCGGATTCGTCTCAGTTCCCTGGAACCCAATGTCATCAACAGCCACATCGCGGAGAAACTGCTGTCAGTTACCTCTCTCTGCAGCCATATGCATCTGTCAGCGCAGAGTGGGAGTGATACGGTTCTGCAGAGAATGAAAAGGCGGTATACGGTTGCCCAGTATCAGGAAATCGTGGAGACGCTCCGTTCCGGTGATCCGGAATATGGCATTACAACGGATATCATCGTGGGCTTTCCAGGAGAAACCGAACAGGAATTTGAAGAAACCATGGAAACCGTCCGGAGGATCGGTTTTTCAAAAATACATGTATTTAAATATTCGCCGAGGAGATTTACCGCAGCGGCGGAAATGCCCGGTCAGACTGACGGAACGGTAAAAAACCGTCGGGCGGAGATCCTGGCACAGGAGGCCGAACGGCAGGCCGAAAAGTTCTGCCGCGGGAATATCGGAAAAACACGGAAGGTTCTGTTTGAACGTCTGACGCAGGACGGACAGTATATGGAAGGTTATACGGATAATTATATCCAGACGTATATTCCGGCCAGCGGGGAAAATCTGAAGTGTCTGCATGATTTTGCCGAAATAAAGCTGACCGGTCTGTTCCGGGACGGAATGACGGGAACCCTGATCAAACGGTAACTTTAAGCGAAAAAATAAAAAAACAGTATTGAAAAGTGAGATTATCTGTAGGACAATAAAAGCGTTCGATCATAGTGACTGAAATAAGGGAGGTGAGAAAATGTCTGATTGTATATTCTGCAAAATCGCCGAAGGAGAAATTCCTTCCGAAATCGTATATCAGGATGACAGAATTGTTGTTTTCAGGGATGCGGCTCCCCAGGCACCGGTTCATATCCTGATGATCCCGCGGAAACATATCGCTTCACTGGATGATCTCAGCGAAGAGGATTCCGCGCTTATTTCTTATATGATGCTCAAGATAAAAGAGGTCACTGCGTCAGAAGGACTGGACAACGGCTATCGTGTCGTGATCAACTGTGGTGAGGATGGTCAGCAGACCGTGAAACATCTGCATCTGCATATCCTGGGCAGGAGAAAAATGACCTGGCCGCCAGGCTGATAAAATCGCACCTTGATTTCTGACGAAACATCCGATATAATCGGAATGTGTTAGCTATTATCGGTTTCGAGGCACAAAAAGTTCAAAATATGGAGGGAGGGATAATGATATGGCACAGGTTATAGTCAGAGAAAACGAAAGTCTGGAAAGCGCGCTGAAGAGATTCAAGCGTTCTTGCGCCAGAGACGGCGTGATGTCTGAGCTCAGAAAAAGAGAGCATTACGAAAAGCCGAGCGTAAAGCGCAAGAAGAAGTCTGAAGCCGCGAGAAAAAAGGCCAGAAAATATTAAAAGAGGTGTTGTTATTTGTCTTTAAAGGACAGACTCTATACCGACTTTAAAGAGGCAATGAAATCGCACGACAAAGTCAGAAAAGAGACAATCAGCATGGTACGCGCGGCTGTAAAGCAGTATGAAATCGATCATCATGCTGAGCTTGACGATGAAGGTATTATTGGGATTCTGACCAGACAGGTCAAGGAACGCAAAGATGCCCTCTCTGATTTTGAGAAAGCCGGAAGAACCGATCTTATCGAAAGCTATACAGGTGAAATCAAAGTCCTGGAGGATTATCTTCCAGAACCATATACAGAAGAAGAATTACGTCAGATTGTACTGGATACAAAAGCTGAGCTGGGTGTCGAAGACAAATCCGGTATGGGCAGGCTCATGGGAGCTGTCATGCCGAAGGTCAGGGGACGTGCGGACGGCGGAGATGTAAAGAAAATTGTATTGAGCGTTCTTTGATTTCATACAGATACTATGCAGGATGGATGCATACATCAGGCGGCAGGGAAACCTGCCGCTTTTTTTTGTGCTGTAATGAGCAGACACTATTATAAAAGTATATATAGTTGCCACACCCAAGGATGAACCATTCGTATATTTGTTATCATGAATATTATTTACCGGCAAATAAAATGCACAAATATTATTGACATAGATATGATAATGAGCTATCATAGGCATCGTTAAGAGAGAAACAGAGATATGAGACGCAGCTATTGTCCGGTATTTCAGGGATAAAGCGACAGGCTCGTATGAAAGCTCTGTTTTCCGGATGATATATCGATCATTATCCGCAGCCGCTACGCGGGAGAAACCGCGAGGGGCTGCGGAGGTAAAAGATATAGGATTGTCGGATCCTGCAGGAATCGGCGGGACTTGAAAGATCAGAATACCAGGCGGGCGAAACGGCTGGTATTTTTTTATGAGCAGACAATCCGCCCGCAGTGATCTGGCGCACAAAAAATTTCTGATGTCTTCTGACACCAGTGATATCAGGCGCTGTACCAGAAAAAATGTCAAGATAATATATTCATACAAAATATTTTCTAAGACATATATTGAACATTCAGAAAATTATGCTATAATTGCAGTGTCGGGTTGATAAGCACACGAATAATCGCAGCAAAAGTGATCGTTACGGTTATGATTTGCGGGATGATTAAATGTGTACTGTCCATCATGACGGAAACCAGATGTCCAGATGTGTTTAACAGAAGTGACATCAGAATCAGGAACTGTCAGAAACAACCGGTACAGATTGTTAAGGTACGGTTCCTCAGGTATCGGCGTCTATATTTTTGTACGTCGCGATTGACATGGCATTTGGTTGATCAGTGAACGTTCAGTACAGGATTTAGGAGGAGAACTGGAATGTACAAACTTATAACTGCTAAAGAAGCAGCAGCGATGATCAATGACAACGACAATATCTGCGTCGCAACTTTTGGAGCTGCTGGTACACCGGAAGAGATCTGCAACGAAGTAGAAAAGAGATTCCTTGAAACAGGTCATCCGAAGAACATCGGTTATACTCACGCTGCAGGCGGTGGTTCGTTCTCACTGAACGGTGACGGCACAAGATGCAGAGCAGAAGACCATCTCATGCACGAAGGACTGATCACAAGATGGATGGCTTCCCATATTGCATGTTCGGATGTAGGTTCTGACTTTGTAGCTCAGAATAAGATTGCAGCATGGAATCTTCCACTTGGTACAATCATTCAGATTTATGATGGTCAGGCAAAGGGTCAGCGTGGCTGCCTCTCCAAGGTAGGACTGAATACATTTGTAGATCCGAGAGTTGACGGAGGAGCATTGAATGAGAAAGCAAAGACGATTGATGCCCAGTTGAGAAAAGAAGGCAAACTTTGCTTTGTTAACTATATTGAAGATTTCTACGGCGAAGAAATGCTGTACTATACCGGCTGGAACTACAATGTTGGCTGGATGAGAGGGACTTACGCGGATAAGGACGGTAACATCTCCTGTGATCACGAATCTGTAAACGTAGAGATGCTGACGATCGCTCAGGCTGTCAGAGCATGCGGCGGTAAGGTATTCGTAGAAGTTGAAAAGATCGTAGAAGTTGGCGAGATCAATCCGCATATGGTTAAGCTGCCAGGTATGTATGTTGACTACCTCGTAGTTTCCGAACATCCTGAAAAGAGAATGATCACGGTAGGCGGCTATCACAGACCTGACGTAACCGGTGAAGTAAGAGTTGACCTGTCCACAGATGAAGGCGCTGCAGATACGATCCCGTTTGATTACAAGAAGATCTTCCTGAGAAGAGCAGCAATGGAAATCGAGCCGGGCATGTTCGCGAACTTCGGTCTGGGTATGCCTCAGAGCGTTGGTGGTGTCATCGCTGAAGAAGGCTGCGGCGACTTCCTTACCATGATTTCAGAGTCCGGTAATATCGGTGGTGTTCCTCTCGCTGGTGTAAACTTCGGCGCTCACGTAAACGTAGAATCCATGACTGACCAGGGTGACCACTTCAGATTCTTTGATGGCCAGGGTCTCGATCTCGCGATGTTCGGTCTGGCAGAAGCTGACGCGAACGGCGACATGAATACAAACATTGTAAACGGCGCTGTAAAGGGCGTAGGTGGATTCATGAATATCGCGGCAGGCGCCAAGAATATTGTAATCCTCGGTACTTTCACTGCAAAGGGCATGAAGATCGAAGTCAAAGACGGTAAGATGACCATTGTTCAGGAAGGTAAATACAAGAAGTTCATCAACCAGCTGCCTCAGAGCACCTTCGACTGCGGAGGTACAGTAAAGAGAGGCTGCCCGGTTACATTTGTAACGGAAAGATGCGTATTCAAGGGTACTCCGGAAGGTATCATGCTGACGGAAATCGCTCCTGGCGTTGACCTCCAGAAAGACATCCTCGACCAGATGGAATTTACACCGCTGATCAAGGAAGGCGGCCCGGATCTGATGCCTGCGGAAATTTTCCAGGAAGAATGGGGCGGACTGAAAGCGTACGTAGAAGCAAAGGCTGCGAAATAATTTCCGGCGCAGTTAAGATGCAGAAAGATATACTGTCGTCCTGCATTATGATAAATTAATATCAAAAAACGAATAAAAGGCTTGCCTTAACATTGATAGTGTTATACAATCTTTCTTGTGTGATCGTTGTTATGAAAACAAACAGAATGTTTACAGATTAACATAAAAATGACAGCGCTCAGACGGACAGATAAGTCTTAAATGCTGCTCAAGCAGTTTAAGAACTCCGGCCTGCCGGAGGTACATATACCGCTGTGTAAACAGCAAAA
>ODAI011771139.1_pt1 | contig 11838 bp, 7 predicted proteins | sample 1539321 | NCBI WGS metagenome assembly ODAI01 (sample SAMN02144231, study PRJEB22623) | gut metagenome | biome: sheep rumen | host: Ovis aries | place: New Zealand
CCTCTTGATCTGGGAGCCTGACAGATTCGATATGACTCCCGCGCAATGCGGCAGGGCCCGAAGCGCATTGCCCGTGCCTCCACCCTTGTAATCTATGATGAAGAAATTGACCTCAGATGGAGAAAACGTCAGACACAGCGAGATAAGATATGTCTGTATGAGCTCGCTCTTGCCGGAGCCCGTCGTTCCTGCGATCAGTCCGTGAGGCCCGCAGAATCTCTCATGAACATCGAGGTATACCTTTTCGGCCCGGCTGCCAAGTCCTATGGGAGTGCGTAGCCTATCCTCGGGATGATCATTCTCCCACATGCGCTTTATCGGAATATCATCAACACTCTTTGCTCCAAACAGCTGCAGAAAGTCCACGCTTTGGGGTATTTCGTCGAAGAACGGATCCTGCCTTATCGTATCTGCAAAAAACCGTCTCATATGCCCGGATGATTCCCGTACTGACGGAGGATGGTCTCCGATGATACTCTGCGTCGCATCCATGCTGCGGTCGCGTGCGACGTTAAGTGACCTGATGCCTCCTGGCGGAAGTATGATAGTGCTCCTGCATTCGGCAGGAAGATGATCAGCCGAATCAGAAAGATACAGCGTAGTCAGCCTGTCATCATCCCCGGGCGAGAGGATCCTCTCCTCGATCAGCTCACCCTTTATAAGACCCGGCTCGATAACAAAGACAACGTACCTCTCCCTTCCTGATTCAAGGCGTTCTCCAAGATACGGGATGATCTCGGCGGCGTCCCGTGCATTGCCTGCGCAAAGCCTCATCAAGCCGCCCTGGGCAAACATATGAGGCATGAATTTAACGGTCTCATAAAGCAGCCTCTGCCAGCTGCTGTTCTCATCAAAGAAAAGACAGGTCTTCAGATCCGTTGGAGAATACTGATCCGATATCTTGATGAGGATATCCAGGAACAGTTCCATGCACCGGGTATCGTCCCGGTCCCTTACTATGCCCGTTATCGTTCCTCCCGTCATATCTATTCCCGCCGGAACATCATCAAGAGTCTTAAATTCATCTGCCAGAGCTCTGGCTTTGGCGCTCTCGGGCGATTCAAATAGTTCCCTTCGGTTATTCGATATCCTTATCTTCATCTGAAACGGCACCCGGCCTGTGCCAAGGCGAAGGAAGTCATGATCCCCGGCTCCCGGATACCTCATCATGATGCATCCCGAAGATACGATCTCGGATGAAGAACGGTATCTTTGGTACATATATTCGCGGTTCTCCTTCATACATTTTTGAAGAAAGGATCTGGTATCCGTCATGTACCTTTCAAACTCGCGCCCGGAATTCTCAATAAGTGAGCGCTGCTCCCTGTTTCTGTATCCGGCTGATATGGCAGCCCACAGCATTCCGGACAGAGCGCTTGACAGGGCAGTCACCATGCCGAAGTACATAAAGCCGTGAGTCGACCCCGAATATATCCTCGATCCGAAAAGTGCCATCACAATAACGGGGATCAGCATGCCGGTCATCGGGCCTATCCTTAATATGAGCGGGGTCCTGTCACCTGTTGTTACGGCGTCGGGGACTATGATCTCAAATTCTTCAGTATGGAGCATATTCCCTCCTCCTGGCTATCCGAAGATCCCCGTAGAGAGATGTTACGACGAGATAATCTCCGAGATTTAACAACACGAGCCCGTATAGCCTTATCTCCGTTTCATATTGGAATATGCACGCAGAGCCCTCATCCGAATCATTGTCAGGATACTTAAGGAACATGAGCTCATCGCCCTCGAAGTATAATACCGCCATCCGCTCCGGGATCCGGTCATCATAGCTGTAGTAGATATCACTCTGATAGAGGCTCCCTATGTTAAGAGTCGGCCTGGAGCGCAGACTGATACATTCCGAATACGCAGGATATAATATCTGTTCCAATAAACACTTCCGTTCTGTAAAAAATGGAATGTTGCCCGAACCGGGCATGAATACAAAAGGTGGTGATCATTTGTGAAATATCACCAAAAAAGATGCTTTACTTGTGGATATATTAGCATCATATTTGTGCAATGTCAACAAAAAGATGTAAAAAAATGAACAAGATAAAAGCAGCCGGTTAAGGCTGCTTTTATCTTTGACCGGTCCTTACACCGTTTAGAAGAACGTATCAAACATGCTTCCGCTTAAGTTGGCAGTGTTGAATCCTCCGGTTCTCTGGTACGTACTGGCCTTGATACCTTCGTAATTGGCCTGATAATCGATCAGGGTTGATTGCTGTGAAACGGAATAACCGTATGATCCTGCTCCGCTAAAGAGACTCTTTAACGAACCTGAATCAGCATTTTTGAAGGTGTCTTCATCAAGGGAGAGCGTACCATCATCCTTAACGGTGATACCGACATTCGACAGGCTCTTTTCGTTACTGAGCGACAGATTGTCCATAGAAACGAGTTTCTTGTCGATCGAAGAAGTCTTAGCCTTAAGTCCGTCATTTATCACTTTGTTGTAATCATCAACAAAGCTCTTAACGGCCTTTAATGACTGCTCCTTGTCCTCAAAGTCGATATTCGATAAAGACTCGGTTGTTTCAGAAAGCTTCTGTGCGGACTTTCTAATCTCCGTCAGTGTTGACGCGTCATTCGTAGCTGCTGATGTCTGCTTTTTGGCATCAACTGCCGATGACAATTCCTTAGATGCGCCATCCTTGGCATAATACGCCTTCATAAGTTTGCCGTAGCTTCCGTTCTTTATGGAAGCGTAATCTGATATGAAGTTGAGATTAGAAGAACCCTTGCCGATGCTCTGAAACAAAGCCGAATAATCGGTCTTTGCCTGAATACCTATGCTCATGTTCCTCCTTTCCGACGATAACTGACATCCGTGTCAATCATATACAGTCCTAATTTATTCTATCATATTTATCGGCAGCAATAAAGAAAAAAATGATCATATCATTTCCCCTTCAACGATTCTTTGCCGAATGTGATATACTATAAATGGCATTTCACGAAGTATCATGAAATGCCATTTAAGAAGGTGCAGAAAAAGGGACTTGAACCCTCATGGTATTGCTACCACACGGACCTGAACCGTGCGCGTCTGCCAATTCCGCCATTTCTGCAAACAACAAAGATATTTTATTGAATCAGGATGCTAATGTCAAGAGGAATTACAAATGCGTGCCCTTTTATTCATAATACAGTATATAACCATATTCGGACTCATTTTTGAGTGTATCATAGTCTTTCGAAAATGGAGCAATCAGCTTCATTCTTTTCTGTTTTTGAGCAGCGTAGCGACTCTGGTCAGCAATGCGGGATACCTCATGCAGATGCGCTCCGTTACGGAGGAAGGCTATTTTAACGCCCTCACCATCTCGTACCTTGGCAAGGTCTGGATCCCTCTTGCGCTTTTTTTCTTTTCAATGGAATTGTGTCATGTCACCGTTCCTAAATTCGCAAGGCTCATACTTACCGGGATTCACGGCCTTACTTTCCTGATACTGATGACGACACGGACCACCGGACTGTTCTATACTCACACCATATTCGTAAAGGACGGCATTGTCCCGCAGATGGCGCACGGCAACGGTATCTGGCATCACGTTTATATGTCACTCATCCTGCTTTATTTCATATTCGGAATGTACTGTCCTATAAAGGCTGCACGTGAGACCGACAACACTATGGCCAAAAACAGATACATCATGACAGTGCTCTCATTCCTGTCCGAAGCCGTATTTCTGATCCTTTATAATACCGGATTATTCGAGCCGTATGATGTCACCGCTGTCGGATATGCCCTTGCCACCATCTTCATACTGATCGCCATCTTTAAATACAACCTGCTCGATACAACACAGGCAGCCAAGGAATATCTCGTTGATGAGCTCTCCGAAGCCATCATATCCGTCGACAATTACGGCACCGTGAATTATTATAACTACCCGGCCAAGGCGCTGTTCCCCGATATAGAGATCAATTCACAGGTCATCGTATCCCGAGTCAGAAATGCCGCCTCCATGCATACCAATCTCGAGATCAATGACAGGATCTTTACGCCTGATTTGAACATACTATATCAGGATGGGGCCAAAATAGGAGAACTGTTCGTGCTGGCAGATGATACCGAGCATTTCCGGTATATGGATGAGCTTAAAAAGCAAAAAGAAATCGCAGACAATGCCAATAAAGCCAAATCATCCTTCCTTGCCAATATGTCTCATGAGATCAGGACTCCCATCAACGCTGTTATAGGCATGGATGAAATGATCATCAGAGAGAGCCGTGAAAAGCAGACCGTCGCATACGCCAATGACATCATGTCAGCCAGCCGGACTCTGCTGTCTTTGATAAACGATATCCTCGATTTTTCAAAGGTTGAGGAAGGCAAACTCGAGATCATCCCCACCCAGTACGAGGTAGGATCACTCGTTAACGACCTGGTCAACATGATCAGGGACCGCGCTTCCAAAAAGGGACTGGCCTTCAATGTCAGAGTCGATGAGACCATACCGCATCTGCTTTATGGAGATGAGATCAGATTAAAGCAGTGCGCCATGAACGTTCTGACCAACGCCGTTAAATATACCGAAAAAGGCAGCGTCACATTTGAACTGAAGCATGAGGAAGCCGATGAAGGAAGTACTGTCCTTACATTCATCGTTTCCGATACCGGAATCGGAATGAAGGAAGAGGATATAGAAAAGCTCTTCTCTCCCTTTACGAGGATCGAAGAAAAGAGGAACCGCTCCATTGAGGGAACCGGCCTTGGAATGAGCATTACAAAGCAGCTGCTCGACCTGATGGGAAGCAGGCTCGAGGTAAAGAGTGTATACGGAGAAGGATCGGTATTTACATTCAGGGTCGTTCAAAGGGTCATCTCGCCCGATCCCATCGGCAATTATTCCGAGAGGTTCATGGCAGAGAACCTGAAGACACATAAATACAAAGAACTTTTCCACGCTCCGGAAGCGAGCATCCTGGTCGTAGACGATACCGAGATCAACCACGCGGTAATAAGGAATCTGCTTAAGAAAACCAGGATCAATATAGACAATGCCCTCTCCGGCCGTGAAGCGATCGCCCAGGCACAGATCAAGGATTACGATATTATATTACTCGATCACATGATGCCCGATATGGACGGTATAGAGACCCTGACGAATCTCAAGGAGCAAAAACCGGGTGATGATACCGTATACATTGCGCTTACTGCAAATGCGGTTTCCGGTGCGCGACAGATGTATCTGGATGCGGGCTTTGCAGATTATCTGTCCAAGCCGATCGACGGATCGAAGCTTGAAAAGATGCTCATAAAATACCTGCCCGAAGATAAAGTGGTACGTGACTTTGAAGAAGATGATGAGACAGATTCCATGGTCGGAAACAGGATACTCGTTATCGATGATGATGAGACCGCATGCCTGGCCGCCGAAGAGATATTAAAGGGCGACTATGAAGTGCTGAAGTCATATAACGGTACGGACGGGCTAAAGGCCGCCGCCAAGCAGCATCCGGATCTTATACTTCTGGATATAGTCCTTCCTGATATCAGCGGATTTGAAGTATTAAAGCAGTTAAAGGAAAACGACAGCACAACTGACATTCCTGTCATGATCATAACCGGCGACGGTGAATTTGAAACCGAAGTCAGCGGATTTTTAAGCGGAGCATCGGACTTTGTCAGAAAGCCGCTGCGTGCCGAAGTAGTCAAAGAAAGGGCCAGGCGTCTGGTAGCCCTTTATCATTATAACCAGTCTATCGAGAGAGAGGTCGCACGCCAGTCGGAGCGCGCCAGAACCCTGAGCCGTGAGATGATGATGTCCCTGGCCAAAACCGTCGATACCAAGGATCATTATACCAACGGTCATTCGGCCAGAGTCGCAGCATATGCGGCAGAGATCGCGCGCCGTATGGGCAAGAGCCCCGAGGAGCAGGAAAAGATCTATGAGATAGGTCTGCTGCATGATATCGGCAAGATCGGTGTCCATGAAGACATAATAACCAAGAACTCCCGTCTCACCGATGATGAGTTTACCGAGATCAAGGAGCACACCATCAAGGGATATGAAATCTTAAAGGAGATCACATCCATGCCTGAGTTGTCTGACGGTGCCAGATCACACCATGAAAGCTATGACGGCAAGGGCTATCCCGACGGATTAAAGGGAGATGAGATACCTGAAACAGCCCGTATCGTCTGCGTGGCCGACTGTTATGATGCCATGACCAGCACCAGGACCTATTCCGTTCCCAAGAGCCAGGCCGATGTCCGTGCTGAGATCAAGCGGTGCATGGGCGTAAAGTTCGATCCTCTGCCGGCCAAGGCCATGCTGCAGATGATCGATGAAGATAAGGAATTTAAGCTTAATGAGACGGCAACAGGTGCTATCATCTGGAAGGGGTACGACAGGCTCTGGGATCCTAAGGGAAGCAATGCCAAAACTTCACACGATGAAAACGCCATCCCCGAATTCCTGCATATGATACCGGGACTTGACCTTGAGACCGGCATAAAGAACTGCGGATCAGCAGACGGATTTATGTCCGTCATATCCGTATTCCATGATACGGCTGCTGCAAAGTCAGCCGAGATAAGGCAGTTCTATGATGATAAAAAGTGGGATGATTACACGATTAAGGTTCATGCCCTCAAAAGCTCTGCAAGGATAATCGGTGCAGCAGGATTATCCGAGCTTGCAAAATCCCTGGAGGATGCGGGCAAGGCACAGGATACCGATTTCATCAGCCACAATACCGACCGGCTCCTTGCGATGTATGATGAGCTCGACGGATATCTTAGCAAATTCGATGATAAGGCTGCTGCCCTTCCCGAAATATCCGGCGATAAATTAAAGGAAGCATACCAGACCATGGAAGAGATAGCCATGATAATGGATTACGGAATGATGGATGATCTGCTGAACGACCTTAAGAATTATGCCCTGCCTCCCGGGGATGAAGAGCGGATCCAGCAGATAGGCAGACTCCTTCTTAGTCTTGACTGGGACGGAATAACCAATGTATTAAAGGAGGAATGATATGGATAATGAAATGGCCGGCCTTACTGTCATAGTGAGCCCTCAGGAGAGTTTCCTTGCCAAGGGGCTCCTGGGCAAGTTAAAGACCATGGGTGTCCATGCGGTGCTCTCAGGAGCAAAGGTAAAGGAACTTGAGCAGTTCAGAGAACACGCGGAGCTCTTTGTCCTTTTTATGGGCGAGGATATGGGCGAATATGCCGACGCTATAGTATATATCAAGGATATGGCCGGAGATCTGGATCGAAGGATCATCATAATAGGTGATAAAGACGAGCATGACGAGATCTTAAAGCTCGTTCCGGATTTTCTGATACTGGAGTGGTTTGAGCGGCCCCTTGATATGGAAAAGCTGCTTAGCCGCGTACAGAAATACCTCGAGGAAAACACAGGCGAAAATGCCAAAAAGAGTGTACTTATCGTAGATGATGATATCACCTACATGAGAATGATATACGAATGGCTGAAGGACAGCTACCATGTCGGCATGGCTTCAAGCGGAGTCCAGGCTATAAGCTATCTGGCACGCAACAAGGCTGACCTCGTGCTGCTCGATTATGAAATGCCCGTAGCCAACGGTCCTCAGGTTCTCGAGATGTTAAAAAACGATTCCGAGACCGACTCTATCCCCGTTATGTTCCTGACCGGTCACGCCGAGAAAGAACACGTGGCTACAGCCATTAATCTAAAGCCTGTAGACTACCTGCTAAAGACCATACAAAAGCAGGAGCTGCTCGATAAGATCGATACATTCTTTAAAAAGAATGCAGGCTCAAAATTTTAATCCCTGTGACAACACAGCCGTGAACCCGAACACGGGTCAGGCTGTTGTCATCTTCCATACGGTTCCGGAAGGATTTCAGGATCACTGCCTTGGACCGGGTCCGCGCATTCCGCCGCGGCCGGGACCTCCTTCCATTCCTTCCGGAGGCTGCATCCCTTCCATTCCCTCGGGAGGCTCCATTTCTTCCATTCCTTCGGGTGGCTGCATTTCTTCTCCTCCCGGCGGCATGGAACCGTCAAATTCACCACCTGACATTTTTCCCATCTGCCCCGGGGTACCGAACATCTGATTCGGTATGGTATCGACCTGCTCTCCGTTTATTATGATCGTTCCACCGTTAAATTCCGCACTGCCGTCATAATCGAAGGCGCTCTGTCCGGTGATATCTATCGTACCTCCGTTTATCCTGATATCCCCGTTTGCATCTATACCGTCGGTGTCGCCCGAAGCCATCACTATCGTGACACTTCCGCCGTTCATTTCAAAAAGAGGCGAATATGAATCCGATTTCTGAGCCGCATTTATCCCGTCATCCGATGCGGCAATTTCGATGCTGCCGCCGTTAACGGTAACAACCGTACTTTCAAGCCCTTCAGCTGCATTAATGATCAATTCCCCATCATCAACGGTCAGAGTATCGTTGGCATGGATCCCGTCACTTGCGGCATCTGCTTTGATCGTCCCGCCGATTATCTTTATCGAATCATTGCACGATATCCCTTTATCCGTTGATGTCACGATCAATGTTCCCGATCCATCAAATTCAAGATCATCCTTGGCAAATATCACGGCATCTGCGTTTTCCTCGTCTTCGGCAAAGGTACCGCTGACATTAAGGCTGTTATCATCCGATGTGGTTGATATAACCACCTTATCCGCACTCTTTACATAAATGCATGGAGCAGCTTCATTGCTGATATTAAGGCCGTTTAAAACGAGCCTTACCTCTTCTTCGCCATCCGCATCCACATATATCGTGCTGTTTTGGGCACTGCCTCCGATAACGTATTCACCTCCTTCATCGATCACGATATTCTGACCGTCCGTTACCGTCATGTTCGCTGTGTCATCCTCCTTTATGTCGGATACGGTATTTTCTGTCAACACATCGGAACCGGATGCTGCAGTAGCTGCGTTCATCTTAACAGACTCTGTCGCTCCCGATGATGTATTGCCGGCGCATGCCGTCATTAAACACATTGATGCGATGATCGCAATTATCATTTTTTTCTTCATATCATTATCCTCCGCCGTTTAAAGGCTTCATGTATAAACGTGCAGTACTACAGCGCATCCGGCGCTTCGACCATCCTGCCGAGACTGATATCGAGATTACCGTTTTGAGTCCTTAGCTCATCCAAAAATTCCTTGGATGAAGCTCCGTCCTTCATAACGATGCTCAGTGTGATCCGATACAGGCTCCCCATGTTGGTCAGTCTGACCTCATCATATGTATAATCCCTGAGATACTTTTTAAAGGTCTCTTCAAAGCGGTCTTCATAATCGAGGTTTTCGGGGATCAGTATCTTAAGCATCCTCACGCCTTTATTATCTTCACCGAAATGCAGAGTCTGCAACAGGATATTTACCAGCGAGATCGCAAACGCGAATATCAGCGCTATCCATATATACCCCATTCCCGCGGCCAGTCCTACGGCCATCGCCAGAAATATTCCCGTTATCTCCTGTCCCCGTCCCGGCGCGGACCGAAACCTCACCAGACTGAAAGCACCTGCCACGGCTACCCCTGCACCGATATTTCCGTTAACGAGGATTATCACCAGCTCCACTATTGCCGGGAGCAGCACCAGCGTGATCACGAAACTTTTCGAATACCGGTTCCCTGTCATATATGCTCCCGCTATTATGAGCCCGCACAGCAGCGCCATTGCTGTTGCTATCATAAATTCACTTCCGGAAAACTCTCCGTTAGATATTATCGATGTAAAAACACTGTCAAACATAAGCTACCTCACCTTTCATCCTGCTGCCTGCAACGGCACGTTTTCTGGCGGGTGATCCTGCCGGAACCGTTGCAGTTTTTATCATATCCATATATCCGGCACCGTATTTTGAAAACGATGCGGGAAATATCCCAAGTTCACTCATCCGACGGGACAACTCAACGGGAAGCGCATTTCCCACCTTGATCTCCATCAGGTACTGTCCCGGCTCAAGGAGCATCCTGCCCGGCCTTAGATCCCGAAGATCGCTGCACATGGCGTTCCATTCTATGTTCCTGTCAAAGGTCACCCTGAATTCCCGATCAGTCCTGCCTTCCATCGCCATTCTTTCATAACATACGCTCATAGCGGGCCGAAGGTCACCGTACAGGTCGATAAACGAAGTAATTTCTCTTAGTATCTGTGACGGATCAATATCTGTTTTTTTCCCTGCCAGATAATCATGCATCGTCACATATCTTCCTGCGATCCTGCGCTTGTATACGATGCCGTTGTACTTTTTCTTGATCTCGATGAATGCATTTGTATCATCCGATGTATCGCCGTATGTCCTTAGCCTCAGTTTTTCCTTGTACACAGGCTTTTCCAGGGAATTCCGGATGAGACGGTAATCCTTTGTGTCATAATAGATATTGTTGATCTTTGATATCCCGTAGCTGTCGACCACTGCTATGGTATCCATGTATTTCATCAGTTCCGTATACTGCTCTTTGCCAAGCAGATATTTTATTTCCTTACGGCGAAACACTTCCCGGTATTCACCCACTTTTTTCACTTCCTTTCTGCGTATCGGATATCTCCTTTATGTCTGTATGATAAAAACCGAACCTTAAATGGACATTAAAAAAACACCGAAATTATAAATTTCGATGTTTTATATATTCCGTCTTTTAGTCGATCGCGGTCATTGAGACGGCTTTGCGGTCATCTCAATATGATGCTAAATGTGGTTTCCCCGTTTTCGGAATGCGCTTTTATATCGCCGTTATGGTTCCGGGCGATCCTCCTTGCTATGGCAAGCCCCAGACCATAGTGGTCATCGGAGCGGTCCCTTGATCTGTCGCCTCTGTAGAACCGTTCGAATATCTTATCCTCATCCTGCTCCGGGATCGGATCTCCGCGGTTAACGATCCTTACGGTAATTCCGCCCCTTCCTCCGGACCCGGTCGCACTAACCTTTATTTCGGTATCGGGATAAGCATGGCGTACCGCGTTATCAAGCAGTGTGGATATCATCTGCTCGATCCCATCCTTATCGCATTTAAGGATCAGCCCCTCCTTAATATCTGTCTCGACGGAAATACCCGATTCAAAGGCTACGGCATCATATGCCAGAGCTGACTTTTCAAGGATCATCGTAAGATCCTCTTCCCTGTATGACTCTCTGTCTGCAACTTTTTCCAATCCGGACAGATCGAGCATCCCCGTAATGAGCTTTTTCATACGTTCGGATTCATAGCGGATATTATCAAGCTTGTTCTGTTCCTCCGAGCGGACCGTCATCTCATCGGCAGAGGCCATGATCACGGCCAGCGGTGTCTTAAGCTCATGCGAAGCATCGGCTATGAATTCCTTCTGTCTTAAAAAAGCGTCCGATGCAGGTTTGGTGATCCACATCGTCATCCGCTGTGACAGGAAGATGATCAACGCTTCGAGTATAATAAAAAGAGCGATGCTTATAAAAAGCAGCTTCCTTAATTTGTCCATAGTCTCCCCGTTATTAAGGATAACAATGGAATCCATATATCTGTATCGATAGGAATATCCGGCAAAATACAGATTGCCAAGATACATCCTGTCGCCTGATTCACCTGAAACTATGCTGTCTGCCACAGCTTCGGCATCAAATCCTTCAGTTCTGTTCCCGTGACAGAATATGTCCGTTATCTGCCCATCCGATAGTTCGACCGTATATAGTTCACGGTCCATGACCATCATGTTCTCCAGATCCCGCGGACGTATCCTTTGTCCCTCAGGTTCGGGCGGGGCCGGTCTGTCAGATCCGAAGCTTCCACGGTCCTCCAGTATGTTAAGACTGTGGATGATTCCTTCCTTTTCTCTGGTATATACAGTCACATTGACCAGGACCAGGACG
>ODAI012037565.1_pt1 | contig 11838 bp, 14 predicted proteins | sample 1539321 | NCBI WGS metagenome assembly ODAI01 (sample SAMN02144231, study PRJEB22623) | gut metagenome | biome: sheep rumen | host: Ovis aries | place: New Zealand
ATCTGCAAGAAGAACCCCAAGTTCAAGATGCGCCAGGGTTAATTAAGTGTAACTAATAAAAGTACAGATAGAATATGGCAAGAATAGCCGGTGTTGATTTACCCAACAACAAACACGGAGTTATAGGTCTCACCTATATCTACGGAATCGGCCGCAGCAGCGCCCAGACCATCCTGGACAAGTGCGGCATCGACCCTACTATCAAAGTCGGAGACTGGAACGACGAGCAGATCGCCGCTATCCGTGCCCTCATCAACGAAGAGTTCAAGATTGAGGGTGAGCTCCGTTCTGCTGTCCAGATGGACATCAAGCGCCTCATGGACATTGGCTGCTACCGTGGCATCCGTCACCGCGCAGGCCTCCCTGTCCGTGGTCAGAGCACCAAGAACAACGCCCGTACCCGCAAGGGTAAGAAGAAGACCGTTGCCAACAAGAAGAAAGCAACCAAGTAAAGTCTGAGAAGTTATGGCAAAGAAAACTACAACTACCAAGAAAAGAGTTGTCAAGGTTGAAGCTTATGGCCAGGCCCATATCTCCTCGACCTTCAACAACGTCATCGTTTCCCTGTGCAATGCCCAGGGTCAGGTGATCAGCTGGTCCTCCGCCGGCAAGTGCGGTTTCCGTGGTTCCAAGAAGAACACTCCGTATGCCGCCCAGATGGCCGCAGAAGATGCGTCCAAGACCGCTTTCGACGCTGGTCTGAGAAAAGTCAAGTGCTATGTTAAGGGCCCGGGTGCCGGTCGTGAGAGCGCCATCCGTACCATCAACAATGCAGGTATCGTGGTCACCGAGATCATCGACGTCACCCCCATGCCGCACAATGGTTGCCGTCCTAAGGGCCGCCGTAAAGTTTAATTTTAACCAAGAAGAACTATGGCAAGATATACTGGTCCTACCACTCGCATCGCCCGTAAGTTCGGCGAGCCCATTTATGGCCCTGACAAGACCTTCGAAAAGAGAAACACTCCTCCGGGACAGCACGGTCTCGCTGCCAAGCGCAAGAAGCAGAAAGAATACGGCACCCAGCTCAAGGAGAAGCAGAAAGTCAAATACATGTACGGTGTCCTGGAGCGTCAGTTCCGTAACACCTACGCCCGTGCAGCCCGCATGAAGGGTCAGACCGGTGAAAACCTGGTCCTCCTTCTGGAAGCCCGCCTGGACAACCTGGTGTACCGTCTGGGTATCGCTCCCACCCGCGCCGCCGCCCGTCAGTTGGTCCTCCACCGTCACATCACCCTGGATGGCGTCATCTGCAACATCCCGTCCTGCCAGGTGAAGCCCGGTCAGGTGATCGCTGTCCGTGAGCGTTCCAAGAGCCTCGAAGTCATCCAGAACAGCGTAGCCTCCGCTACCAAGTATTCCTGGCTGGAGTTCGATGCCGCCAACCTCACCGGTAAGTTCCTCAATGTTCCCGCCCGCGAAGAAGTGCCCGAGAACATCAACGAGCAGCTCATCGTCGACCTCTACTCCAAGTAATAGAATTTAACACCGCAAAAATTATGGCAATCTTAGCATTTCAGAAACCGGACAAGGTGATCATGCTCGAAGGCACCGAGACCGTGGGCCGTTTCGAGTTCAGACCGCTTGAGCCTGGCTACGGACAGACCATCGGCAACGCCCTTCGCCGCATCCTTCTCGCCTCGCTCGAAGGTTTCGCTATCTCTCAGATTCAGATCGCGGGTGTCCAGGACGAGTTCCAGACCATCCCCGGTGTGATCGAGGGAATGCAGGACATCATCCTCAACCTGAAGCAGGTCCGCTTCCGCAGGATGGTGGAAACTGTTGACTCCGAGGTGGCGAACATTACAATCAGCGGAAAACAGGAGTTTACCGCTGAGGACATCTCCAAAGGATTGTCTTCTTTCAAGGTGTTGAATCCCGAGTTGCATATCTGCACGCTGGAGCCCTCCGTCAAGATTACCATTTCCCTGACCATCACCAAGGGTCGCGGTTTCGTCCCCGCCGAGGAACTCCGCGATGAGAATACGCCCATCGGAACCATTCCCGTGGACGCCATCTACACGCCCATCCGTAAAGTCAACTGGAACGTGGAAAACTACCGCGTGGAACAGAAGACCGACTACGAGAAGCTGAACCTTGAAATCGTTACCGATGGTTCCATCTCCCCGGAGGTCGCCCTGCAGGACGCAGCCAACATCCTCATCTACCATTTCAAGCTCTTTACCGACGACAAGAAGATCGCCATCGAATCTTCCGTGGAAACCGACAGCAAGGAACTTGACGAGGAGTCCCTGAGAATGCGTCATCTCCTTCTCACCAAGCTTTCCGACATGGGCCTCTCCGTGAGAGCCTTCAACTGCCTGAAAGCCGCCGATATCGACACGTTTGCCGACCTTGTGTCCTACAGCCGCAACGAACTCATGAAGTTCCGCAACTTCGGCCGCAAGTCCCTCAACGAGATCGACCTCCTGGTGGAGAAGATGAAACTTTCCTTCGGAATGGATGTCACCAAGTACAATATTGAACCTAAGAAAAAGATCGTTTAACAATGAGACACAATAGAGCAGTCAATCATCTTGGTCGTAAGAGCGGTCACCGCAAGGCTATGCTCGCCAACATGGCATCCTCCCTCATCCTGAAGAAGAGGATCACCACCACCGAGGCCAAGGCCAAGGCTCTCAAGCCCTATGTAGAGCCGCTTATCACCAAGTCCAAAGAAGACACCACTCATTCCCGCCGCATCGTCTTCAGTTATCTGAAAGACAAAGAGGCAACGGCCGAACTCTTCCGCACCATCGCCCCCAAGGTGGCCGACCGTCCCGGTGGATACCTCCGTATCCTCCACACCGGTTTCCGCCAGGGTGACGCTTCCGAAATGGTTCTCGTAGAGTTTGTGGACTTCAACGAAGCCGCCCTTGCTTCCGGTAAGAAAGAGGCCAAGAAGACCACCCGCCGCAGCCGCGCCAAGAAGGCCGAAGCCGCCGAGGCTCCTGCCGCCGAAGCCCCTGCTGCCGAGTAAGTTTTCTTATACAGAACGGAAAATGCCCTGCTGGCCCTGCCAGTCGGGCATTTCTTAACTAAATCAAATGACTATGGATCGTCAGATCGGCCTTTTTTGTGACTCCTTTCCTCCCATCATGGACGGCGTTTCCGTGTGCATGCAGAACTACGCCTATTGGATGCAGAAGAAAGTGGGAAACGTTACCGTCGTAACGCCGCACAAAAACAACGCCCACTATAATGACTATGACTACACGGTACTGGATTTCATGTCGATTCCCGTGCCCGGCCGCAAGCCCTATGTGACCGGCATCCCGCAGATTGATCCGGTGTTCAGCATGAAACTCCTCCAGCGGGAGTTCAAAATCATCCACGCCCATTCTCCCTTCACGACGGGTTTCCTGGCCTCCCAGGTGGCCAAGTCGCAGAAAATCCCGCTGGTGGCCACCTTCCATTCCAAGTTCCGGGACGACTTCAAAAAGGAAATCCCCGTGGATATGGTGGTGGACCAGATGATCAAGGTGGTGGTAGATTTCTTCAACCGGGCCGACGAGGTGTGGGTCCCGCAGGAATCCGTCATCGACGTGATCCGCGAATATGGCTACAAGGGCCCCCTGGAGGTGGTGGAAAACGGCTCCGACCTGGTGGCCGATTATCCCGAGTCCTTTTTTGCCGATGCCCGGAAAGACCTCGGCATAGCCCCGGACGAATTCGTCCTCCTGTTCGTCGGCCAGCACATCTGGCAGAAGAACACGCGCCTGATCATCGACGCCCTGGAGAAGCTGAAAGACCTGCCTTTCAAGATGTTCTTCGTGGGCACCGGCTATGCGGCCGAGCAGATGAAAGCCCTCGTACACGAAAAGGGGCTGGACAGCAAAGTGACCTTTGTCGGCGTCCTAACGGACCGTCCTTCCATCGTGAAGTACTACGCCGCGGCCGACCTTTTCCTCTTCCCGTCGCTGTATGACAATGCCCCGCTGGTGGTCCGTGAGGCGGCGGCCCTCCATACGCCCGCCGTCATGGTGAAAGGCTCCACCGCCGCCACCATCCTGCGGGACGGGGAGAACGGCTTCCTCTCCGGCGGTTCGCTGGAAGAATTCACCGCCAAAGTGCGAAGTCTCATGGCCGACAGGGACCGGGTGCGAAGGGTGGGCCTCGCCGCCTCCCGCAGCATTGTCCGGTCCTGGGAGGACATCGTGGGGGAAGTGCTGGACCGGTACGAAGCCCTCATCGCCCGCAAATCGAAATAAGTGCCCCACGGGCACTTTTTTCATTATGTGCAAGGCCAATAGAAAAATATTTGTTATATTTGAGGGTTAAAAGCCAAATAATTTCTAACAAATAAAACAAAAAACAATGGCAAAAAAATCTGACAGCAACATTATTGCCATCATCGCGATGATCTTCCTGTTCGGAATGATTTCATTCGTGACCAATCTGGCAGCCCCCATCGGCAACATCTGGAAAATGCAACCCGGTATCGAGGGTTCCAACTTCTGGGGAATGATGGGCAACATGATGAACTTCCTGGCCTATGCCATCATGGGCATTCCGGCCGGCAAGATGCTCACCAAGTACGGTTACAAGAAAACCGCCCTCATCGCCATCGCCGTGGGCTTCCTGGGTGTATTCATCCAGTTCCTGTCCGGTATCGTGGGCGTAGGCGGCACCCTGGCCGGTCTTCCTGCCAACTTCTTCGTCTATCTGCTGGGTGCATTCGTGGCCGGCTTCTCCATGTGTATGCTCAATACCGTGGTGAACCCGATGCTCAAGCTCCTTGGCGGCAAGCGTTCCAACCAGTACATCCAGATCGGCGGCTCCTTCAACTCCCTGATGGGTACCCTCACTCCCATGCTGGTGGGCGCCCTGATCGGCACCCTCACCAAGAACACCCTCATTACCGACGTGAACCCGGTGCTGTTCCTGGCCATGGGCGTGTTTGCCTTCGCCTTCATCGTCCTGTCCTTCGTGAAGATTGAAGACCCCGAGGCCGTCCGTGATTCCGAGCATGCCGTGAGCCCCATGAAGTTCAAGCACTTTGTGCTGGGCGTCATCGCCATCTTCGTATATGTGGGCGTCGAGGTCGGTATCCCCGGTACCCTCAACTTCTACCTCTCCGACCCTGTCAAGGGCGCCGGAATGGATCCTTCCACCGCCGTCGCCATCGCCGGCTTCGTGGCCGGCACCTATTGGTTCCTGATGCTCGTGGGACGTCTCACCTCCTCCGTGATTTCCGGTAAGGTCAGCGCCCGCACCCAACTCACCTGCGTTTCCGCCGTGGCACTGATCCTCATTGTCCTGGCCATCATCCTGGGCAACTCCTCCATGGTTTCCATGCCCGTGTTCAAGGGTCAGAGTTTCGGCATGGTCCAGGTTCCCATCGCGGCCTTGCTGCTGGTCCTCTGCGGCCTGTGCACCTCTGTGATGTGGGGCACCATCTTCGACCTCGCCTGCGAGGGCCTGGGCGCCTCCACCAACCAGGCTTCCGGTATCTTCATGGCCATGGTCGTGGGCGGCGGTATCGTTCCGCTGGTCCAGAACGCCATTGCCGACGCTGCCGGTTACCTTCCCAGTTACTGGCTCCTGGTCGCCTGCGTAGCCTTCATCCTGTACTTCGCCGCCATCGGCTCCAAAGTGAAAAAAGCATAAGACATTATGGCAAAAGACTTAGTAATCGGTATTGACGTAGGCGGTCAGACCTCCAAATGCGGCGTGGTTGACGCCCGTGGCAACATCGTTGCCCAAACCGTAATCAGTTCTGAAAACACCAGCAGCGCCGACGAGTTTGTCGCTTCCCTGGCAGATGCCCTGAACCGCATCATCGCGGAAAGCAAGGCCGAAGACCGCATCCGCGGCATCGGCGTGGGCATCCCCAACGGTAACTTCTATACCGGCGTGGTGGAAAACGCCGTGAACCTCCTTTGGGCCAAGAGCGGCAATATTCCCTTTGCCAAGATGCTCCAGGAGCAGATGAACGGCATTCCGGTGTCCCTTACCAACGACGCCAACGCCGCCGCCATGGGAGAAATGACCTACGGCGCCGCCCGCGGTATGAAGAACTTCATCATGATCACCCTCGGAACCGGTGTGGGCTCCGGCATCGTCATCAACGGTGAAGTGGTTTACGGTCATGACGGTTTCGCCGGAGAACTGGGTCACACCTGCGCCGTGCGCCACAACGGCCGCGCCTGCAACTGCGGCAAGCATGGCTGCCTGGAAACCTATGCCAGCGCCACCGGCGTCGCCCGTACGGCCCGCGAATGGCTGGAGTTCAGCGATGAACCTTCCCTGCTGCGCAGCCTGGACAACATCAAGTCCAAGGATGTGTACGAGGCCGCCAAGGAAGGGGACAAACTGTCCCTTCGCGTGTTCGATTTCACCGGCCGCATCCTGGGCGAAAAGTTTGCCGACTTCATCGAGTTCTCCTCCCCGGAAGCCATCGTCCTCTTCGGCGGTCTGGCCCGTGCCCGCGAATTCCTGGAGAAGCCGATTCTCGAGGCCATGAACGAGAACGTGATTCCGCTCTGGCGCGGTAAGGTCCAGCTTGTCTTCTCTTCGCTGAAAGAGTCGGATGCCGCCATCCTGGGCGCATCGGCCCTGGCTTGGGAACTTTAATGAAAAGTATGAGAAAATGTTTAGGAATGGGGGCGCTGGCGCTGGCCGGCGCCCTCTTCGCTTCCTGCAGCCGGGAAGCCGCCGTCATCGAGCAGGAACTTTCGCAGATGACGCTCCGTGAAAAGGTCGGGCAGCTTTTCTGCATCCGTCCGGAGTCGCTGGACCCCGACATCGTGTATTCCACATCGGCCGAACTTCCCGAAATCCACCTGCAGGAGGTGAACGGGCGCATGAAAGAGACGGCGGCCCGGTATCCCGTGGGCGGCGTGGTGCTCTTTGCGCACAACATCAAGGACCCCGACCAGTTGGCCGATTTCGTGGAGGACATCCGGGACCTTCCCGGCGTTCCGCTCCTGTGCGTGGACGAGGAAGGGGGCCGTGTGGCGCGGCTGGCCAATAATCCGGCCTTCGGCCTGCCCAAATACGAGAGCATGGCCGCCTTCCGGACCCCGGGCGAAGTGAAGGACGCGGCCTTTACCATCGGCTCGTACCTCAAACGGCTGGGTTTTGACATCGACTTCGCCCCCGTGGCCGACGTCAACACCAATCCGGAAAACATCGTCATCGGCAACCGTGCCTTCTCGGACAATCCGAAAGACGCGGCGAAAAAGGTGAAGGCCTATGTCAAGGGCCTGCGGAAAGCGGGCGTCCTGGGCTGCCTGAAGCATTTTCCCGGTCATGGGGACACCCAGGCCGACACTCACTTCGGCTATGCCGTAAGCAGCAAGACATGGGAGGAAATGGCCGCCTGCGAGATGATTCCTTTCAAAGCCGGCATCCGCGCCGGTGCTCCGCTGGTGATGACGGCGCATATATCGGCCCCGGCCGTGACGGGTTCGGACGTCCCTTCCACCCTTTCGCCGGCCATCCTCCGGGAAAAACTCCGGAACGAACTGGGCTTCAAGGGCGTCATCATCACCGATGCACTGGAGATGGGGGCCATCACCCGCCAGTATTCCGTGCCGGAAGCCTGTGTCCTGGCGTTGGAGGCCGGGGTGGACATTCTCCTTTGCGTGAAGGATTATCCGGCCTGTTTCGAGGCGGTCTTGACTGCCGTGAAGGAAGGACGTCTGAGCGAAGAACGCATCGATGAAAGCGTCCGCCGCATCCTCCGGCTCAAAACTATTTAAGGGTACCGGCCTCGGCGGCTTTCACCATGTTCTCGTTGGCGGAGATGTAGATTTCCACGCGACGGTTCTGGGCACGTCCGGCTTCGGTGTCGTTTTCGGCCACGGGGAAGTCGAAGGAGAGGCCTTCGGCCACAATGCGGTCTTTGGCGATACCCTTGGTGCTCAGGTATTTGGCTACGGTGTTGGCCCGCTGGTCAGAGACTTTCTTGTTGGCGGCGGCGGTTCCCACGTTGTCCGTGTGGCCGTAAACATTGATGTTGGTGTCGGCCATGTCGGCCATCTCGGCGGCGAACTTGTCCAACTGGGCCTTGGCCTCCGGTTTCAGGGACGACTTGTTGAAGTCGAAGAGGATGCCGTTGTCCAGGGTTACCTTGATGGCTTCCAGGCCGTTCACGTCGGTGACCGTTTCCACCTGGGCCTCTTCCATGGCGGCGGCCAGTTCGGCGGCCTTTTTGTCCATCTGGCGGCCGATCAGGGCTCCGCTGCCGGCGCCGACAGCCGTGCCGATGGCGGCACCGATGGCGGCACCTCGGCCGTCACCTCCAATCAGATAGCCGAGTCCGGCTCCCAGGGCGGCACCGGCTCCCGTGCCGATGAGAGAACCTTTACCCGTGTTGGAAATGCCGCAACCGGCGATCAGCGTGCAGCAGAGGAGGATGGTAGCAAATTTTTTCATAATATGTTTTTTATGGAATCATTCTACGACAAATTTACAAAAAAGTATGTAAAAAATTTGCAAGTTCAGAAAAAAGACGTACCTTTGTAATCCCAAACGGGAACGTTCATTACAACACTGCGGAAATAGCTCAGTTGGTAGAGCACGACCTTGCCAAGGTCGGGGTCGCGAGTTCGAGTCTCGTTTTCCGCTCCAAGAGATGCACTACGCTGCGTCTCTTTTTTTTTATCTACATGACCGGTATCCCTCTTGGGGCCGCTGTTCTGGAGGCCTACGGCTTCCCCAAAGACGCCACCGAATCTCCCCATGCGTCATAGAGGATCCTGTGACCGATGGCGGCCATCCGGATGTCGAGACAAGTCTGGCACTGGTCAGGTGTATCCTTCACGCAGGCCTTATCCGGATAGATGAAATAGCTCTCGCGATACTCCCCCGGCGTTAGGTTCGGCATGATGACATTGGCCCCGGCGGCAATGGCCTTTTCCCTCCCCTGGGGGTCGATGGTCTGGTTGGCGGTGGCTGCCACCATGTTGATCTCCGGCATCATGATCCGCAGGACGGCGATCATCTTCAGGGTCATGTCCATCCGGTCTTTCGCCGAGGGGATGCTGTCCTTGAACCGGTACAGGGGCGTATCAGGATGGGGAATGTAGGCCCCAGCCCGACCATCGCCACATCCATCCGCTTGAAGAACAGGAGGTCGGAGGCCAGCTGGTCCAATGTCTGTGTCGGCAGGCCGACCATCACTCCGGTTCCAGTCTGGTAGCCGATGCGTTGGAGGGTTTCCAGGCATTCGATCCGCCGACGGAAACTGTGTTTGCCGTTCCTGGGGTGTATCTTGTAATAGAGATCCTCATCCGACGATTCTATCCGCAGGAGATATCGGTGTGCCCCGGCGTCAAACCACTGCCGGTATGTATCTTCGCTTTGTTCACCCAGGGAGAGGGTAATCCCGAGGCTGCCGCCGTCAATCTTCTTGATTTCCCGGACCAGGTACGCGATGCGGGCAATGAAATCCGGATCACTGCGTTCCCCGCTCTGCAGGGCGACAGAACCATATCCCAGTTCATGCGCGAGGCGGGCGCACGAAAGAACCTCTTCATCGGTCAGGCAATAACGCGCCACGTTCGCATTCCCGTTCCGGAGGCCACAGTAAAGGCAGTTCTTTTCGCAGACATTCCCGTATTCGATCAGTCCACGCAAGTGCACGTAATTGTCCAGATGCGCCAACTTGACCTCCAGTCCCCGCTGGAGGAGGCGTTCCAACTTGTGCTCCCTCTGTCGACAACAGGACCTTGATCTCTTCCCGGTCAAGTTCCTGCTTATGGAGTATGTCTTCAAACGCTGCACCCATGATCTATGCTTTGCACAAAGATAGCAAATAATGGGTAATCATTGACGCGGGAGACGGAGTACGTTCTCCGCGTAATCCACGAAAGCCGCATTGCAGAGGCGGATTCCACCCGGCGTGGGATAGCGCCCTGTGAAATACCAGTCACCGGGATGGTCGGGGCAGGCCTGGTGCAAGCCCTCGATGCTTTGGAACACCAGTTCGACCGGTGCCTGCATGCCCTCCGGCCGCAGCATCTCCACGATCTTGCCGTTGATCTCGTCGACAGTGAACGGTGCATAGATATCCCGTACATGGTTGGCCGACAACGGATCCTCCAGGCAGGCATGATAAGTATCTATGATCCGTTGCTGCATGCCCCGTTCCTGGAGAAGGGCGATGGCCGCCCGGAAGGCGCAGAGTTCCTCCAGATGCGACATGTCGATGCCATAGTAATCCGGATAGCGGATCTGGGGCGAACTGGATACCATCACGATCTTACGGGGATGCAGGCGGTCGAGGATCTTGAAGATGCTCTCCCGCAGGGTGGTGCCCCGGACGATGCTGTCGTCGATAACCACGAGATTGTCTTCATATGGCACCAGGGATCCGTACGTCACGTCATAGACGTGGGCCGCCAGGTCGTTGCGTTCTCCGTCCTCGGTGATGAAAGTGCGTAGTTTGATATCCTTCCACACCACCTTTTCGATGCGAACATCATGGTCGAGCCGCCGCATCCCGTCCGTCATCCCATGGAATGCCACCTCGGCCGTATTGGGGATGTAGGAGAACACGGTGTGCTCCATGTCTCCACCGATGGCCTTGATAATGGCCGGAGTTAGCTGTTCGCCCAGACGTTTGCGCTCCTGGTAGATATCCCGGTCTGAACCGCGGCTGAAATAGATGCGCTCGAACGAACAGGCACTGAATGTCTGGGTCGGAAGGATCCGTTCCAGGCAGACCTCACCGCCCTTGCGGACGAGAAGCGCCTGTCCCGGCCGCAGTTCCCGGATGGCATCGGCCTCCAGATTGAACGTGGTCTGGATGACCGGGCGCTCGCTGGCCAGGACCACCACCTCGTCATCCTGGTACCAGAATGCCGGACGGATGCCCCAGGGGTCCCGTACCGCGAACATCTCGCCGCTTCCCGTCAGTCCGCACATCACGTAGCCACCGTCGAAATGGGGCATCGTCGTGCGCAGTACGTTCTCCATCAATACGTTGTCATCGATATACCGGGTAATGCCGGTGCCTTCCAACCCCAGTCCCTGCGCCTCGGCGAAAAGCCGTTCCACCTCGCGGTCCAGGCGGTGTCCCATCAGTTCCAGCGCGATGAGCGAGTCGCTGCGGAGACGGGGCGACTGGCCCTGGGCGGTCAGGAAATGGAAGACCTCGTCGATGTTCGTCATGTTGAAATTGCCGCACAGGCAGAGGTTTTTCGCCCGCCAGTTGTTGCGGCGGAGGAAAGGATGCACATACTGCATCCCGCTTTTCCCCGTTGTCGAATAACGCAGATGCCCCATGTACAGCTGCCCTGAAAAGCTTTTGCCGATGCGCTTGAACACCTCCGTGATGGCGTCCTTTCCCTCCGCACGCTCTCGGAACATGTATTCCTCGCCCACGGGCGCTTCCAGGTTGACACAGGCCACACCCGCGCCTTCCTGGCCGCGGTTGTGCTGCTTCTCCATCATCAGGTAGAGCTTTTCCAGGGCATACCGGTCCGTGCCGTATTTCCGTTCGTAATAGGCACGTGGCTTCAGCAGGCGGATTAGCGCCACGCCACACTCATGCTTCAGCGGTTCCATAGTCGATGCAAGCCTTGATGAAACTCGTGAAAAGCGGGTGCGGATGCAGTACCGTCGAGGAATACTCGGGATGGAATTGCGTGCCTATATACCAGCGCAGCGACGGGATCTCGACGATCTCCACCAGGTCGGCGTCCGGGTTCACGCCCACGCATTGCATCCCGGCGCGTTCATATTCTTCCCGATACCGGTTGTTGAATTCATAGCGGTGCCGGTGACGTTCCCGGATACTATCCTTCCCGCCATAGGCCTCCAAAGTGCGGCTGCCGGAGCGGATGCGGCAGGGGGACTCCCCCAGCCCCACCCGCCCCCCCCCCCCGG
>ODAI013774052.1_pt1 | contig 11837 bp, 11 predicted proteins | sample 1539321 | NCBI WGS metagenome assembly ODAI01 (sample SAMN02144231, study PRJEB22623) | gut metagenome | biome: sheep rumen | host: Ovis aries | place: New Zealand
AACTATTGGTGCTCCCTGTCGGCAGGTATCACGGTGCTGCTGCGCGACATCTTGTTCGCACCCCCCATGGCCAACCTTGTACTGCGTTCGGCCTGTTTTACGCTCTCAGTGCTGCTGCTCTGCACGCTGACCTACTTCTATGCCCGCAGGGAGTGGAAAAGCTACACCAAGCGCAACCTGTGGATCATCTTCGCCATCGATGCGCTCATCGCAGCACTCTATCATCTGGACATCGTGTATTTTGAGGCTGTCGACGAATACACTGACTATATGCTCACCGAGATATGGATTCGCCCCACCATCACCTATGGTCTGGTGGCTTGCTTCGTCACAGAAGCGAAAAAGGGAGCCAAGTGAGGCTAAAGAATCCATAAGATGAAACAATCCAAAGCATGATGAACAAAACGATGATTACCTTGATGCTTGCGCTGTGGTCGCTTGCTGTTTTGGCTCAGCGACCACAACGGTTCCACAAACAGTTGCCTCCAGGCAACTATAGTGGGATAGCGGCGTTAGGTAACAATCGTTATGCTTTAGTCAGCGACAAGTCGGAGACGGATGGCTTCTTCGTTGTGCGCATGGAGATTGACACCGTCAAGGGACGCATTACATCATTGGAGAATGAGGGATACCGCTCCAGCGGACTGCCTAATCGTGACATGGAGGCCATTTGCTATAGGCCATCAACGAATACGGTATTTATAGCAGGTGAAAAGGATAATGAGGTGTATGAATATCAGCTGGACGGTCAGCGGACAGGACGACGCCTGGAAATGCCAGAGGCTTTCAAGCAGGCTGACCACAACTACGGCATCGAATCACTGACCTATGATGCCCATCGCCACCTGTTCTACGTCACCTCCGAACATATATTGAAGGGCGACTCGCTGCATCGCATTCAGACTTTTGGCGATGACCTTTTGCCACGCCAAGAGTATCTCTATCGTGCCGACAAACCCATCAGCAGTAAGCACATCTTTGGTGTCTCTGAGCTCTGTGCACTTGACGACGGGCGCCTGTTGGTGTTGGAGCGTCAAATCCGGGTGCCCCGTATGAAAATAGGGGCTTCCACCACTATTCGCATCTATGAAACAAAACCCCTTGACGAGATGTTTCTCCAGAAGAACCTCGTCAAGGAGTTTCGCACGCATATCAATCTTGTCAGTCGGCGCTTTGCCAATTACGAAGGGCTCTGCGAACCATTTCCAGGATGGCTACTGCTTGTTGCCGATTCACAGAATCGTCTCAAGGGCTATCTTCGCGACTGGTTCCTGCTGATAGCCGATCAAAAGGAGTAATTATCGGATAATAGCTGTCCAGCCGCCACCGCTACTGAGATGAATCCGTAGTTTTTGGTTGGCTGTCACCGTCTGCTTCGCGTGTTTGTAGTCGGTAGCCTCCTTCTGTGCATTCGCACCATCAGCAAAGATGTCGGCGTCGTGCTGACCTGCGCTGAGGAACGAGAGGTCGATGGTCAGGTCGCGTGGTGTCCAGTCTGTCATGGCTGCCAGATACCAGGTGTCGCTTTTCCGACGGGCAATGAGGGTATACTCGCCCAACTGTCCGTCGAGGGCTATCGTCTCGTCAAAGGGGGTTGGAATCTGAGCGATGAAATCGGTGCATTCCTGGTTCTGCATATACTTCGTCGGACTGTCGGCCAGCATCTGTAGCGGAGCCTCGAAGGTGGTATACATCGCCATCTGGTGGACGCGCGTGCCTTGGCTCATGGGGTGGTCGTTGTTGCCGAAGAAACTGTCTTTCATCGCATTCATCATCGCACCAGGAGTATAGTCCATCGGACCTGCCAGCATGCGGAGGTAGGGGATGGTCACATCGTAGCGAGGCTGATTATGCAAGGGGCCGTCGCCTACACGAGGCTCCCACTTCGAGTTCTCCAGACCTTTCACGCCCTCGAAGTTGAAGATGTTCGGATAGGCACGCTGGATGCCGAAGGGCTTCAGACCATGATAGTCTAACACCAGATGATGACGGGCCGCACTGGCAGCTATCTGATAGGCAGAGGCGATGGCTTGCTGGTCGTCGCGGTCGAAGAAGTCAACCTTAAAGCCCTTGATGCCCATATCGGCATAGTGTTTCATCACAGCATCCGTTACAGCGACGTCACCCAGCGGATTGCTGCCTATGAGGTTACGCCAGCTGGACCACAGGATGATGCCCACACCTTTCTCTTGGCCATAGGCAATTAGGCGCTGTAGGTCGATTTCAGGATTCAGCGCTTCCATCAGCGACTCCTTGCCGCTCCATCCCTCGTCGATGATGATATACTCCAAGTGGTTCTTGGAGGCAAAGTCGATATAATATAAATAGGTGTTGGTGTTCATGCCTGAGGCGAAGTCGACACCCGTAATATTCGTGTTGTTCCACCAGTCCCAAGCCACCTTGCCGGGACGAATCCACGACGTGTCGCTGATGCGGCATGCAGGAGCCAGCCGCTGGGCCATATCGCAGTTCATGATGTCAGCATCGCGCTCGGTGATGACGACAGCTCGCCAAGGCAGGGCTTGTTGGCCATTCAGCTGGGCAATGTAGCCGGCTCTTTTCGTAGGTACTAGGTTCAGGCGGGCATAGCCACCAATCTCCTGTTCCAGCGGGTAGGGGGCATACTCGGCCTTTAGGCTGTTGCCTTCGCCCTTCTTGAGCATCATGCCCGGGTAGTTTTCTACACCAGCATCCATTATGATGGCCTTGAGTTGTGGTAAGCAAACAGCCAGAGGCGTGATAGCCAGCGAGTCGGCATACATCTCCGACAACTTCTGCTCGTCATAATATGACTCAAACGAGTAGCAGTAACGCTCGCCCCCACGGTTGTCGTTCACATAGGGCACGAAGGCGGGGTAGTCGGCAGCAAAGCAGAACTCGGCAGTTTCGTTGATGACATTCAAGGGTTTCTTATTGGTGCTGATGAGGCGGTAGGCCGCACCATCGTCGTAGGCTCTCACTTCAATAGTGAATTTCTGATTGGTGTACATCAGCAGCTGGCCGTAGCAGTCCTTCACGCTGGCTTTCTTGTAGAAAGGACTCTCGAAACTGCTGTTAACAACCGTCTTGGCCACTTTCCCCACTTTGCCGAGTCCCAAGAGTTTCTTGCCTTGCGCCAGCTGGATGTCAATCCGTGAGGGTTGCAGCACCGTCTTTCCTTCGTAGTCTATCTGCCAGCAGACTTGCTCGTCGGTGGTTACCGTTACCTTTACTTTGCCGTTGGGTGACTTCACTTCGTAATTGCCTGCTGAGGCATTTAGTGCCATCAAAAAGAGCAGGTTCAGGATCGTTATCAGTTTCATTGTTATCATCTTTTTTGCAAAGATAGTAATATTTTCGAAAAAAATGTGTATATTTGCGCAATAATAACATATAACTATGAAGAAGAAACTGTTTAAATGGAGTATTTCGGCCCTTGTGCTGTTAACCGCTATGATGCAACTGACTGCTTGTAACAATGCTCAGCGTGAAAATCCGCTGCTTCAGGAGAGCCCCCTGCCGTTTGGTGCACCCGACTTTAGTAAGATCCAGACCTCTGACTATCTGCCAGCCTTCGAGGCTGCCATTCAGCAGAAACGCGACGAGATAGCCCAGATTGTAGAGAACAAGGATTCGGCCACTTTCGAGAATACCATCCTCGCCTTTGAGGAGAGTGGGCGGATGCTCGATCGTGTCTCTCGCATCTTCTTTGCTTTGGTGGAAGCCGACAAGACGCCAGAATTGGGCGATATAGAAAAGAAGGTACAGCCCATGCTGACTGAACTTGAAAATGAGATTTCGTTCAACAAGCCATTGTTCGAACGTATCCGCCAGGTTTATGATCGTGAGCATGAGAGATTAAAAGGCGAAGACCAGAAGCTGTTGGAGGAGATCTACAAGGATTTCGTTCGTAAAGGCGCATTGCTGCCTGACGACAAGATGGCCCGCATGAAGGAAATCAACATGCGCATCTCCGACCTACAGCAACAGTGGGGAGACATGCTGCCCGATGCGACCAACAATGCTGTGGTATGGGTTGACAAGAAGGAGGACTTGGCAGGACTCTCAGAGGCTGATATTGCCCAATGTGCCAAGGATGCAGAGAGTAGGGGAGGCAAGGCTCCTTATGCCATCGTCATTGTCAATACCACCCAACAGGCTCCGCTGGCCAGTCTCGACAATCGCGAACTGCGCAAGCGAGTATTCGAGGCCGCTGTCCATCGTGCTGATGGCACAGGCAAGTACAATACCTTCCCTTTGGTTGTCGAGATAGCCAAGCTGCGTGCCGAGCAGGCTGAGATTATGGGTTATCCCAACTATGCCTCCTATTCGCTGGAGAAGACGATGGCCAAGACACCCGATCAAGTCTATGCCTTCCTGAAGAACCTGATTAGCCAATACACACCGAAGGCACAGGCTGAGACCAAGGCCATTGAGGATTTTGCCCGTCAGACCGAAGGTAAGGACTTCCAGCTACAGCCTTACGACCGCTTCTACTATTCTGCTAAGATGAAGAAGCAGTTGCTGGATATTTCTGACGATGAGGTCAAGCCCTACTTTAATGTCGACAGCGTATTGGTAAACGGTGTCTTCTATGCCGCTCATCGCGTGTATGGCCTGACTTTCAAGGAGCGTACCGATATTCCTACCTATCATCCTGACATGCGCGTGTTTGAAGTCATCGACAAGGATGGCAAGCAGAAGGCGCTCTTCTATTGCGATTACTTCCGTCGTCCCACCAAACGCGGTGGTGCGTGGATGGATGCTTTTCAGAAACAGAGTCGACAGCGTCAGCAACTGCCTATTATCTTTAATGTATGCAATAATGCCAAGGCCCCAGAGGGTCAGCCCTCGCTGCTCACCTGGGACGAGGTAACCACGATGTTCCATGAGTTCGGTCACGCCCTTCATGGCATGCTGTCTGACTGTCAGTACAACAAGCTCAGCGGTACCAGTGTGGCTCGCGACTTTGTGGAGATGCCGTCGCAGTTCAACGAGTCGTTTGCCTCTATCCCTGAAATCTTCGACCATTACGCCCTGCATTACAAGACCGGTGAGCCCATGCCTGCCGAACTGAGGGAGCGTATGCTGAAGAGCATCAATTTCCAGACAGCTTATGCCCTTGGCGAGAACTTGGCAGCGACCTGTATTGATATGGCTTGGCACATGTTGCCCAGCGACAAGATTCCTACTGCCGACCAGGCTCCTGCTTTCGAGCAAGAGGCTTTGAATCAGGTAGGACTGCTCGATGCCCAGATACCTCCCCGTTACTCTACCAGCTACTTCAACCATGTCTGGGGTAGCGGCTATGCGGCAGGCTACTACAGCTACCTCTGGACCGAGGTGCTGGCTGTCAATATAGCTGATGTCTTTGCCCAGCGTGGTGCCCTGAAGCCTGAGACAGGTCAGGCGATGCGCGACAAGATATTGAGTCGTGGTAATACGGGCGACCTCATGCAGATGTTTACCGACTTCACGGGCATGGAGCAACCCGATGCCTCCAGCCTGCTTAAAGCCAGAGGATTGTAAAATACTGAAAAATCATCAAAAGAATATAAGCTTATGAAAGATTATCGTATTGTCAATGCAGCGACCATCATGGCGCTAGCAATAGTTTGTCTTGGATGGTTCATTAAGGCAGGTATCGACGACTTTGCCAACAAAGACCGTAGAGTCAATGTGAAGGGACTTGCCGAGATGGAGGTGCCTGCCGATAAAGTGACGTGGCCTATCGTATCGAAAGAGGTTGGCAACGACTTGCCGGAGTTGTACGAACGCGTAGCTGTGACGCAGCAGAAGATTAAGGCTTTTCTCCTGCGCAATGGTATCAAGGAAGACGAGCTGACGGAGAATGCGCCTCAGGTGGTAGACCTTAAGGCCCGCGAGTATGCCGATAATAACAAGGCTTATCGCTATATCATCACCTCGGTCATCACGCTCACTTCCTCACACGTGAAAGAGGTTCGTGGCATTCTGGCACGCCAGGGCGACCTGCTCAAAGAGGGCGTAGCCATCGTCGATGGCGGCTATGAGAACCCAGTGAAGTATGAGTTTGTAGCCTTTAAGGAGATGAAGCCAAAGATGATGCAGGAAGCCATTCAGAATGCAGAGAAGACTGCCCAGCAGTTTGCAGAGAACTCACATTCCAAGCTCGACAAGATCATCAGTGCCGACCAAGGCCAGTTCTCTATCGATAATCGCGACGATAACACGCCCTATATTAAAAAGGTACGTGTCGTGACTACCGTTACCTATTCGTTGAAAGACTAAAAGAGAAACTATTGTTTAATAACTAAAAGCTGAAGATAATGAAAGTAGGAGTTCCCAAGGAGATTAAAAACAACGAGAACAGAGTGGGCATGACCCCTTCGGGTGTTGCCGAGTTGATACGCCGAGGCCATCAGGTGCTGGTGCAGCATACGGCAGGCGAGGGTAGTGGCTTCAGCGATGAGGCCTATCAGAAGGTGGGCGCCCAGATTGTGCCTGCCATCGAGGATGTCTATGCGCAGGCTGACATGATAGTCAAGGTGAAGGAGCCCATCGAGCCAGAATACTCGCTGGTGCGCAAAGGCCAGGTGGTATTCACCTATTTCCATTTTGCCTGCGAAGAGGAACTGACGCATGCCATGCTGAAGAGTGGTGCTGTCTGCATAGCCTACGAAACAGTAGAGCGCGACGACCGCTCCTTGCCTTTGCTGATACCGATGAGTGAGGTGGCAGGCCGAATGGCTACGCAGAATGCAGCCTACTATCTGCAGAAGACAAAAGGCGGAAAGGGTAAGCTGATGGCTGGTGTGCCTGGAGTAAAACCAGCCCGTGTCTTGGTACTGGGCGGTGGAACGGTAGGTGAGGCCGCAGCGCGTATTGCTGCTGGCATGGGTGCTGAGGTGACTATTACCGATGTCTCTCTGCCACGACTGAAGCAGTTGGCTGCCGAACTGCCTGCCAATGTGCATACGCTCTTTTCATCGAAACATAACATCTGTCAGGAGTTGCCCACAACTGATGTGGTCATCGGCTCTGTGCTGATTCCTGGCGATGCAGCACCCAAGCTCATCACTAAAGACATGCTGCAGCTGATGGAGAAAGGTTCGGTGCTCGTCGATGTAGCCATCGACCAAGGAGGTTGTTTCGAGACTTCGCACCCCACTACGCATAGCGATCCCGTCTATGAGGTGGATGGTATCGTGCATTATGCGGTAGCTAACATTCCAGGGGCAGTACCTAACACATCGACCATTGCCCTGACCAATGCCACACTTCGCTATGCCATCGCTCTGGCTGACAAGGGATGGCAGCAGGCTTGTCGTGACGACCAGTCGCTGGCTCGTGGTGTCAACATGGTGGATGGTAAGTGTACCTATGAAGCTGTAGCAAAGGTGTGGGGACTGGACTATACACCATTACCCCTGTAAACTGGAGGTTCAGATGAAGATAGGTTTGCTTCCGCGCATATTGATAGCCATCGTGCTGGGTATCGTCTTCGGACAGTTCCTGAATGAGGAGTTGGTTCGTGTGTTTGTGACTTTCAACGCCTTGTTCAGCCAGCTGTTGGGTTTTCTGATACCTATTATTATTGTGGGACTGATCACATCGGCTATAGGCGAGATAGGCAGCCAGGCGGGCAAACTGCTATTGATGACTGTCGGTATAGCCTATCTGGATACGGTGTTCTGTGGTCTGCTGTCGTATACCACAGGTCAAGCCTTGTTTCCTTCTATGCTGGGGCAGACCATGGCGTCTGCCCTGCCCGAGACGCCACAAGCGCTAGGACCCTATTTCCAATTGCAGATCCCCCCGATACTGGATATCATGTCGGCTTTGCTCTTCTCGTTTATCCTAGGTATCTGCATTGCCTATGGCGAGTTGCCCACTCTAAAAGCCATAGCAGTAGAGTTCAAGGAAGTGGTGTCGAAGACCATCGGCCACCTGATTATCCCATTGCTGCCCCTCTATATCTTTGGTATCTTCCTGACAATGACCTATTCAGGCCAGGTGTGGAGCATCATGTCCATCTTTGTACGAGTCATCGTGGTCATCTTCGTCCTCCACTTGTTTATCCTGCTCTACCAGTTCTTGTTGGCCGGTGCTGTGGTGCATCGCAATCCGTTCCGCCTACTCTGGACCATGCTGCCCGCCTACATGACGGCACTGGGTACCAGCAGTTCGGCAGCAACGATACCTGTGACGCTTCGACAGACGCTGAAGAACGGGGTGTCTGAGGGCATTGCGGGCTTTGTGGTGCCGCTGTGTGCTACTATCCATATGTCTGGATCAGTAATGAAGATTACGTCATGTGCGCTAGCCATCTGTCTCCTCAACGGGATGCCTTCTGATCTGGGCACCTTCCTGCAGTTCATCCTAATGCTATGCGTTGTCCTGGTGGCAGCCCCTGGTGTTCCTGGAGGAAGCATCATGGCAGCATTGGCTCCGCTGGCTAGCATCCTAGGGTTCGACAGCGACCAGCAAGCCCTCATGATAGCGCTCTACATCGCTCTCGACTCATTTGGCACGGCCTGCAACGTGACAGGCGACGGAGCCATAGCCTTGGTGGTCGATAAGTTGCGGAAGAGATAAGTAGACAACAGCAAAAAAAGAAAGCGGAACTTCATGGTTGAGGTTCCGCTTTCTTTCTGGTGTTTACTCTTCTACAGAGAAGTCGTCCTTACCAACACCGCAGATGGGGCATACCCAATCCTCGGGGATGTCTTCAAACGCTGTTCCGGGAGCGATACCGCTATCGGGATCGCCTACTTCTGGATCATAAACATAACCACATGTGTCGCAAATGTACTTTTTCATAATCTTAAGCATTTTTTAGTTAGTAATGGAAAGTATGTGTTCTACTTTTTCTATGATAGTCTCAGGTGCAATATTGTTCATACAGGCATAGTCGCCTCGACGACAAGGCTTCTGTCCGTAGATGCTACACGGACGGCACTCCAGGTCTGTCTGGATGATGTTGGCCTCCGTCTGTCCCCATCCTAAGAATCCGGCATAGGGATGAGTGGCTCCCCATATGCTTATGACGGGAGTACCCGTCAGCGAGGCCAGATGCATATTTGACGAATCCATCGAAATCATGAGGTTCAGATGACTCATCAGGATGAGCTCTTGGTGTAGCGATTCCAAGTGATGGCCCACATTGACGCACGCAGAGTGCTTCTGGCACCACTCCTTGAAGTATTCATCTTCCTGCTGGCCCCGTCCAAAGAGGAAGAAGCGCGCCTTGGGGTACTTGGCTATCAGCTGTTCTATCACCTGGTGCATCAGGTGGGGAGGATAAACCTTGCCTTCGTGGGCAGCAAAAGGTGCTATGCCTATCCACTGTTCATACGAATTTTTCACGTTAAGGCCTGCGGGTAGCATGTTCAAGTTACCCCCTTCCTGGTCTGGGAAGATACTCTTGAAACGGATGTCCACAGGATAACCCAATCGACGGAATACCTCAGCATAGTTCTGGAATGAGGTAGGCTGTTGCTGCAGCTGCTTCTTGGATGATTTGGTGATGCGGCGGCGACCCTTGCGATGCTTATTGATGTGGGCTACTTTATAATGGCCTACATTAAATCGGAAGCGCAGATATTCCGAGCGCAGCACGTTATGCAGGTCGGCAACTGCCGTAAACTGCTTGGCAGCCAAACGACGGTAGAGGGCATTGAGTCCCTTGATGCCATGATACTCATGTTTCAGATCGGCTACCATGAAATTGACGTTAGGAGCCAGATCCTCAAACAGCGGACGGGCGAAGGCACGGCTCAACACCGTGATACGGACATGTGGATACTGCATCGCCAACGAGTACACCACAGGTACTACCATAGCCACATCGCCCATAGCGGAAAAACGGATGACGAGTATGTGCTCTTTTCTCATACCTCTATTTCCTCACCACTCACTTCTTATATAAGATAGGATTGGTGGCTGGGTCGTTGTACATCTTCATCTGTCGATATACCTTCATATATTTACGACCTGCTTCAATATCCTCCAACAGCTGGTCGATAGCTGTCGAGAGGTCTTTCTGCTGTTCTATCAGCACGTCCAGCTTGTCTTTGCATTTAGCGATATGTGCTGCATCGGCATCCTTGCGCTCCGTCTGCTCCCTCATATGCCATATCTTCAGGGCCAGAATGCTCAGACGGTCAATAGCCCAAGCAGGACTCTCTGTGTTCAGACGAGCCTCAGGCTGAATCTTCACCCCAGCATATAGATGGCGGAAATAACTGTCAATCTCTTCCACCAAGTCAGTACGGTCTTGGTTCGAGCGGTCGATGCGACGTTTTAGCCCTAAAGCCTCGGTAGGGTTGATGTGCGGATCGCGGATGAGGTCTTCCAGATGCCATTGTACCGTATCTATCCAGCACTTCTGATAGAGACCATATTCGATGGAATCGTGATCATAGGGGTTGTTGATGGGTGTGTCCACATCGTCTTTCAGATGATAGTCACGAATGGCTTGTCCAAAGACCTTATTGGCTTTTTCTGTAAATGACATACTAGTTCAGAATAATGTTACGCTGCAAAGATACAATAAATAATTCATAATTCACCATTCAGCGTTCATAATTTAAATATTATTTGTAACTTTGCAACTGGTTATGAAGATAGTTATTGACGATAAGATTCCTTATATTCGTGAGAAACTGGCCTTATTGGCTGACGAATTGGTGGCTCTCCCCGGTGGAGCGATTAGTGCTGCCGACGTGAAAGATGCTGATGCACTCGTTGTCCGTACTCGAACGCGCTGTGATGAGCAGCTGTTGGCAGGAAGCCGTGTGCAGTTGGTGGCTACCGCAACGATTGGTTTTGACCATATCGATGTCGATTATATGCAGCAAGCGGGCATCCGCTGGACCAATTGTCCAGGATGCAACTCGGGTTCCGTAGCGCAATATCTGGAGTGTTCCCTTTTGTTATTGGAACAGCTGAAGGCCCTTAACCTACGGCAATCAACCCTCGGCATTGTGGGTTGTGGCCATGTGGGTTCGAAGGTGAAGGCCGTTGGTAAGCGACTGGGCATGCGTGTTCTGGTTTGCGACCCACCCTTGGGCCATGCTGATTTCGTCGCTATGGATGTGATAGAGCGCGAGGCTGATGTGATTACCTTCCATGTACCCTTGACACGTGACGGCCAATATGCTACCTACCATTTGGGCGATGAGTCTTTCTTCCATCGTTTGGCGCGCGTACCTTATATAATAAATACCAGTCGAGGTGAGGTGGTCGACAACGAGGCTTTGCTTCAAGCACTACTGTCGGGTAGGGTGAAGGATGCTGTCATTGATGTCTGGGAAAACGAGCCTCACCTTAATTTGGAACTGTTACAACGTGTTTTCATAGGTACACCCCATATTGCCGGCTATTCTGCTGATGGTAAGGTGAATGCAGACAATATGGTGATAGATGCTTTATGTCAACATTTCGGTCTTCCTCATCCAGGAAAGATATCTGCCCCATCGTTGCCTGCCGTTTTTCAGGATACAGGCAGTCCACTCGACTATTATAACCCGATGGAGGACAGTCAAAAGTTAAAAGATCATCCTTCAAACTTTGAATTTTTGCGAAATCACTACCCTTTGAGGCGCGAAAAGTTGCACAACTGATAGGTGTTTGTGCAAGAAAGAGTGTTTTTTTACCCATAAAATTTGCGTAAGTCAATAAAAATGTGTTACTTTGCACCCGCTAAGCGACACATATTGTGAAGTTTTCAGAATAAAGAAATCAATTATTAACATTTTAAAGAAAGAAATTATGTCAGAAATTGAAAGCAAAGTAAAGGCTATTATCGTAGACAAACTCGGTGTTGATGAAGCAGAGGTTAAGCCCGAAGCAAGTTTCACTAACGACCTCGGTGC
>ODAI011573653.1_pt1 | contig 11836 bp, 15 predicted proteins | sample 1539321 | NCBI WGS metagenome assembly ODAI01 (sample SAMN02144231, study PRJEB22623) | gut metagenome | biome: sheep rumen | host: Ovis aries | place: New Zealand
AAGACCTCCCGCACGGCCTTGGAGCAGCCCTCGTCCATGGTGAAGCGGGCTCTGTCCCAGTCGCAGGAGGCGCCCAGGCGCTTCTGCTGCTCCACGATGCGGTTGCCGGATTTGTTTTTCCAGTCCCAGACCTTCTCCAGGGCCTTCTCCCGGCCCAGGTCATAGCGGGTCAGCCCCTCCTTGCGGAGCTCCTCCTCCACCTTGATCTGGGTGGCGATGCCGGCGTGGTCCACCCCGGGGACCCAGAGGGCTGCGTAGCCCTGCATCCGCTTGAAGCGGATCAGAATGTCCTGGAGGGCCGCATCCATTGCGTGGCCCATGTGGAGTTGGCCGGTGACGTTGGGGGGCGGCATGACGATGGTGAAGGGCTTCTTCTCCGGGTCACGTTTCGTTTTGAAGAAGCCGTTGTCCTGCCAGAAGTGATAGATTCGATCCTCCACCTGCTTCGGGTCGTAGGTCTTGGGGAGTTCTCTTGCCATGTTCAGTCTCCTTTCAACAGAAAAACCGCCCTGAGACGCGCTCAGGGCGGCAAATAATTACCGCGGTACCACCTGAATTCCCGGCCTGGGCCGGGCACTCTTGCCTCTGTAACGGGAGGGCCCGTGCCGGACTACTCTGCTTCCCCCGGCCCGCTCCGAAGCGACCTTCCGTTCCCCGCCCTCAAGGCTCGCAGCCACCGCCTTGTCTCTGAAAGCAGCGCGGAAACGTACTCCTCTTCTTCCATGCGTTTTCAATGAAGCAAGTATATACCCCCGGGCCGGATTTGTCAAGCCTTTTTTGGGGTTTTCAGGCCCGCTCCGCCCTACGCCTCTCGGAATATACGCGATAAAAATACCAAATTCTCTTAGAATAATGGTGAAAATGCGGTCTGCGCCCGGGGAAAAAGCTTGTGCAGTCTCCCGATTGACATTTCCCCCTTCCCTGCTATAATACGGGCCATCAAGGACGAAGACTCGTCCGGCAGAAAGGAGCGTGCGACATGAATCTGGAGTCCATTTGGAACAAGCTGGAGGACGAGGAGCCGCTGAACACCAAGGAAGAGAAGCAGTTTTCAGACGGTATGGAGCAGGGCATCGACCAGCTGGGTCAGCTCTTCGACCCGCAGGAAAAGGCCTGAACCCGGTTTTCCATTGCAATCGCTTGAGGTCCCCTTCACCCGACGGCGGTGAACGGGACGTCATTTTTTTATCCCGCCGGGCCCGGCAAAAAATAATGCGTGACAATTCCGCTCCGATGGAGTATAATACAGAAAATACCCCCATGCAGGAGGACGGATCCATGAAACGCATGATAACGCTGCTGCTCTGCGCGGCGCTGCTTTTGAGCCTGGCAGGCTGCGCCAAGGCCGCCGGGGGCAGCTACAAGCTGGAATACATCACCGCCGACGGGCTGCGCATCCCCCCCGGGGGCTTCGGGCTGAACATCTCCTTTGAGCTGGATTCCGACGGCGTCGGCACCGCCAGCTACGGCTCCACCCAGCTGGACGTCACCTGGGCCGACAAGGGCAGCAGCGTGGAGATCACCGGCCCCAACGGGGTGCTGGAGCTCACCAAGGACGGGGAAAACCTGATCCTCCACGCCGACGGCACCCTGCTCTTCTTCAAGCCCGTGGAGGAGGACGACTGAGCCGTTACAAAAAAGACTCGCGCGGCGCGCGAGTCTTTTTTTGCGCTTTATTTGATCTTCCGGAAGTTGCCCATGGTCTGGGAAACCGGGGTAATGTAGGCGAAGGTGTGGGGGTACTTGCCGATGATGGCCTGGATGTCCGCGATCTGGTGCTTGTTGACGATGCAGATCACCAGGCTCTTGTCCTCGTGGGTGTAGGCGCCCTTGGCGGGCAGCATGGTGACGCCGTGATGAAGCTCCGCCAGCAGATCCTGGGACAGGCTCTCGGGATCCTCGGTGATGATCTCGAATTTCAGAGCGGTCTGGGAGCCGCGTACCACCTGGTTGCCCACGGTGGTGAGCACGAAGCTGTAGATGATGCAGCAGATGACGGGCTCGAACTGGTAGCCGTAGACGAAGTAGGACACGATGGCGATGACCACGTTCAGCACGAAGCTGATCCAGGCCACGTTGAACTCCGGGTGGTAGTGGCGGATGCAGAAGCTCACCACGTCGGTGCCGCCGGAGCTGCCGTGGATCCGCAGGCAGAAGCCGAAGAAGGCGCCGTTCACCACCGCCGCCGCCACGGGGGCCAGGACGTTGCTGGTGCCGTTTTCGGTGTAGTAGTCGAATTTGCTGAAATCCATGTGCTCAAAGAGCATCAGAAAGCCGGAGAAGCAGAGGGTGAAGAGGGCGGTCTTGATGACGAATTCCCGGTCCACCAGCTTCCAGGCCACGATCAGAATGGGGATGTTGATGAGCAGGTTCAGGTATCCGGCGTTGAACTTGAAGACGTACTGGATCATGGTGGCGATGCCGCCCACGCCGGAGGGGGCAAAGTTGTTGGGGAAGATAAAGAGCTTGTAGGACAGGGCCATGGCCAGGGCGAAGAAGGGCACCAGCGCCAGGGTCTTGTACTCTGCCTTGGCCTGCCGTTTGTTCTCTTTTTTGGTTTCGGGCATGCTGTTTCACCTCTAATTTTAGTGTGCCGTGATTGTAGCACAGAACGCGGCGAAAAGCAACTGGAAAATGATTTCCTATCCCAATTCCGTTCTCAGCTTCTCCAGGGCCTTTTTCTCGATGCGGGAGACGTAGCTGCGGCTGATGCCCAGCTCCCGGGCCACCTCCTGCTGGCGCAGGGGCTTCTGTCCCCCCAGGCCGTAGCGCAGCCGCACCACTCTCTGCTCCCGCTCCGTCAGACAGTCGGCAATGGCCCGGTGGAGCCGCCGGGCCTCCTCCTTCCGGGACAGATCCTCAAACAAATCCTCCTCCGAGGCCACCACGTCCTGCACCGAGAGGGCGCTTCCGTCCTTCCCGGTCTCGATGCAGTCCGAAAGAGACAGCTCCCCCGCGCTCTTGCGCTGGCTGCGGAAGTACATCAGAATCTCATTTTCCACGCAGCGGGCGGCGTAGGTGGCCAGGCGGGCCCCCTTGCCCAGATCGAAGCTCTCGATGCCCTTGATCAGGCCGATGGTGCCGATGGAGAGTAGATCCTCCTGGTCGGAGGCCTGGGCGTAGTATTTCTTCAGAATGTGAGCCACCAGCCGCAGATTGCGCTCGATCAGCACGTTCCGGGCCTCCGGATCCCCGGCGGCGGCCCGCTCCAGATACAGCCGCTCCTCCCTGGCGGAGAGGGGCTTGGGAAAGGAGCCGGGCTGATCCAGCCGCAGGGCACAGAGCATGGAGCCCAGAAGCAGCAGCGCGGACGCAGACAGCATACAAATCACCTCGCAGCAGTCTATTCCGCCGCTGTTTGTCCATATTCTTCCCCGGCCCCGTATGAAGGAGCCGCAAAGGGGGAATGCTGGCTTTGGGAGGGATGCCCTATGCTGATCGCGACCCTGCGCACGGGGCTGCTCTACGGGCTGCTGATCCTGTCGGTGCGGCTCATGGGCAAGCGCCAGGTGGCGGAGATGGAGCCCGCGGAATTTGTGGTGACCATGCTGCTGGCCAACCTGGCCTCGGTGCCCATGCAGGACAACGGCCTGCCTCTGCTCTCCGGGGTGGCGCCGATTCTGACGGTGCTGAGCCTGGAGCTGATGCTGGCGGTGCTGTCCATGAAGCTGCTGCCGGTGCGGCGGCTGCTGAACGGGGTGCCCGTCCTGCTGATCCGGGAGGGGCACATCGACCAGAAGGCCCTGGCCGCCAGCCGGGTGAGTCTGGACGAGCTGGAGCAGAAGCTCCGGGAGAAGGACGTCTTCGACTGCGACGCCGTGGCCTACGCCATTCTGGAGACCGACGGAGAGCTGACGGTGATGCTCCGCCCCGACTGCCAGAGCCCCAGCCGGGGGGATCTGGGGGCAGCCTGTCCCCCGGCCCGGCTGTTCTACAACGTGATCTCCGACGGGGTGGTGCTGTCGGAGAACCTGCGCGCCGCGGGCCTGGATCGAGCCTGGCTGAAGCGGGAGCTGGCCCGCCTGGGCGTGAGCCCGCGGGAGGTCTTCCTCCTGGCGGTGGACGGCGCCGGAGCCGTGCGCTTTGTGCGAAAGGAGCGCGTTTGACACGGGCATGTCACCGGCGGATCGGGATTTGTATAATTGTAGCGCGGGCAATCTGCCCGCCCGATCCGCACCAGCCTGTCGAATTTGCGGGCAGATTGCCCGCGCTACATTTTATCAAATCCGAATCTGTCTTACTCCGCCCATTCCTCCGGGATGCCGCTGAGCTCCACCCGGAGGAGCTTGTCCTCCTGGGGGGTCTCGAAGAGCCCTAGGTATTTCACCAGCAGCTCCAGGGCCTTCTGCTTGTCGTAGAGCTTGATCTCCACGCCCTTGCCGCTGTCCTTGATCCCGGCGATGGCGGAGCGCTGGGCCTCGGTGAGCAGGGCCGTGTCCTTTACCCGGACCTCTCCCTCCTCGATGCGGATGTAATCGGTGAAGTCGGAGAAGGCGATGGCCTTCAGGGCGTTGAGCACGCTTTCTTCGTTCATGGCCGGGGCCTCCCTTCGCCGGAGCGTTCGGCGTTGAGCCGCTCCACCAGCCGGAACAGGGCCTCCCAGAGCTGATTGATGCGCTGCTCCGGGCTTCCCTCCGGCCTGGGCGGATAGTCATAATGGTTCATAGCAACCTCCGTATCACACGTCGCTTCCGGCTTCCGTCAGCCAGCTGAGGCTGTGGAGCTCCATGCCGCCGCTGCCCTCCAGCCGCAGCCGCAGGCGCTGGCAGCGCCGGGCAAAGACGGGCAGGGTCACGGCCCGGAGGCTGTTGCCCCGGAGCTCCCCCCGCCGCAGCCAGGGGCCGCCGTCGAAGCTGAGATAGACCCGCATCACGGCCCCGGGCTCCAGCCGGGCCTCCACCTGGAGCCGGGTCACGTAGCGTCGGGCCGCCAGCCTGGGGGCCAGCTCGCCGGTCTCCGCCCACCAGCGCAGATCCCGGCTGTCCCGGGCCTGGCCCACGCAGAGCAGAGCCCCGCCCGGCTCCGGCAGCAGCCAGAGCAGCTCCTCCTTGGACCAGGCGGCGCAGAAGCGCAGCCCGTCCTCCCGGTGCCAGAGACCGGCGTCCACGTCGAAGACGAAGAGACTGGGCGAGCCCGCCTCGTCGAGCATGCTGACGTAGTAGAGACTGCCCCGGGCCCCCGCCGCGGCGCTGTGGGAAGGGGTCTCCCCCAGGGCGGCGGAGATCCGCAGGGGCAGGGTGCCGTTGTAGCAGCAGATCCCCCCGGGGGATTTGTAGTAGAGCCTGTCCCGGATCACCACGGCGCTTTTGGCGCTGCCCGCCTCGATGCCCTCCAGGCTCTGGGTGACCACCCCGTGGGCTCCGTCGGCGGCAGGGTAGATCTTCTCCAGGGAGTCGGCCCGGAAGAAGAGGGGGCAGCCGCCCAGCACCGCGGCCCCGGTGTAGGGACCGTCGTGGCCCCGGGAGACCCGGTAGCTGTCGGTGGACAGGCCCTCAAAGGCGGACCAGCAGCGGAAATCCCCCAGCTTGCTGCCGTAGAGCTCGTTGACGCTGCCATTGCTGCGGCAGCCCCAGAGCCGGTTCCCCGCCTCCACCACGAAGTCCATCTCCGGCATGGGCCGGTCCACGGAAAAATAGCTTCGGTCGTGCCAGGTCAGCTCCAGCTCGCAGGGCTCCGGCAGCAGCAGGGGCAGGATCAGATAGTCCCCCCGGCCCTCCTCCCGGCCGGCGCCGCCGGGATCGTGCCAGGCGCCCGTCAGGACGTGGGTCCCGTCCCAGAGCACGTTCAGCAGCGGCTCCGGGCCCTGGTTGCTCTCCAGGCGGCAGAAAAGCTCCACGCTGTCTCCCGCCCGGAGGCCCTTGGCAATGCCGGGAATGGCGCATTTGACGTAGGGGGCCAGCTCCGTCCAGAGCCCCTGGCTCTGGGACCAGACCCGCAGCCGGGGCTCCGGCTCGGAGCTGTCCACCCAGCAGCCCCCCTCGGGGGCGCTGTCGGACCATTGAATGGACCGCTGCTCCCCGTCGGGGCCGCAGGGGGTGAAGAGGGTGCCCCCCTGGTCGCAGGAATTGTGCTGGGCGATGTCGCCGTAGTCCTCCCCGGGGGTCAGGGCCGAGGCGCTGCCCAGCCTGGCGGTGTTGGCGAACTTCCCGTCGGGGAAGACGCAGACCCAGCTCCCCAGGAAGACCAGCTCCCGCTGGGCGCTGCTGTGGAGGCGGTAGCTGTAGCGCAGCTGAACGAGGGTCCCGTCCCGCTTGTCCGCCGGCTCCAGCAGAGCGCCGGGGAGAAGCTCGCCGTTCTCCTGCTCCCGCCAGCGATTTCCGGCGGCCTCATAGCGGTAGTGCCGGAGGCCGGGCCGGATCAGACGGCTCAGAAGCTGCTGGGGATTGGGAATGTCCACGGCCTGGCCTGCCTCGTCGCTGGCCGTCAGGGAGAGGCTGCCCTCCAGCAGCCGGGGCAGGGCGGCGCCGCCGCACCAGAGGGTGCCGTCGCCGTCCAGCACCACGGCCCGGCCCCGGCCCCCCAGGGCCAGGACCCGGTCCGCGGGGCAGCCCTCCAGGCTGCCGGGCTCCGTGCGGCGCCGCCGGGTCCGCAGCAGGGGCGCCGCCTCCCCGGAGAGATTCTCCATGTCGTAGAAGGCCCCCGCCCCCGGCTCCGGGGTGTGGGAATAGCCCCGGAAGCGGTCAATGAGCACCCGCTTTTTTGCTCCGGGCTTCAGCATCGGAAAACGCATAGAGTCTCCTTTCTTCGTAGGGGCCGATGCCTACATCGGCCCTGTCTCGTATCGGGCGGAGGGCCGATGTAGGCATCGGCCCCTACGGTGTCAGTTGGCCTCGTCCACCGCGGAGTAGGCGGAGCAGGACTCCACCCGGACCATGCGGTTCTGATAGAGGATCTTGGCGGCGGTCTCAAACTTGTAGCCCACGGTGGAGAACTGGTTCAGCGGGCCGCCGATCTGGGCCGCGTCCTTGATGATCATCTCCATGCCCATGCCCTCGGGATCCACCACGCCGAAGGCGTCCTTGCCGAAGAAGAGGGTGCCGTAGACGGCGCAGGGGGTCCGGCTGCTGTCGCCGCCCTCGCCGGGCATGAGCCTGTCGGCGGAGCCGGAGGTTCCGGAGAGGGCCACGGGGGACTCCTCCGCCAGCCAGATATACTTGGAGGCGGGGCTGCAGCCCACGATCTCCACGGTGCCCATGAGCCCGCCGGCGGAGGTATCGTAGATATGGGCCTTCCGGCCCACCAGAGCCTCCCCCTGCTCGCGGCTCAGGCTCTCGGCCAGGGTCACGCGGTACTTGGTGCTGACGCCGTAGTCCGCGGCGGCGGTGCTGTCGTTGGAGGAGGAGGCGGCCACGGTGAGCCAGGGCTGCTCCTGGGTGTAGAGGGGGCCGCCGTTGAAGATGGGGGCCTCGGTGCTCTCCACGAAGCGGACCCCGTGGAGCTCGCCGATCTCCCCCTCAAAGATCTCACGGGCGGCGGCGTACTTGTGGGCCTCCAGCCAGTCGGGATGGGAGCGCAGATCGTAGGCCACGGAGGGGTGGATCACCGCCACGTACTTGTTGCCCTCAAAGAAGGGGGCCTTCTGCTTCTTCAGGAAGGTGTAGGCCTTGTTCACCACGTCGGGAGTCAGGCGGTTGTTGTCGGCCATCAGCTCCCGGCGGGAGACGGGGGTGGCGACCACCGCGCCGGTGTCGTCGAGGGTATCGGCGTAGAGGACGGAGGTACCGGTGCAGAGCTCGTTGCGGACCAGGGTGTCCGCGGTCTCGCCGCCCGCTGCGCCCATCTCCTCGGCGGCGCCCAGGAGCACGTTGTCCACGGCATGGAGATTGAGGCGGTCGGAGATGGCGGCGTAGTCGCCGTACTGCTGCACCGCCACGCTGACGGCGCTCTGGCCCAGCTTCTGGCCGCTGGGGATGACGCCCTCCACCAGGGGGGTCAGGGACTTCTCAAAGGTGTTCCACTTGCGCCACTGGACGGCGTCGCCGTGGCCCGCGGGGAGAAACTGGGACTTGCCCAGCTGGGTGAAGATCAGCCGGGGCCGGGCGTTCTCCAGCAGCTCGGTGTCGTAGTAGGTCTTCATGGCGGCGCTCATGGCGCCGGTGGCGTTCATCTGGGCGGCGTCAAAGGCGTTGACGTCCCCGGCGGTGGTGTTGACAGTAAGATTCATAAAGCTCTCCTTTCAATCAATAGGTTGGCGTGTAGGATGGGGTATCGCTGGCGCGATATGAAGTATTCCTTGCGGAATATGAAGTATCGCTGACGCGATATGAAGTGTCGCTGACGCGACATGAAGTATTGCCTGCGGCAATATATTGGGATCGGTTTATTTGCGAATCAACCGATGAAAATGGAAAATATGGCGCAGCCATACTTCATGTGCGAAGCACACTTCATACGCGAAGCAGCGCAAGCTGCAAGCGTACTTCATATTTGCGTCAGCAAATACTTCACGCTGGGGCTACCAGACAATTTCTTCGCCTCGGGCGGCTCTGCGGCGCAGGGCGCGGCGCTCGGCCCGGGTGAGCTGGCGGGGATCCGCCTGGGTGAGGGCGGCCTGGGAGCCGCCGGCCAGACCGTTTTCCAGGGGCCGGGCGGCGTTGCGGGCCAGCTGCCGGTCCCGTCCCGTCAGCTCCGCATGGTGTACCACCTCGTAGGCGGTTTTGGGGTCCACCCCGTTGTTCAGCAGCCGGGCGAAGCCGGGGTTCTCCAGCTCCCGCTCCAGGGTGAAGTCGGGGTATTCCGCCTTCAGGGCCTCGGCCCGGTCCCGCAGCTCCCGGTAGGCCAGGTAGCGCTCCGTCTCCCGGGCCTGGGCCTGCAGGGCCTGGCCCAGGGCGGCCAGGTAGTCCTCCCGGTATTTCCCCCGGATCAGCTCCTGGAAGCTTTCCTTCTGCTCCGCCCGCTCCTCCGGCAGAGCCTCCTCCGGCTCCTGTTTCTTGACTTCTTCTTCCATGCTGTTCTCCTTTCTCTTGATTTGGTGGACAAATCGGGATTTGGCGCGCCGTAGGGGCCGATGCCCACATCGGCCCTGATACATCAGGGTACGAAGGGCCGATGTGGGCATCGGCCCCTACGAATTGAACTCGCCAAATCCAACTTTGCCGTTCCGTCAGTGCTGTGCCGCGAAGTAGCGGCGGATGGTCTCGGCGTAGGCGGGGTCAATGCCAGCGCTCTGCAGCAGGGCGTCGGAGACCCGCAGACCCCGCTGCAGGGCCAGCATGGCCATGCGGTAGGCGTAGCTCCGGGCCGAGGCGGCCTCGCTCCGGGACTGGCTCTCGGCGGAGGCGGCCTGCTGGGCGGCCCATTTCTCCGCCGCCTGGGCGAACTCCGCCTCCCAGCGGCTGTGATCCTCGGCAAAGTCCCGCTCCCAGTGCTCCCGGTCCAGGGCAAGCTCCTGCTCCCAGCGGGCCTGCTTGCCGTCGGCCTCCGCCTGGCGGAAGCGGGCGTTTTCCCGGTCCAGCCAGGCCTGGTAGTCCTTGTCGTAGAGCCCCAGGGCGGTGCTCAGCTCGTCCCGCAGGGCGCCGGTCTCGCTGTCGTAGGCCCTCCGGGCCCGGTCGTAGTAGTCCGGCAGCAGCTCCGCCAGCCGGGTCAGCCTGGCGTCGTAGGCCTGATTGCCCAACAGCTGGGCGTAGCTGGAGGCGTAGCCCCCGCTGAGGGCGGCGGCCCGGCCCATGCTGTCCTCCATGGCCCGGCGGCCCTCCCGGCGGTACTGATCCTTTGCCGCCTGGTAGAGGGGATCCGCGCCGGGATCGTAGGAGAAGGCGGGGCGCTGGGCCAGGGCCTCAGCCTGCTGCCGGGCCTGCTGATACCAGGGATTTTCCTCGGGGACCCATTCCAGGGCTTCCGCTTCGTCTTTCTTTTTCGCCATAGAATACTCCTTTCGTGCTTGGTTTTCGGGGCGGCCCGGCTCAGAATCGCAGCCGCGTCACGCCCCTGGGGCTGTGGCTCCGGCAGTGGGCGGCGGCGAAGCTCCGCCAGAGCCGGTTGAAGGAGGCGGCGTCGTTGTTGTAGCGCTCCAGCTCTCCGTGCTCCAGGTCGATGCGCATCGCCAGGTAGCGGGGGTAGAGCTCGTCGTAGGGGTAGGGCACCAGCAGCCGGGTGCTCCGGATCTCCGTCTGCTCCCCGTAGCCGGAGAAGGGGGCCGGGTCCTCCTGAAAGGCCCCGAGGAGCTCCCGGTGGATCTGCCCGTCCAGGGTGGAGAGCCAGCGCAGTTTCACCGCCGCCTCAAACTCGTTGGGCCGGAGGGCGTCGGCCTGGGCCAGGGCCTCCGCCACGGTCATGCCGTGCCTCCCGGGCCCCGGCTCTGGCCCGCCTGCCGCTGCAGCTCCGCCACCGCCAGCTCCAGCTCCGTCACCCGATTGTCCAGGTGCTCCAAAATCGCGTCCACCCGCCCGTTGTAGACGTTCAGCCGGGTCAGGGTCTCGGGCAGGCTCCCCAGAATGGCGCTGTACTCCGCCGGGGTGCCGGTGTAGCCCGCCTCCACCGCCGCCTCGTAGGCGGAGCGGCCCGGGCGGCCCGCCACGGCGCAGCTGAGGATGTTCAGCCGGGAGGGCTTCAGATATACGCCGGTCATGCCAGCACCCCCTCTCGCAGAATGGGTCCCACCCGGCCCGTCAGAGGCTGGAAGCTGTCGGAGCCCACGCTGTTTTTCAGCCGGAGCTGAAGCTCCACGTCCCCCGCCTCCAGGGCCAGGGTGTCGGCCTCGCTCATGGTCAGCAGCAGGAGATTCGCCTGGGACTCGTCCCGGGTGAAGGTGCCGCTGCCCCGGGGGTTGGCGCTGCCGTTCATGGCGTATTCCACCACGGTGCGGCCGTTCTGGCTCATGGTCAGGCAGACGACGTCCTCCCAGCCCACCGCCAGGGGCAAAACCAGCTCCAGGGTGGGGGTGCTGCCTCGGAAGAAGAGGAAATCCTTCTCGTCCATGGCGCCCTCCCTACAGTCCCGCGCTGACGGCGGAGCGGGCGGCGCTCTCCTGTCGGCTGCGGATGAAGTCCTCCCGGCGCTGCTCCTGGCGGCGGGCCTCCGTCAGGATCTCCGCCACGGAGCGGGGCACCCGCACCGTGACGCCCCGGCGGATGGTGTAGCCCTTGCCGTTGAGCCCCACAAAGACGAAGTCCTCCTCCTTCCCCGTGGCCCTGGGCAGGGTGACGGTCACGTAGTCGTTGACATTTGTTTTCATCTTGTTCGTTCTCCTTTCAGTTTTTTGAGGAAGCGGGATTCTCAATTTTCAATTCTCAATTTACCTGGGCTGGGTGGCTGCCGCGGCCCGGGCTCTGGCTCGCTCCGCGATGCCGTTTTTCCGCAGCTCGCCGCCGATGGGGTCATAGCGCCTGAGCCGGGGCGCCTGCTTTCTGCCGGAGGGGGGCAGGGGGGCCTTCCCGGGCTCCGCCGCCTCCCGCCCCTCGCTGAGGGTCGGGTCGATGAGCTCCAGCAGCCCCTGGAGCTGAGCCTCGGTCTTCTCCAGCCGCAGCCGGAGCTGGCTGTTCTCCGCTACCCGCCGCCGCAGGGCGTCCTTGCCCTTGAAGTCCATCATCTCCAGGGCCGCCAGGGCCTGCTCCGCCAGCTCGGGCCGGAAGAAGCCCATCTGGAAGAACTGCATGGCCATCTCGTTGTAGCTCAGCCGGTTGTAGCTGCTCTGCTTCTGGGCCGTCACCTCGATGTCCAGCTCCGGGGGCTCCCCGGAGCGCAGCAGGCTGTTGTCGAAGCGCAGATACTCGGGCTCTCCCCCGGCCCCCAGGATCCGCAGCTTCCGGGGCGTGTCGTAGAACTGGCGGATCAGGGCAATGACGCAGCCCACCACCTGGCGGAAGCAGCGGTAGGAGTTCTGGATCTGATCCCGGCT
>ODAI010172152.1_pt1 | contig 11835 bp, 8 predicted proteins | sample 1539321 | NCBI WGS metagenome assembly ODAI01 (sample SAMN02144231, study PRJEB22623) | gut metagenome | biome: sheep rumen | host: Ovis aries | place: New Zealand
CAGTCTGTTCCCTTTGGCCACTCGGGAACTCTCCCATATCTTATGGAGCTGGTGGACGGACTCGAACCCCCGACCTGCTGATTACAAATCAGCTGCTCTACCAACTGAGCTACACCAGCGTTTTTTAACGCTCAAATAATATACCATATTCAAAAAATTAAGTCAATACTTTTTTGGAATTTTGTTATATTATTTATCTGTTTTAAAGCTTTAATTGCTTGAGGTATTGCTTGTGCTCCGGACTGACGCGATAGCTCTCTCTCGCCTTTTGGATAGTCTTATTGTGGGTAAAGGTATCCAAGCTTTTGCTCTCCAACAGCGGCAGGGTGCTTTCGTACTGCTTGGCAAGGGCGGTGGCAAAGTACCACGCGCGCATCATATTGATGTAATATTCCTCGCTTTGCACCTGCGCTACCCACTGCAAATAGCGCTCCTCAAACGCATCCTCCAAATAGTGGCACATCAACATCCCAATCGCAAAGCGCACGGTGTAAACCTCCTGCGCTCCCAACCACTGCCGAAGATGCGGCAGCAGCGCCTGCTTGTGCTTAGCAAAGCACTTCGGGCGCAGTGAATCGCAGCTTGCCCAATTATCAAGATACGGCAAAAAGCGCTCGATTTGCTGCACGCACACATCAAAATCCTTTTCCCCCGCAATGAGAAACGAGTGCAGGTGGTCCTCCTCCAAATAGCGGTGCGGCAGCGCAGCGAGAAAGGCTTTTGCTTCTTCGCTCCCCGCCAGCTCCTTTGCAAGGCTTCTGATAGCGGGCAGGCGCACGCCGATTATGCGCGCGGGCGCGATATTCGGAATCAGCTTTGCCGAAAACGCGGCTATGCTCTCCTCGCGCAGGGAAAAGAGCCTTTGTTGTATGGGTGAGAGTACCGTGTCCTTATTAGTCATGCTTTTCTAACCTCGCACATAATTTTTTCACCGCCTTCAGCGGCAGACCAAACACCGGCAGCGAAAGCAGCGCGCACAGCGCGGCAGCTGCGACAAGTAACAGCGGAATCAAAAAGAGCGAGCGCATATGCGCTTGCACGGTATACGGCAAGCCGCTCCAAAAAAGCAGTTCAATCAGCGGCAGGTGCCAAAAGTATACCGAGAGCGTATTTTTGCCCGCAAAGCTCAGCGCTTTGCTCGGTGCGCTTGGCACCAGTGCAAAGAAGGCAAGCATTACTATGGTGCAAACACCGTAAAACGCCAAGCGCAACAGCCCGCCGAAATAGTGATAATCGCCAAGCGTATAGAAAGGGTTTCTGCCCGTAATCAGCGGGCGGAATGCATACAGCGGCTCCACAAAAAAGAAGCACGCGGCACAAAAGCCCGCCAGCACGAGTGCTGCAATCACCTTTACCCTGCCGGGCGCCAAAAGGCGGCGCAGCCGCTCCTCTTTCGTATAGTACCCCAGGGCAAAAAACGGGAAATAAACAATCACGCGCGAGAGCGCAAAAGTATCATTAATGCGCTTGTCATACCCCGCAAGGCACGCAAGGAGCACAGCCCCGAGCAGCACGGCTTTGGGGTTCACATTTTTGAGCAAATACATCGCGCCGTAAAAGAAAAACAGCGCAAGCAAAAACCAAACAATGTTTGAAAACTTCGAAATGCTAAACACCGACAGCTTGTGCGAAACGAAATAGTCCTTGAGCATATAGCCCGCCTTGAGCAAAAACGATAAAAGCACAAAGGGAAAGAGTTTTGCAAATGCAAAACTCTCCTTTTGCAATGTGGATTTGGAAAACATGCCGGAAATAAAGATAAATGCCGGCATATGAAAGGTGTAAAGCACCAGGAAAATGCTGCGAAAAATAAGCGGGTAGCCTGCCGCGGTAAAGGGCTCGGCAAAGTGCCCGAACACCACCAAAAGCATCAAAATCGCCTTCGCATTATCCCAGGTACTGATGCGGTGCGCAGGTTTCATTTTTTCATTCTCTCGGTAAATTCCATAATTGCGTTGTAAATACGCTCGGAGTTGTTGAAATCATCAAAAGCGAAGAAATCATCAGCGCGGCGCTTGTATTCCTCCTCAATCTGACAGCCGTTTTGCATATATTTGCACAGCGTGTCGACAATTTCATCATTCTCGGTGCAAATCGGACCGAAGCCCATGGTATCATACTTCAGCGCGCCCTCTTCGAAGCGCGGCGGCAAAGCCGAGGGGTGGTAATAAACCAACGGCTTGCGCTGGTAAGCAAAGTCATACTGCACGCCGGAATAGTCGGTCACCATCAGGCTCGATTCGGTCAAAATCTTTTCATAGCTCATATCGCCGCTGGCTTGAATGAGCTCTACATAATCATTGGTATCGTAATCGGAAATTTGCGAGCTCATTGCCGGGTGCAGCAGGAAAATCAGCTTGTAGCCGGTCTGCTCGGCGCACGCAATCAGCTTTTTATCGTTAATAAGAGAGTTGTATACCTTGAAATACGCAGAGTGCTTAAAGAGCGGGTTGTAGCCCTTCACCTCGTTGAGCATGCCGGTGCCGCAGCAGCTCTTACGCCAGGTCGGGGTAATCAGAATCTGCTTTTGGTCGTTGCTCTTGAGCCCGTCAAAGCGCGCAAGGCCGGTGAGCGCCATTTCATCGGGATAATAGCCGTATGCCGGCTTTTGGATATGCGCTACCTCGTATTTAGAGCTTGTGGTATAAAATTGCGTGTTATCATAAGAGCGGCACTGTACCTCGGCATTCTTTTGAATCGTGATACCGTGGGCAATGCAGATAATATTGCCGTTAAACTTATCGCGGAAGCCGTGCTCTAAGATAATGCTGTAACCGCAAAACCACATAATATCCGGGTGGGTTGCCACAATGTTTTCCGCATACAGGCTCATCAGCTTGTGGCGCAGCGAATTAAACTTGAGCATCTTGATGCCCTTGCTGCGAATGCGCTTGAAGTCATAGGAATCGGCATTAAGCACATAGTAGTGGTGAATGTGGTCCTTTTGCCGACTCGCGTAGGTAACGGCATACTCGCCATTGTCACCGCCCTTGTAGAGCTTGTCAAAATACAGCCAAATGCGCTTGTGCCCGAAAATCGGGTAAAACAGCCAATAAAAGAAGCGAATGAGCGGCATTTTAATCTTAAACGAACCGAGCGAGAAGCGCAGCAAATCAATAAAGAAATGGATTTCCTTCTTGAAATTCACCGCCTTCGAGCGCGGGGTTATCATCAGTTTTTTATCAATGTAATAGACCGTGATATCCTTGTATGCCCAATACGCATGCGGGTATTTATTGGTCAAGCGCGCGGCGGGCTTCAAGAATTGGAACGGCATCAGGATTTTCTTGTTATGCAGCTCTAAAATAAACTTGATTTCCGTGTTTTTGGTCGGGTCAATCTTGCATTTTAAATAGTAGGTATACTTTTTAAAGCCCGGTACGGTGAAATACTTTGTCATGGAATAGATGTGGTTTTCCTCAATGGGCACTTCCTTCCCGTTTACAAAAGCGTGAATACAACCGGGGTGCGCATCCAACAGCTGCGAGTACATATATGCCAAGTCAAAGGTCAGGGTCTTATCCTGATAATTAATCGCATTAACCTGCACGGCTTTGCTGATATTATAGGTGTAGCCGTTCATAATCGCAAAAACGCGGTTGTTGGCAACATCAAAGCTCATCTTGAAATCCTCGGGATTTCTCTTATACTTAATGTACATCAGCAAATATGCCATTTTGTAGGTAATGCGGAATTGGCAGTGGTTGGAATCCTTGGTTAAGATACTGTCATCAATATACTGCAGGGTATCGCAAACCGTGTCAATAAATTCCTCTAACTCCTCGCCGGCAAGCAGCTCGGTGTTTCTGCCGTCCATATTCGTCAAGAAGCGGAACGCGGTGCAGTAAAACACAGCGGTCTGCAAAAACAGCGGCACGGTGCCCTTTTGCTGCTTTTGCTGCTCCAAAAGCGGTAAATAGTGATGGCGATAGGTATCGGTATACCAGCGAATGTCATGCGAGCCGAAGCGGTCAATCGCGCGCTGGGCATATTCCTCATCGTAAATAATGGTGGCATTTTTCAAAAATACCATTTTATCTGCGCCGCAAGCCTCGCCGGCATGGAGCGCTAAGTTCAAAATATAGAAGGTGCCGCACTCGTAATCAATCACACTTTCATCAAAGCGGAGCGCATCGCACACCTCTTTTTTGTAGAAATAACCGCCAAAGAACAGGTCCGCAACAATCGGGTTACCCTCAAAGCCGATAAATTCCTTATCCGAAAGCGAATCAATCAGCTTCGGGTGAGTATAGGAGCCGCTGTCACGACTCAGACAGCCTGCAATTTTCACCTCGCCCGCCAGCGCGGAAAGCACCTGTGCAAGCACGCCGGGGTCGGGGGTTAAGTGCGAATTGGTAAAGTTGATAATCTCGCCCGTCGCCTTTTCGTAAAACTTGTTATACAGCGCCGCCAAGCCGATTTCCGGTGCTTCAAAATATACTGCTGCGCCGGATTGCGCGCACAAGCGCTGCGCAGTCGCTTTGGTGGCTTCACTGCAAACGCGGTCAAGCAAAATCAATTGCCCCTGCCCTGCCGGCAGCTGCGCAAGATACGCCCTTGCGCTTTGCTCAAAGGCTTCGTGCTCAATCGCATAAAGAATACTGATTTTCATATCGGGAAAATCCTCCAAGGATAAAAATATATACTAAATTAGTATATCATTAATTACATCTATCGTCAACAATATTTTGGTTACATTCGCACTGCTCTACACTAAATATGGATAGTGCTCCCCCCTGTTAGCGGTGAAGCAGAAAAAAAGCTACCGGTTTCCCGATAGCTTTTTTGATTAAAACAAACTGTTTTCAAGCGAAACTTAAGCAGCTTCTTCTGCTCTTGCCATAGCTTCTTCAAAGTCTCTGGTGCCCTTGAATACTTCCTGCTTGTAGGGGTTGATGCCCTGTGCCTTTGCTCTCTTAATGATGTTGCAAATCACAATCACATTAATGAGAATTGCAGCAATGGCAATGATACCCTGTGCTTGCGGATTAGCATCGGCAGCGGTGAGAACCAAGTCGGGGTTCATCTTGCCGCTGAAGGAAGCGATAAACTTGCTCGGCTCCACATACAGCGAGGGAAGAACGGTGAACTTGGAGTGGTTTTGGAATGCCGGAACCACCTGAGCAAACATACACCAGATAGCCAGGGTGTTTGCACGGTTTTGAATCCAACCGCCCTTGTTCCAGAAGGTGTTTGCGAAGGTCGGTGCAAGCAGCAGCGCGAGACCGCAGTACCAAGAGTGGTTCGGGAGGTTGAGGTAAGTATAAGCAAAGTTCCAAACATCATAAGCGATGATAAACTGCCATGTCATATCGGGCCACAGCATATCCTGGCGCTTATTCTTGGAGGAATAGATGCCCCACCAACCGGTCATGCACATGATGTTGATTAAGCCTGCGATGCCGTTGAGCACATTCCACCAGCCGCCGTAAAGCCAAACGCCTTCGCTGGAATACCACCAGCCGCCGGAAAGAGAGCCTGCAGCCATAAAGCCCTTGATAGCGCTCTCAAAATCGGATGCAACAGCGATTAAGATGTTGATGCCGACAATCACAAACGGGAACGCTTTAAACCAATTGACTTTGCCGATTTTGCCCCATTTGTACTTAAGGAACATAAAGCCGACGCAGCCGATGGTTGCCGCATAAAGCTTTGCATAGTGGAACCAACCATTCATTTCAACAATGGTCGGATTGTTAGCAGCAAAGGTCTTTGCACCGATGTTGATAACAATGAAATAAACGGTCAAAGCAATCGGAACAATTCCAAAGAAAAATATTCCGCCCGCTTTCGTACGCCTTGCCAGCTCATTGGCTACCACAAGGCCTACGAAGACCAGCACCCAACCGATTAATTGGTAACCGGAAAGGCCGTCGTAAAGATGAAAAAACATTTTCATGCCTCCTAAAAGTGAATATTTTATTTTCAAAGCGCCGCTGCCGTGGCTACAGCGCTTCGATTTCTTTAATCTGAACCTCGTTACCCACAACTAAGTAGGTGTTTTCACTGCCGCAATGCGGGCAGGTTTTGCCGAAGTCCACCGTGCGATAGGTTTTCTCGCAATCCTCGCAAAAGGTGATGGCTTCAATCGGTTCGTGAATGAGCTTGCACTCCTTCATAATCTCCGTTTTTTTCACAGCCCATTTCCAACAATCCTCCAAATAGTGGGGGATGACGGTGGAAACCTCGCCGACCTGGAGCGTGACCGAGGAAACCTCACTGAGATTTTGCTCTTTTGCAATATCCTCTATCGTATCAATAATACTAAATACAATTCCTAACTCGTGCATAATGTGTTCGGTTCGCTCACTTTCGTTCGCTTTGCGAACAGTTTTCAGTGATTAGTGTTTCGTTTTTCGTTTTCGGCAGGCGAAACGGCAATCCGCTCCGCCCTGCCGATAATGATTGCGTTTGCTTATTTATTTGCCTTTTTTGCTTTCTTGATTTTAATCTCGCGCTTGAGCATATAGGGTAAGATTGCCTTGAGCTTATCCTCCGCCTTGTACATGGTAGAGCACTCGGGTCTTTCTCTGTAAAGGTGGATAGCATCAAACTCGCACTTGGTGGTGCACACGCCGCAGCCGACGCAACGGTTAGCATCCACAATTGTGGCGCCGCAGCCAAGGCAGCGAGAGGTTTCAATCTTCACCTGCTCCTCGGTGAGCATCTTATAATCATCCTTAAAGCCCTTCGGGTCAACCTTCTTGGTTGCCTTCGGGATTTGACGATGCGCGGTATCATAGCTCTCAAGCACAATATTGTCCTTATCCAGCTCTACATAGTAGCGCGGATTTCTGCCGATGGTCAAGGTGGAGTTCGGCTGCACAAATCTGTGAATCGAAATAGCGCCCTCTTTACCCATAGCAATCGCGTCAATCGCAAAGCGCGGGCCGGTGAACGCATCACCGCCGACAAAGACATCGGGTTGCGCGGTTTGGAAGGTGAAGGTATCTGCCTTCGCAGTCATATTCCTGTTGAGCTCAACAGCGCTGCCTTCCAACAAGCCGCCCCACTCAATTGCCTGACCGATGGAAAGAATTACATTTTCACACTCCACGGTCTTGGTTTCGTTTTCATCATAAACCGGTGCGAAGCGGTGCTCCTCATCAAAGACACTGACGCACTTTTTAAATACGATTGCCTTTACCTTGCCGTTTTCATCCTTCAAGATTTCCTTCGGACCCCAACCGCAGTTGATGCTCACACCGTCTTCCGTCGCTTCCTCGACCTCGTCATCGGAAGCGGGCATTTGCTCTCTTTGCTCCAAGCAGAACATGGAAACATTCTCCGCGCCGCAGTGAACGCTGACTCTTGCCGCGTCAATCGCCACATTACCGCCGCCGACAACGACCACATTCTTGCCAATGTCATATGCTTCCTTCTCTGCCGCTTCGTGCAGGAAGGCAACGGCTGTGGTCACGCCCTCGGCATCCTCACCTGCAACGCCGGCTTTTCTGCCGCCCTGCGCGCCGATTGCCATGTAGAAGGCTTTGTAGCCCTGCTCTCTGAGCGCATCGAGTGTGATATCCTTGCCGACCTCAACGCCGCACTTGATTTCCACACCCATTTCCCTGATGATATCGATTTCGGCATCAATAACAGCCTTTTCGAGCTTGTAGTTCGGGATACCGTAGCGGAGCATACCGCCGGGCTCCTCGTTTTTCTCGAAAACGGTGACATTGAGATAGCCTTTTTCTGCTAAGAAGAAGGCACAGGAAAGACCCGCAGGGCCTGCGCCGATAATAGCGACCTTCTCGGTGAAACCGGGCTCGCGGTCAAAGACACCTTCTACCGTAATCTTCGGAATGACCTTCTTGGGAATCATTCTCGTGGCATTATCCATATCGCGGTGCGCCAAGAATTTCTTGACATCATCAATCGCGATTGCTTCATCAATCGTTCCTCTGGTGCAAGCCTCTTCACAACGCTTGTTGCAGACATGGCCGCACACTGCGGGGAACGGATTTTCCTTTTTAATCAAAGCAAGCGCTTCTTCATACCTGCCCTGTGCCGCCATCTTCAAATAGCCCTGGATAGCGATGTGCGCCGGGCAAGCGGTCTTACAGGGTGCGGTACCGGTTTCGTGGGTGTTGATGCGGTTTTTATCTCTGTATTCCTCTTCCCACTTATCGGGGCCCCACTTTGCCGCATCGGGCAGTTCCTGCTTCGGGTACTCGATTTCGCCTTGCTTGGTGCAAAGCTTTTGACCGAGCTTCAACGCGCCTGCCGGGCAATGCTCGACACATCTGCCGCAAGCAACGCAGTTTTCTTTTTTCACCTTCGCCACATAGGCGGAGCGAGACATATTCGGGGTATTAAACAGTTGAGAGGTTCTCAGTGCATAGCACACATTGACATTACAGTTACAAATCGCAAAGATTTTATCCTGCCCGTCAATATTGGTAATCTGGTGCACAAAGCCGTTTTCCTCGCCCTGCTTGAAAATTTCGAGCGCCTGCTCCTTGGTGATATAGTGGCCGCCCTTTTTGGTCTCCACTACATAATCAGCCATATCGCCGACTGCCACGCACCAGCCCTCCGGGTCATCTGCGCAACCTTCGCCATAGGTTTGCCTGGAATAGCGGCAAGAGCACGGAGAAGCGGCATACTTGCCCTCGTACTTATCTAACCAATAAGAGATTTTTTCAACATCAATCGCTTCGTTTTCCATACCGATGGCCTTCTCAACCGGGATAACATGCATACCGATGCCGCCGCCTCCGGGCGGTACCATGGGTGTTACCTTCTCAAGCGGCAGCCTGGTCATTCTCTCAAAGAAGCGGCCAAGCTCGGGGTGCTTTGTCAACAGCTCCTTGTTCATATTGGAAAATTCGCCTGAACCCGGAACAAACATCGGCAATACCCACTGCTTTTCGTGCTGTGCATTTTCATAGTTCCACTCAATCAAGCCGTTTTCACTCATCTGCGCCAAGAGGTTTTCCAGATATTCATCTGTAAAATTCATATCCTTGGTGAGCTTTTTCATATCGGCCCAAGTGCGTGGAATGCGCTTTTTCATGCGCAGTGCGACCTCTGCCATTTCATCGGTCGGGCAAATGGTTGCCACTGCCCAATACTCGGGGTCCTCTTTTGTGATTTTCTTAATGCCGAGCACAATCGGAATCCTATCGGTAATCATTCTGCCGAGTTTTACGATAGGTTCGCGCAGCTCTGTGACATTTTTCATGGATTCGGGAACGAATCCTGCAAGTTTATCAGCCATATAATCCTCCTCGCGAGCAAAGCTCTTATGGTTGAAATATTGTATTTTTTATATGCAATTGCCATGCTATTGCATTTTAACGCTTTTTAGGTGCCGGCGCTGCTACGCTTCGCCGCGCGCCGCCTTTACCTGCGCGCGCAGCCAAGCTGCCCACTGCTCGATGCCCTCGCCGGTTTTGGCGCAAATCGGAATAATCTCGGCGCGGGGATTGCGCATTCTGATATTCTTTTTGCACTGCTCCAAATCAAAATCGAAATAGGGCATCACATCAATTTTATTAATCAGCACCACATCGCAAATGGAAAACATCAGCGGATACTTCAGCGGTTTATCCTCTCCCTCGGGAACGGATAATATCATCGCATTTTTGGTCGCGCCGGTATCAAACTCGGCAGGGCACACAAGATTGCCGACATTTTCGAGAATGGCAAGCTCTACATCGCTTGTATCCAAGCCCTCTAAGCCCTGTCGGGTCATGCCGGCGTCTAAATGGCACATACCACCGGTGTGCAGCTGAATCGCCTTCGCGCCGGTGAGTGCAATGCGCTTGGCATCCACATCCGAATCAATATCGGCTTCCATCACACCGATTTTAAACTCATCCTTTAACGCTTCGATGGTTTTGGTCAGCGTGGTGGTTTTCCCCGAGCCGGGGGAGGACATCAGGTTGAGCAAAAAAATGCCCTTCTCCTTCAGCTCCGCGCGCAGTGCATCCGCCTGCTTATCGTTGGCGGAAAAGACACTTTGCTTAATCTCAATTACTTTGACTTTATCCAAAAAATCAACTCCGTTAATTATTTTCACAAAAAAATATATAATTAATATTATATATGTATGCATAGTGTATCATATTTACCGAATTTAGTCAATCTTTTTCGCAAAAATGGCAATATTTGTCGGGATATGGCGCATTTATTTACCGAGTCGAAAAAACCGCCTCGGCAAGCGAGGCGGTTTCGCGGTATAAAAATGTAACGGCGCTTATCTTTCGTACATCTCGGTTATCCCTGCAATTTTTTTGGCAAGCGCTTTATCGGCGGCGCCCTTTTGCATGCGCCAGTGCCAATTGCCGGTATCGGTGCCGGGGGTGTTGATGCGCGCCGCGGCGCCCAAACCGAGGTAATCCTGCATCTGCGCAATAAACAGGTCAGCCACAGAGCCCATGCCAAGGCGAATAACGCCGAAAGCAAAGCCCTCCGCGGCATTTAAGCCCGCATATTTTTTCACTCTTGCAAGCTCCTTTTTATCCGCCTGCTTCAACCACGCGCTCAGAGTGGTGTTATCGTGGGTGCCGGTGTAGCAAACACAGTTTTTCTCGAACCGGTGCGGCTGATAATTGCTCGGCTCCTCGCTGCTGAAGGCAAACTCCAACACCTTCATCCCGGGCAAGCCGGAATCCTTGAGCAGCTGTCGCACGTCATCAGTTAAAATTCCCAAGTCCTCCGCAATAAAGGAGATTTGCGGGAACCAATTGGTCAGTGTTTTCACAAGCTCCAAGCCGGGACCCTTGCGCCACTCGCCCTTTTTGGCGGTCTTTTCGCCATAAGGCACTGCCCAATAGCTCTCAAAGCCTCTGAAATGGTCAATGCGCACTACATCATACAGCTTGCCGGCGCCGTCAATGCGACGAATCCACCAGCCGTAGCCTTCCTTTTTCATATAATCCCAATCATACAGCGGGTTACCCCACAGCTGCCCGTCCTCGCTAAAGTAATCGGGCGGTACCCCTGCTACATCGAGGGGAACATTCTTTTCATCAAGCATAAAATACTTGGGGTTTGCCCATACATCGGCAGAATCAAGCGCCACATAAATCGGCACATCTCCGATAATGCCGATGCCCTTCTCCTTCGCATAGGCGCGCAGCTGCTCCCACTGCTCGTAAAAGAGATACTGCAAGTAGGCGTAAAACTGCACATCCTCTTCCAGCATGGCGCTGTAGCGCGCTACTGCCTCGGGAGCATGCAGGCGAATTGCCTCATCCTCCCACGCAGTCCAGCACTGCATGCCAAAATGCTTTTTAAGCGCCATATACAGCGCGTAATCCTCCAGCCATGCGTTTTCTTTTTCAAACGCTTCAAAAGCCGCCTTATCCTGCGCAAAGCCGCGCTCAAAGGCAAGGTGCAGCACCGCATAGCGGTTATTATAAATCTTTTCGTAATCCACGCACTGCACATCGGTGCCCCAATCGCGCTTTTTGAACTCCGCCGCTTTGAGCAAGCCCTTTTTGACCAGCATATCCAAATCAATAAAATACGGATTACCCGCAAAGGTAGAAAAGCTCTGGTACGGCGAATCGCCGTAGCTGGTCGGCCCTACCGGGAGAATTTGCCACCAGCTCTGCTTTGCCGCTGCCAAAAAGTCAATAAAATCATATGCCGCTTTGCCCAAGGTGCCGATACCGTAGGGCGAAGGCAGTGAAAAAATAGGCATTAAAATGCCACTGCTTCGTTTCATAATATACTCCTGTGAAATTGATAGGTTCTATTATACGAGGATGGGAGAGGGTTGTCAAATTCTAATTTATCTGCCTGATGGCAGATAAATCAAACCGTTTAACGGCTCCCCTTGTCAGGGGAGCTGGCACGCAACGCGTGACTGAGGGGGAGTCA
>ODAI010637776.1_pt1 | contig 11835 bp, 9 predicted proteins | sample 1539321 | NCBI WGS metagenome assembly ODAI01 (sample SAMN02144231, study PRJEB22623) | gut metagenome | biome: sheep rumen | host: Ovis aries | place: New Zealand
ATTTAAAAAGGGACTTGCAAAATGAAACCAGAATCCGGCAGAATTCTTTCAAATTGAAAGAGAAAAAATTTTGAAAATTATTTAAAAACTCCCTTTCGCGCGCGAACCTTATAAGGGTATAAGCGTTTAATCCAGAATAACCAGGACATCTCCGGGATGATTGAAAACGAGCTTGACCACGTCGTTTTCAGCCATGTTCAAAGTGCCTCTGAACCAATAATCGAAACTCAGCCCGTCGAGAGGCCAGCGCAGGCCGGTGGTGCTGATGCGCAGGGAAGGGTCCTGCGCGAAAAATGAAACTTTTCTTCCTTCTCCTATGTGGAGTTCGCAACTGTCGCAGACCGCAAAGGCCGTGTTGTAGTCGGACACCATCTCCACCTTGATTCCGGAGGCTTCCAAAGCATACTGCTTCTCCCAGAAAAGGAGATATGACAGATTGCCCAGCGCGTGGGCTTCGCTTTTACCTGTGGCGCCAAGTATCTGGATTTCCGTCGCTTCCGGGCAGTTCTCCCTCAACCACAGGAAGGCCTTGTTGAGGTCGTTGTAATCCTGCTCCTCCACCTTTACCGCCTTGTCTCCCAGGGATTTACGCTCCGCATCGGAGATGGAATCCAAGTCCCCCACCACTGCCGCCGGCTCAACGCCGAGCCTGCGCAGGCGCCGCACATTCAAGGCGCTGTCGCAGCAGACCACTACGTCGGCATTTTTCAGCAGCCAGAGCGGATACTCCCTGCGGGGGAATTCCCCGTTTGCCAGAATCACTGCCGTCATTGCTGCGCTCCTCCCACGAGATCGAGGATTTCGGATGTGATCTTCTGCTGACGGCCCTTGTTGTATTCGAGTGTGAGTTCGGAGAGCAGGTCTTCGGCATTGTCGGATGCGGCCTGCATCGCAAGCATACGCGCCGCATGCTCCGCAGCGATCGAATCCAGCAGTACCGTATGAATCCGGAGGCGCATCACCTGCGGCAGCAGCGTCGCGAGTATCTCCTCCCCGGAGGGTTCGAGGATATATTCGCTGTCTACTGCAGTTCCTGTTGCATTCGCAGCGGATGGGCTATACCCTCCGGACGCATCCGCCCACGGATGAAGTGGGAGGGGCCCAGCTCCGCTGGGAGGGGCCGTCAGGCCGGCTTGAGGAGGGTATAGCCCATCCGTCTGCCCCTGACAGCGAATATATCCTCGAACCATCCCGGGAGGAAATTCTCGCGACGCTCCTGCCGCAGGTGATGCGGCTGAGGGTGCATACGGTGCTGCTGGATTCGATTGCGGCGGAGCATGCGGCGCGTACTCTTGCTATGCAGGCGGCGTCGGATAATGCGGAGGATCTGCTGGGCGAGCTGACCCTCGAATACAACAAGGGCCGCCAGCAGAAGATTACGGCCGAGATTCTCGACCTGGTGGGAGGAGCTCAGCAATGACCGCTGCAATAGTTGCAAATGGGGAGTTCCCCAGGATGGAATACCCCAGATATCTTGTAGAATCGGCGGACATAGTGCTTTGCTGTGATGCTGGAAGCGGTCTGCGGGGCTTGCTCCGTATGGGGCTGGAGCCGGATGTGATCATAGGCGATATGGATACCGCCACCCCGGCGGCCCGAAGGCGTTTCGCCGACAGGATAGTCCGCTTTGGGGAGCAGGAATACAATGACCTTAACAAAGCCTTTTTGTGGCTGCTGCATAATCATCCGCAAGTGTCTGATATCCATATACTTGGGGCAACCGGAAGAAGTGAGGCCCATGCTCTTGGGAATCTTTCCTACCTGATGTTCTGGGAGCGGGAGCACCGCCTTTCCGAGCGTGGTGTCCGCGTGGAGATGGTTTCCGACTACAATACTGCCTTTGCCGTGTGCGACAGCTGCGAGCTCCATGTGGGAGAGGGGCGCAAGATTTCCTTTTTCTCGGATGACAAGGAACTGCGCATCGCTTCTACCGGTCTGCAGTGGCCCACCGATGGGGTGAGTTTCGATTTCTGGTTCCGCGGCACGCTCAATCGCGCTGTTTCGGATGTGGTCTCCCTTCGTTTCAATCATCCTGCTCCTGCTCTGGTGATTCTGGACTGATTTTTATTAAATTGAGGCTCCCGCGCACGCGTTAGAGGGAGTTTTTTAAATTTTTTAATTATTTTTTAAGTTATAATTATTAACCAAAACGGGTGTATTTGGTTACGATTAATAACCATTATTATGCGTTAGACGTGCTTGAGCCTTGTTTTTTGGGGCAAAACCACGTCTGGCATTATTTAGGCGCTTTTTTCAAAAGTTTGGAATTATAATTTATTTTTCCGAAATTGCCAACTCAAATTGGTTTAATGTACCCGCACGCGTAAGCGTGACGACTCATGACTATGAAGACTAGTATAGTTAGTTATAGTTTATTGTTTAATTTAAAAAATGGCTTATGAGAAAATTTAAGCTCTTTCTTCTTACAGCCGTAGCAGTGTTCTCTGCGTTTGTTGCAAATGCCCAGAACGTCACGGTCACCGGTATCGTCAGCGACGAGAATGGTGATCCTATCCCTGCCGCGGGTGTAGTGATTGACGGTACCACAAAGGGTACTATCACGGGGAATGACGGTGCCTACAGCATCAACGCCCCCGCAAATGCCACGCTTGTATTCTCCTCCGTTGGTTTCGAAACCAAGAAGGTGGCCGTTGCAGGCAAGGCTGTCATTAACGTGGTATTGAGCGAAGACACCACGGTTCTCGAAGAGACCATTGTTGTCGCCTACGGTACCACCAAGAAGTCATCCTTCACCGGTTCCGCAACCCAGCTGGGTGGCGAGAAACTGAAGAAGATGCAGGTGACCAACATCTCGAAAGGTCTCGAGGGTGAGGTCGCAGGTCTGCAGATTGCCAGCTCCTCCGGCACCCCTGGTGCAGGTGCAAGCATCCAGATCCGTGGCTTCGGTTCGGTCAGCGCCAGCACTTCTCCGCTCATCGTCGTCGACGGTGTGCCTTACGAGGGTGGTCTGAACTCCATTCCTTCCCAGGATATCGAGTCCATCACCGTCCTGAAGGATGCAGCCGCCAACTCGATGTATGGTGCACGTGGTTCCAACGGTGTCATCATGATCACCACCAAGCGCGGCACTGCCGGAAAGGTTAGCATCACCTTCGATGCCAAGTTCGGTGTCAACTCCCGTGCGGTTCCCGCATACGAGACCATCACCGATCCCGGTGAGTACTACGAAATGACTTGGGAAGCCATCCGCAACGCATCCTACTACAATGGCGTGCTCGATCTCGCACAGGCTGGTATCAACGCTTCCGCAAACATGCTGGCAGGTTACCTTGGCCCTTACAACGTGTATAAGAACGTTAGCGATACCGAGATCATCGACCCTGCAACCGGTAAGCTGAATGCCAGCGCAAAGCAGCTCAAGTGGACCGACAACTGGAACGAAGACCTCTTCCGCAAGGGCGGCCGTCAGGAATACAATGTTGCAGTTTCCGGCGGTTCCGACAAGACCCAGGGCTACTTCTCCGCTTCACTGCTGAACGATGACGGTTATGTCATGTGCTCCGGTTTCAAGCGTATTGCCCTCCGCGCAAAGGTAGACCAGACCATCAATAAGTTCATCAAGGCCGGTCTGAATGTCTCTTACGCAAATACCAACCAGACCCGCTATGTGGACAGCGAAGACAACAACTACTCCAACTTCTTCATGTTCGCACAGCAGATCGCCCCTATCTATCCGATCTATCTCTACGATGCCAACGGCAACAAGCAGTACGATGCTTTCGGAAAGATCCTTTACGACTGGGGTGACACCGGCCGTGCCTATGGAGCAACCTCCAACCCTTACGGCCAGGCTATCGATTCCATCAACAGCTATATTACGGACAACCTTTCTTCCCGTGGTTATGTGAACATCAACCTCGCCAAGGACCTCGTGTTCTCCGCAAATGTTGCTTACGATGTGTTCAACAGCAAGGATATCGTCTTCTACACTCCTAACGGTGGTGACGCCCTCGCAGTGGAAGGCCGTGCATATCATACGATTCAGCGCTACACCGCACTCAACGCCAACCAGCTCCTCACCTGGAGCCCTACCTTCGGAGACAACAGCATCAACTTCCTCCTCGGTCACGAAATCAAGACCGACAATAGCTACACTATCGATGGTCATATGACCAAGTTCGTTAACAAGAGCGTTCCGGATTTTGCAAATGCTGTCAACTATCAGAACCTGACCTCCTCCAGCGGCGAATACGCCCTCGAGGGCTACTTCGGCCGCGTCGAATACAACTTCGCCAACAAGTACTTCCTCTCCGCTTCCTACCGTATGGACGGTTCTTCCCGTTTTGCACCGGACAAGCGCTGGGGCGACTTCTGGGCAGTCGGTGCCGCATGGAATGTCAAGCAGGAGAGCTTCCTCCAGAACGTCGGCTTTATCGATGCATTCAAGATCAAGGCCAGCTATGGTACCCAGGGTAACGACAACATCGGTATGTCCCGCGTTTATGAGAACCTCTACCGCATCGACCGTGTAGACGGTGCCGCATCCCTGACCCAGACCTTCCGTGCCGCTCCTGAGGTTACCTGGGAGAAGAGCAACAACTTCAACGTTGGTTTCGAAGGCAGGTTCAACAACCGCACCAACATCAATGTCGAGTACTTCGTCAAGGAGACCAAGGACATGATCTACTATCGTCCTCTTCCTCCGTCCCAGGGTACTCCTTCCAGCCAGCTCGTGAACGATATGGATATGATGAATGCCGGTTTCGAGTTCGAAATCAGCCACGACATCATCCACAAGCGCGACTTTGTCTGGACCGTAGGTGTGAACGGAACCCACTACAAGAACAAGATCACGAAGCTCCCTTCCGACTATCCTGAATATGGTAAGCAGGTGGGTAACTTCTTCCGTGAGGTCGGCCAGCCTCTCTACAGCTACTATCTGTATGAGTATGCAGGTGTGGATCCTACCAACGGACACGCTCTCTACAACAAGTATAAGACCGACAAAGAAACCGGCCTCTCCACCGGCGAGCCCGATGAGGAGAATCCTACCGTATACGCACCCAGCGACGGTACCCGCGTGAAGACCGGCAAGACTCCTATTCCTGACCTCTATGGTGGTTTCAACACCGCTATCCGTTTCAAGGGATTCGACTTCAGCGCCAATTTCGCATACCAGATCGGCGGTTACACCCTCGACACTGTGTATCAGGGACTCATGAATGCCGGCCGTGCCGGTAACAACTGGCACAAGGACATCTTCAACAGGTGGACCTTCCAGAACACCGATACCGATGTTCCCCGCGTGCAGATGAGCGAGCAGACCGCGAGCGAAATTTCTACCCGTTTCCTCATCAAGTCTTCCTACATCAGCCTCAGGAACATCACCCTCGGCTACACTCTCCCTTCAGCTGTTGTCGGCAAACTCCCCATCTCGGGTGTCCGCGTCTATGTGACCGGCGACAATGTCTGGTATCTCTCCAAGCGCAAGGGTATGGACGTTCGTAAGTCCTTCTCCGGAGCCAACGGCAACACCTACTCTGCTCTCCGCACTGTATCTGCCGGTGTCAGCGTAACATTTTAATTAAGGAGGTACGATTATGAAAAAATATATTGCAATATTTGCCGCAGCCATTCTTAGCCTGACTGCTTGCAACAAGGAATTCTTCGATGTTCAGAACACCGGAACCCTCACTGGCTCCGATGCAGCTGAACTTGTCGAGCAGGATCCTAGTTTCCTCTCCTCCTATGTGAACGGTTTCTATTCCTGGATGGTCCAGTATGACACCGGTGGCGGCGGTCACCAGGACTTCGGTCACCTCGGAGTTGTTTACACCGTAGACATGATGGGTCAGGATATCGCCATCAACGGTTCCTGGAACTGGGGTACCTACGATATCAACCACGACTATGGCGCAGAGCAGTGGGTCCGTCCTTATCAGCTCTGGAACTTCTACTATACCATGATCAAGAAGTGCAACGAGGTCATCGACTTCTTTGGCGCTGAAGATCCTACGAATCCTATCCTTAGGGGTTATCTCGGACAGGCCTACGCTCTCCGTGTGTTCAGCTACTACTATGTCATGCAGCTGTTCCAGGATACCGCAGTCGGCAACTATCCTTCCGCCACCTTCAACGCAGACGCTCCCGGCGTTCCTATCATCTACGCAGTGCGTGATGGCAAGAGCACCGAAGAAGTGGAAGCTGTTGCAGGACGTAACACCCTCAAGGTCGTCTGCGACGAAATCGAGAGGAACATCGCCCTCGCACTTCCTCTGCTGAAGGGCTACACCCGCGAAACCAAGAACGAGGTCAACTATCAGGTTGCCCAGGGCTTCGCCGCCCGTTACTATCTGCTCACCCAGCAGTGGGATAAGGCTATCGCTGCCGCTGACGAGGCTATGGAAGGCTTCGACCTCATGGACAATACCCGTCTGCATGCCGGTTTCATGGAAATCGAGGACAACGAGGTAATGTGGGGCTTCAACCACACAGCTGAGACCCAGACCACCTTCGCATCCTTCTTCTCCCACATGGGTAACGGTAACTACGGTTACGGCGGTGTAGGACAGAGTGTGCATTGCATCGACGTAAGGCTTTACAATGCCATGGCTGTTTCCGACTATCGCAAGAGCCTGTTCAATGGCCCTGCCGGAGATCCCAGCGCAACCCGTGCAGGTGCTCAGCTTCCTTATGCCAACCGCAAGTTCGGCACCAACGCAGACTACCTGCAGGACTACACCTTCATGCGTAACGCCGAGATGTATCTCATCAAGGCTGAGGCTGAGGTCCGTTCCGGTGCCACCTGCACCGCTCTCCCTGCCCTCATGGCAAAGCGTGATCCTTCATGGAACAAGACTGCAGACCTCGCAGAGGTTCTCCTCCAGCGCCGCATAGAGCTCTGGGGCGAAGGCTTCGAGTATTTCGATCTTCGTCGTAATGCTATCGATGTTGTCCGCAAGTACGAAGGCACCAACCACGCTACTCAGGGTCAGTACGACTTCCCTGCACACGCAAAGAGCTGGAACTTCCAGATTCCTCTGAGGGAACTGCAGAACAACGTCTACATCACCGAGGATGAGCAGAACGAGTGGGTCTCCGGTCCTGAAGAGAAGTTCGAGTAATATTATTAAAGGAGAATTATTATGAAGAATATAATCAAATCCATTGCTTTGATTGCTGCCGCTTCTCTGATGCTCGCCTGCAACAAGGAAGCCCCCAGCAAGGCTGAAGTGGAAAGCGGTTTCACCCCCGTGAAGGTCACTCTCCCTACGATCACTCTCGCAGACAACATCGTTTGCGATGCCGTCAACGGCACAGCAGTCGTGTCTGTGACCATCAATAACCTCGATCCCACTCTGGATTCCCTTTCCGTTGGTGTTATCTCCAGCACGGACTCCACCTTCGCCACCAGCAAGTTTACTCCTATTGCAAATCCTGCTGATGGAACCGTGAACGCCATTGCCACTGTTGCTGCAAACAAGACCTATTTCATCAAGGCCGTTGTAGCATGCACCGCCGGCTCCGCTTTCTCGGAAACAAAGAAAGTTGACGTTCCCGACATCCCCTTCTGGGCAAAAGTTCCTGGAGTTTATGCCGGACACGTTGTATCCGCTGCATATGGCGATGAATACGACAATGTGATCACCATTATCCAGAACCCTGCCGATAAAGAAAATTCTTGCTTTATCCAGCACCTCGAGCCTTACTACTACTCCAAGCATGCGAAGGATGGCTATCCCGACAACTATTACGTAGAGGCAGCTATCGACAATGACAAGAAGACCATTTCCGTGGCTGTTGGCGCGGATTATCACCACGGTACCGTACTTATCGCAGGTTTGAACAACGCCTCCATGAAGGCCGCAACAGGCTATGCCCCGCTGGTGTTCTCTGCAGTTGACGATGATACCCTCCTCATGGAGAACGCCTTCTACACCATGTCTCAGGGTGACTCTGGTCTTGAGGCAGAAGATGGTTATAATGGTGGTGTGAAGTACAAACGCTAGTATTATTTATCGACTCTACCCAAAGAGGCCGGTCTTTTTGGCCGGCCTCTTTTATCTTAAAAAACAATGAAACCGAGTTATCTGTTCCTGTCATTACTGCCGATATTGGCAATTTCAGCGGTATCCTGCGGGCCTAAGGGGCCTGAAAAGGAACCGGAACCCACAGTTCTTACCATCAATCCGTCTTCCAAGACTTCGGAGTCCGGATTCGCCCACGACATTGTTTTCAAGGTCGTGTGCGACGGGGAGTTCGAGGCCAGCCTCGCTGAAGGCAGTTGGGCAAAGATCACCGAACGCAAGGAAGGCAACGGGGATGCAATCAACATCGTCGTGCATCTGGAAGACAATATGACCGAACAGAACCGCTCGGAAACCCTCACCGTAACTGCGGGTTCACTCAAGCAGGAGGCAAAGATAACCCAGCTCACGCTTGGAATCATGTTCCCCGAGGGAAAGCTTGAATTCGCAAGCACGGCACCGGTAGTTCAGAAGTGGAAGCTTCCTTCCGTCTGGAGTGTAAAGTGTTGCAATGCCGATGGCACGGCCGCCGACTGGTTCTCCGTGTCCCCCATGACCGGTCTTGCAGATACCGAGACCGAAGTCTCCATCGCTGCCAAGGTGCTCAACCTTTCGGAAAGCAGCCGCAGCGGCTACCTGGAGGTCAATCTCGGCGTAATCACGCTGAAGACGGAAATAGAGTTGAAACCCGTCGAGTACGGCAACGACTCCTTCGGCATCTTCAATTATGACGGAGCGGATGCGTCCATAGCCTATGAACCGCTGAAGGACCAGTATTCCCGCATCAAGGGCACGAACGGCGCCTTCCGCCTCATCAGCCCTGCCAGCGGCAATTTCCTGATAGTTAAGGGATTGCCTACAGAAATGAACGTGGGGGACAATGTGTCCCTGGACATCTACCAGTCTTATACGGACGCGCTTCCCTACAATAGCCAGTACACCGCCAGCGTCTTCAAGACCAGCGCTGAAAAGGTCTGGATGGTGGCCGGCGGCACTATTTGCTTCGTGGTTCCTAAATGATAATGACTATGAAAAAGGTTTTAGCATCTCTCTTTGCTCTTTTCCTGATGTCCGGCATCCTTTCATATGCGGTGCCCGCCTATCCTGGAACCATACAGTATCGCCAGCCGGACGGATCGGTCATATCTATCCGTATCCATGGCGATGAATTCTACCATTACACCACCTGCAATGGCCAGGTGGTGGCAAGAGACAAGGACGGCTTCTACCGTCCTGCACAGATGCCCGTGCGCAGTTCCTCGGGTCTGCGCGCTGCGCGCAGATCAGCAAAGGGGCTTGTGAGTGCGCCCCAGAAGAACTCTCTCAGCATAGGAGACAAGCGTTTCATAGTGATGCTGATAGAATTCTCCGACCTTCCTTTCTCGGTGCCGGATGCCCAGAATGCGTTCCACCGCATGCTCAACCAAAAGGGCTATTCAGACAACGGAGGCACAGGTTCGGTTTATGATTATTATTACGAAAACTCTTCGAAGAAGTTCAATCCCACCTATGATGTGATTGGCCCCGTAACCCTTACAAAGGGATATGCGGAGTATGGCGGCAACAAGGATAATGGCGACGACAAGGCTCCCCGCGAAGCCTTGATTGAAGCCTGCCGCATCGCCAGTTCCCAGGGGCTGTGCGACTTCTCCAACTACGATAATGACCACGACGGCATAGTAGACAATATCTTTTTCTTTTACGCCGGACACAACGAAGCGGAGGGCGGCGGCGAGGACACCATCTGGCCGCATGCCTGGTCTGTCGGCGGCACACAGCTGAACGGGGTGTATCTCGGCTCGTATGCCTGCACCTCCGAATACAAAGGCAGCACCGGGAACAATATGGCCGGCATTGGCACATTCTGCCACGAATTCGGCCACGTGCTTGGTCTGCCGGACTTCTACGACGTAGACTACGAGGATAACGGCAGCGCCAATGATGTATACAGTTTCTCGCTGATGTGCAGCGGTTCCTACAACAATGCAGGGCGCACTCCTCCGTACCTGAGTTCCATGGAGAGGAAGATGCTCGACTGGGGAGAACTCGTTGAATGGAATACGGCAGGCCCCAAGACCCTGCGTCCCGTATACGAAAATGTGGGTTACTTCACCCCGACTTCGGTCGACGGAGAATTCTTCCTGTATGAGGTGAGGGATGGCACCGGCTGGGATTCCCAGATAATTGCCAGGAGCGGCCAGCTGCCACCGACCGGCATGCTCGTCTACCATGTGGACCAGTCCGGAAATCTTGTCTCTGGCAAGACTGCCGCCAGCTTGTGGGGGACGAACAGCATCAACAATTACGCCGTCCATCCCTGCTATTACCTGGAGGTCCCCAATAACGGATACTATGATTTCAACGACCTGGTGTATCCGGGCACCACGAATTCCGTCCGCTTCGAGGGCGTGGACTGGGCCGGCCTTCCCACCGGTTATGCACTTTCGGATATCGCATATGCCGACAGCCAGGTGACCCTGAACCTGTCCCTGCCCACATCCAAGTTGCTGGCTGGAACGGTGACGGACAGTAAGGGTAATCCCCTGAAGGGTGTGCAGGTGGAAGTGGCATCCAACAGCTCTTCCGGAGTACAGGCCCTCAGCGGGCGCCGCGTGATAAGCCAGAGGGACCTGCTCCGCGTATCCGGGTATTCTGCAGTCACCGACAAGGACGGATCATACGAGGTGAGCATCCCCTTCGATGCGGGTGTGGACTTTACCGTAAACTTTGTGCTGGATATGTACTGCACAGTTACAAAGCAGGTTACGATTCCCAGAAGCACGGCCAGGCTGGATGCCGTGATGTATGATTATTCCGAGCTTATTCCCTCCAACCTGCAAAAATGCAGCGAACCCAACGGCAAGGCCCTGGGCTTCAACGAAGGGAACCCGCCGTACTCTGCCACAATCGCCGTCAAATTCACTGCAGCGGAGCTTGAAGGCCATGTCGGCTCGCAGATAAGCAAGATCAATTTCCTGATATTCGGGGACTCTGCCAAGCAGGTGGATGCTTTCGTGGACTTCGGCACGGAGAGGGTCCTGACCCGGAAGGTGGAGGATCCCAAGTTCAAGAGCATCAACAGCGTAGACGTGAGCGACGCCGGGCTCACCATCCCGGAGAATACCGACATATATATCGGATGTGCCGTACAAGACATCGATGCCCAATACTGGATGGCTGTGGATGATTTCACGGGGGTCGAAGGCGGCGGCATGATCCGCAGCGGCTACTGCACCACTGGTGGCAGCAACTGGTTTGACAGCGGCTACAACTTCATCATAAACGCCAGCGTTTCCGCCAGACAGGCAAATTTCAGCAACATGGGCATCAAGGTTATCGCCAATCCCGGAAAGGGAAGTTATGCTGTAGGAAGCAACTTCGTGCTCTGCTTCGAGGATGCGGCCGCAGGCACCAAGCCCCAGAGCGTGACCTGGTATTACGACGGAGTTCCCGTGAGTGAGCCTTCCGTGATACTCGGCACCGCAGGCCGGCATGTCATCAAGGCCGTGATAGTTTACGACGACGGCAGCAGCGAAGAAACAGTGCAGGAGATAGAAGTGAAATAGACATCTGAGCACATATCGAAAAAAAGCAGTATCTTTGTAGGATTGTACTTTAGATACTGCTTTTTATTATGATGACTTCCAAGGAAATACGTCAGAAATTTCTAGACTTTTTCGAGTCGAAGGGGCATAGCGTCGTCCCCTCCGCTCCGATGGTGGTGAAGAACGACCCGACCCTGATGTTCACGAACGCCGGCATGACCCAGTTCAAAGACATCTCCCTCGGCAACTCCACTCGCAAGATGAAGCGTGCGGCCGACAGCCAGAAGTGCCTCCGCGTGAGC
>ODAI010302701.1_pt1 | contig 11832 bp, 13 predicted proteins | sample 1539321 | NCBI WGS metagenome assembly ODAI01 (sample SAMN02144231, study PRJEB22623) | gut metagenome | biome: sheep rumen | host: Ovis aries | place: New Zealand
AAAAGAATTGAAGTCACACCTAATTGGGAGGAGATTCCAACTCTAAAGATAGATAATGTATTATGGGATTCAGATGACAGCATAAAGGCTGGAGCTCAGCTGTGTACAAATGGTGGGTATTTATTCGTACATATGTGGGCGACAGAAGAAGACGTCCTCGCAGAATATACGAAGCCATTGTCGCCTGTATATAAAGATAGCTGCCTGGAGTTTTTCTTTAAGATAGAGTCTCAGGATAATTATTTTAATTTCGAGATAAATCCTAATGGTGCCATGATACTTCAATATGGACCTGACATTTCTAATCGCTTCAACATAATCAGAGAAGATGAGAAGGAATACTTTGACATAAGAACTAACATAACGCCAGATGGGTGGGAATTATTCTATAGAATTCCACGAACATTTATTAGCACGTTCTATAATATCGAATATGAGTTCCAGGGAACACTACAGGCTAATATGTATAAATGTGGTGGTGCCACAAGAAACTACTTATCCTGGTCTAGAGTTAACTCTGAAAAGCCTAACTTTCATCGCCCTGAAGATTTCGGGAAAATGCGATTTGAAGCCTAGCTTCCACCTGCAGTTATTGAAAAAGGACGGGTGCAGCTATTCCCGCTCAATTGGCGCTTGATAAGAAAAGGTTCGTTGTAACAGCGGCAATGAGCAAGCAGAAAACATCGAAAGATGACGAAAGAATCTTTGAATTGATAGATTCTAAAATGGTACTGTCATGTTATCAAGTCAGTAATCCAAGCGTATCGCTTTCGCAGACTATGGAAATTGATAATTTTAAACTGTATATATCAGATATCGGTCTTTTTACAACAATGCTGTTTAATGGTAACATTTTCAGGGGCACTATGTAAAGAGATATATAGAATAAAAGCTAATGTGGTAGCTAAGTGTTGTATGTAGTATAATATACGGTAAAGAAGCCAAGAATGGAGAGTAGCTATGACACATTATGAATATAAACCGAAGATGGTTTGCGCGAAGAAGATTGATTTTGATTATGAGGATGGAAAAATATATAATGTTAAATTCACCGGTGGATGTAACGGTAATCTTAAGGCAATAGGTAAGCTGGTGGAAGGAATGGACGCACAGGAGATAGCAGATAAGCTTGAAGGTAACACCTGCAGTTTTAAAGAAACTTCCTGTGCGGACCAGCTTAGCAAAGCTCTGAAGGAATGTATTGCAGAACAAGGAAGTGCTATGCATTGAAAGAATGAAAAGGAAACTTGTCCGTTTTTCAGGAACGATGACGAGCATGTGGTGGTACGGTATCAGATGAAGTTAGGGCTGTATGTATCTAAAAGCAGACATCATAGGCGTCTTGGAATAGGAGAATTGATATATGAACGATAAATGGGACACAATTATATGGGATATGGATGGCACTACACTTAATACACTTGATGATTTGACGGTGTCTATGAATTATACCTTGGAAATGTTTAATCTGGCTCCACATACCGTGGATGAATATCGACGTGTATTTGGTAATGGTGTCAGATATGCATTTGAGCATATTGTGCCGGAGGGAATTGAAGCAGAATTAATAGATAAGATGTTGCCTGTATATAAGGAGCATTATGATGAGCATTGTCTTGATAGAACCGGACCTTACGATGGTATAGTTGATATTATGAGGGAGCTTAGTTGCAGAGGTTATAAGCAGGCAATTGTATCTAATAAGATTGATTCTGCAGTGCAGGAATTACATGAGCGATTTTTCGCCGGAGTTGTTGATGTTGCAATTGGTGAGCGAGATGGCGTTAAGCGCAAGCCGGCGCCGGATATGGTTTATGAGGCGTTGAAGGAATTGGGAAGCACGGCTGCAGCTTCTGTTTATATAGGGGATTCTGAAGTAGATCTTGCGACAGCAAAGAACGCTGGATTACCGTCAATTTCCGTACTTTGGGGATTTCGTGACAAGGGATTTTTGCTTGAACAAGGTGCGGTTAGGTTCGCAGAAAGTCCGACAGACATTATAGAATTGATTTGTAGTCAGAGCTCAGTAAATTCATAAATATATTCTATCATTCTTTGGTTGTATCTTGAAAAAAGGAATAATATACAGTATAATGTTAGCGAAAGCTAACTGAAATAGCGCCCATTTAGGGTGCTTTACTTTGGAGATAGAGTTAGCGTTAACTAACCACATAAGGAGGATTTTTATGAAATTAAAAGGAGTAGGCATATTTGCACTTGGTACATTATTCGGTCTTGAGGGAATTAAGCTTCTTTCATCCAGAGAAGCAAAGAAGGTCTATGCACATTGTACAGCAGGAGTTCTAAGAGCGAAGGATAATGTCATTGATCAGGTTACTGTTCTTCAGGAGAATTGCAGTGATATTTACGAGGAAGCGAAGGCAATTAATGCAGAGAAGGAAGAGAATTACGATTTTGAAGAAGTAAAAGAATCTGAGAAAGAAACAAAGAAGAGACCCGGCAGAAAAAAGAAGGACGCTGATAAATGAGATACGAAGTAAAACACGAAATCAAGGGAAGAATCAGAGTTCATTTTCTTATGAAGAAAATGAGCTTTGAACAGGCTGACACGTTAGAATACTACCTTACAAGCTTTGATGAGATAGGTGAAGTCAAAGTATATGAGAGAACTGCGGATGTAGCTATATTCTTTGATTGTGACAGAAGCAGAGTCGCAGGGATTCTTGATGAGTTTTCTTTTGGTAATGTGTCAGTGCCAAGGACGGTGCTAGAAAGCTCGAGTAGAGAGGTGTCCGCCAAATACTATGACAAAATAGTTACGGAAGTCATTGTTCATTACATAAAGCGTCTGATACTTCCTTTTTCTGTCAGAAGAATTATTACTATTGTAAAATCAATTAAGTTTATATGGCGCGGTCTTAAATCAATTAAGAGTAGGCATCTGAAAGTGGAGCTTCTTGATGCAATTGCAATTACTGCGGCTGTTATTATGGGAGACTATAATACTGCTTCAAGTGTTATGTTCCTTCTCGGCATCGGAGAGACACTTGAGGAATGGACACATAAGCGCTCTGTGGATGACTTGGCAAGGCAGATGTCTCTTAATGTTGATAAGGTCTGGCTTGTAACGGGAGACGGCGAAGTCTTGACTGATTCATCTAAGATTATCGAGGGTGATAAGGTTGTTGTTCGTATGGGTAATATCATTCCTTTTGACGGAGAAGTTGTGTCCGGTGATTCAATGGTTAACCAGGCCTCAATGACGGGCGAATCCGTAGCCGTACAGAAAAGTATCGGAATGAGCGTATTTGCCGGAACTGTTGTTGAAGAAGGCGAAATAATTATTAAGGTTACTAAGACAGAAGGTTGCGGACGATTTGATAAGATTGTTAAGATGATAGAAGAGTCTGAGAAGATGAAATCTGCACAGGAAAGTAAAGCAGAAAGACTCGCAGATAAGCTTGTGCCGTATACGCTTCTCGGTGCAGGCTTTACATATTTATTCAGCAGAAATATTACCAAAGCGATATCTGTTCTTATGGTTGATTATTCTTGTGCATTGAAGATGGCTATGCCGATATCTGTTCTCTCAGCAATAAGGGAAGCGTCGAGATATGGTATTACGGTGAAGGGTGGCAGGTTCTTAGAGGCTGTCGCAGACGCCGATACGATAGTGTTCGATAAAACAGGAACGCTTACGGAAGCAAAGCCTACTGTTGCGAAGGTGGTGTCATTTTCCGATGAGTCGGAAGATGAACTCTTAAGACAGGCTGCCTGCCTTGAAGAACATTTCCCGCACTCAGTTGCAAAAGCTGTAGTTGACGCCGCACATAAAAAGGGACTTAGTCATGAAGAACTTCACACTGATGTTGAGTACATCGTGGCACATGGGATAGCGTCGAAGATTAATAATGAAAGAGCGGTTATAGGAAGCTATCATTTTGTTTTCGAAGATGAAGGCGTTAAGATTCCGAGAGGAAAGAAGAGACTTTTTACAACGCTACCGGATGAATATTCACATCTGTATTTTGCTATAAATGGTAAGCTTTGCGCTTGTATTTTAATTGAAGATCCGATGCGTCGAGAGGTTAATGTCGTTGTAGAGAAGCTTCGAAGTCAGGGCTTTAAGCATATTGTTATGATGACGGGAGACAGCGAAAGAACCGCATCGAAGATTGCAGCTGAAGCGGGAATAGATGAGTATTACGCAGAAGTTCTTCCGGAGGACAAGGCAAGATATATTGAGGAAGCGAAGAAAGAAGGTAGAAATGTAATTATGGTAGGAGACGGCATTAACGATTCGCCGGCACTTTCTGCTTCCGATGCCGGTATCGCTATAAGCGACGGTGCAGAGATAGCAAGGCAGATATCTGATATTACGATTAGCTCGGCAAATCTGTGGAGCATTGTGACACTTCGTGATCTTAGTGTTAAGTTGATGAGGCGAATAAGGTTTAATTACAGAACCATTGTTGGCTTTAATACAGGGCTCATTATTCTCGGAGTAGCAGGAGTGATATCTCCATCGACTTCCGCGATGCTTCATAACAGCTCGACTATTGCGCTTGGACTTAAAAGTATGACACGTCTTTTGCCTGACGAAGATATTTCTAATGAAATGTAAAATATGTAAGAGCTCGAAAGGAGAAAAGTATGTATAAGACAACGCTTAAGATTGACGATATGATGTGCTCTATGTGTGAGGTACATGTCAATGATTTGATTAGAAATAAAATTCCGGGAGCTATGAAGATTAAGAGTTCCTATAGGAAGGGAGAGAGCACATTCATGTCTGAAGAAGCACCTGATGAACAAATGTTAAAAGAAGCATTTACAGGGATAGGGTATGAGGTAAAATCAATGCAAACGGAAGCGGTAGAGAAGAAAGGGATGTTTGGGAGATAAAGTATGAAACCAAATTACAAAAATTGGATGCCAAAAGGAATGGTGGCAGGCACCGGAACAGGAGCAATAATATCATTTGTAGCATTTATTATTCAGGATAAGCTATCTTTATTTGGTGATGGCAAGTTAGGCAAAGCTGTTAGGTTGACGGCGCTTGTTCTTACTATAGTACTTTTTCCTGTGACAATATGGATGATACTTATGTACAGAGCGTTTTCATATAATGGCAAGCGTCAGCTGTCAAAGCATATTATTGAAGGGATTGCCGATTATGTAGATATTCCCGATGAAGGAAAAGGTCTTGATGTTGGTTGCGGAAGCGGAGCGCTAACCATAGCATGCGCTAAAAGGAATCCCAAAGCAACGATGATAGGTATAGACAGATGGGGCAAGGAATATGCCTCATTCAGTAAGGAGCTATGTGAGAGTAATTCTAAAGCAGAAGGAGTTAATAATACTGCTTTTGAAAAAGGCGATGCATTGAAGCTGCCTTATAGGAACGAGACCTTTGATGCGGTTACAAGTAATTATGTTTATCACAATATTCCGAGCAGAGACAGGCAAAGCATTCTGTTAGAAACCTTACGTACACTTAAAAAAGGTGGAACTTTTGCTATTCACGATATTATGTCTAAAGGACGATATGGCGATATGGATGCTTTTGCAGAAAAACTTCGGGACATGGGATACGCCGAGGTCAGACTTATCGACACAACTGACGGAAAGTTTATGAGTAGGTTTGAAGCTCTTTGGATGGAACTTTCCGGTTCTAAATTGTTGGTCGGAAGAAAATAGGCGTGGAATGATAAGGAGATAGAAGTTGCAGAAATACCATATTGAAAAGAACACAGTACAAGAGACTCTTATAATACCGCTATACGGAAGGAAAGTTTGCTCCGAAAGATTCCCTAATCTCTTTAAAGACGAGGAGGCAGAGAGAATCTGCAATATGCTTGATTATGATTTTTCGGAAAAAGGGAAGAAGATGGAGTCCGGAGCGGGACTCTTCGGAGCACTTGAAGTTGCGCAGAGGCAGTATGATATTGGATGTGAGGTAAAAGAATATCTAAAGAAAAATCCTGAGGCAGCAGTTGTCAGTATGGGGTGCGGTCTTGATGATACATATAGGAAATGTGATAACGGCACTTGCAATGGATACAACATTGATATGCCCGATGTTATAAAAGTAAGGAATGAGTTATTGCCTACCGGTGACAGAGAGGTTAATCTCGGGTTCAATCTTAATGATGATAGGTGGATGGATGAAATCGATGCTTCAAAAGGAGCAATCTTTTTTGCAACAGGAGTCTTTTATTATTTCAAAACAGAAGACGTAAAAACACTATTTTGCAAGATGGCAAAAAGATTTCCGGGAGCGATTCTTGTATTCGACGCCTGCAATCAAAGAGGCGCTAAAATGATGACGAAGACGTGGCTGAAGGAGGCCGGTATAAGCGACGTTAAGGCATTTTTCTCACTTGAAAGTCATACTGAGCTTGAAGACTGGAGTGACGATTTTAAAAATGTATCAGCAAAAAGCTATATGCGTGGTTACAGAGACATCTATAGCGACGTAGGATTCTTTCATAAACTTATGATTAGGTTCTGTGATAGTCTGGTTAAGATGATAATTGTGAAGATAGAGTTTGGGAAGTAAGGAGGACAATACCATGGGACTTTTTTTGAAATTCATTAATCAGACAAGGAAGCCAAAGGGATTTCTTGGGAAGATGATGGTTAATAGGATGAATGGCGGAGGGCATGTGAAACTGGCCAACTGGGGTATGATGCATCTAAAGTCGTACGCTCCTAATGATATATTGGAAATCGGCTGTGGTGGCGGAAGGAATGTTAGAGAGCTATTAAGGAGATATCCCGCTTCAACAGTGACCGCTATAGATTATTCCGAAGTGTCTGTAGAGCAAACAACAAAACTTAATGCAGATGCAATTAAGGAAGGAAGATGTACTGTGGAGAAAGGGGACGTGTCTAACCTAACACTTCCTGAAGATAAGTATGATCTTGCTACTGCTTTTGAGACAATATACTTTTGGCCGGGTTTGGACAAATGTTTTGAACAGGTTGTAAAGGTACTTAAACCCGGCGGAATATTCATGGTTGTAAATGAATCGGACGGTATGGATGAAGAAGGTCTTAAGTTTGAAAAAATCATTGACGGTATGAAGTGCTATACGGCAGAAGATATAAAAACAGCGATGAAGAACGTAGGCTTTTCTAAAGTTAAATCGGTGCATCATAAAAGTAAACCGTGGATTACGGTACTTGCGAAGAAGTAAGGGTGAAATTAAGCTTCTTGTTATTTTCCCCGGGGCTTCAGCACTTGCGGCTTGGATTTGTACTTTGTTTATGTGATGTGGAGTAAAAATGAGAAAAAAGAAACTTGATAAATCAATTATATTTAGAAGATTTCGAGATGATTTAAAAGAAAAATACGGAGCTGTAAAATCAACTGATATGTGGGTATATGCAAATGCTGAGTATCAGAGACTAATAGATGCTGAGCCAAATGCTGATAAGATAGGATGCGAGTATGTATTTCCCTGTGTGGCATTATATCGAGCGATTGAAAAGTATGCACCCAGAGAGGCACTTTTAGTAACACGCTCGTTTGGAACAAAAACTGGAATTCGAATGAAGAAAATATTTCGTAAAGCAACAGCTTTTCCTGGCGTTCCTGCATTTATGTGGAAGAATATGGATATGATTTCCGCCAAGCTCAGTAGCGGATATGAAATAGATAATCTTTCTGTTGATAAAACGCATTGCAATATGGATGTTAAAAGCTGTCCGCTTTATGATAAGGCATGTGAACTGGGCACACCGGAAGCTGTACAGATGATTTGCTGTATGGATAAGGAATATATGACCGGCTTTCGGGGAGTTGACTATAAAAGGACTAAATCTGTTGCTGAGGGCGATGATTGCTGTGATTATAGGCTTAAGAAGTCAAACATTTACTGATGATAGAGGATTCATTGTTAGTCGTGAAAAATAAGATTATTAGAAAAAGGACTTAGATATGATTTGGTATGTGTTAGTTATTGAAGCGATAGTATTCGCAGTGATTTTTACAATAATTGTCTTTGTGACATATAGCGGAGACAGAATATATAAACCTGAATGTATTCATAATTATCCACCTGATATACAGGAGGAGTATTTCAAGACACATGAGAGAGTGGATGTGTCCTATAAATCAAAGAAAGTTATTTTGACTAAATCGCTTGGAATAGTTGTTTTTTCTGTAATACTCGTGATATGTGCAAAACTGGCGGGAGCAACTACATTTTGGCAAGGTTTTTTTGTTGCATTCGGACTTATGGTCTGGATAGGACTATATGACACTCTGTTTTTGGATTGGGTGCTATTTGCAAATATGAAGAGATTTCGCTTAGAAGGCACAGAGCATATGGATAAGGCATATCACCAAAAGTGGTTTCATTTGAAAGGAATTATCTTTCCGGGCATTATATTTGCGCTTATTCCGGCAGCTCTTGTAGGGCTTATTATTAGTTTGATTTAGAGGAAAAGGTATGCTTTGTATGAAAAAGGGGAGAGAAGAATGAGAATACTTGTATACGGAGCCGGAGTGTTGGGTGGAAATCTGGCGAATTCTTTATATCGACAAGGAAAAGATGTAACACTACTGGCACGTGGCGAGTGGTATGAAGAAATAAAAAGAAATGGTCTGAGTATCCATTATTATTTCGGGAGAAAGACGAATTCGAAGATTCCCGTAATTAATGAACTTAAGCCTGATGATAAATATAATGTGATATTTGTGGTGGTAAGATATACGCAACTTGATAGTATTCTTCCCATTCTTAAAGAAAATGCATCGAAGGTTATTATATTTGTCGGCAACAATCTTAAGACTCGTGAGATTACATCGGAGTTAAGAGGAAAGAATGTACTTTTTGCATTTGCATCATCTGCCGGACACAGGGAAAAGACGTATATAAGGTCTGTTGCTCTTAATAGGATTACGGTCGGAAACATAAAGGGTTCGCTGTCCGGTGAGAGGTTTGTTAAGAAGTTGTTTGTTGGCACAAGATTCAAAGTGACTTACGAACATAATATGACTGATTGGCTCTTGTGTCATGCGGCATCTGTAATTCCAATTGCATTTGCATGCTATTATACGGATGGAAATCTTAGAAAGGTTAAGAACGACAAGTCATATCTTAACAGAGTAATGGATGCGACAATAGAGGCGTATCGTGTGCTTGAAGATAATGGACACGAGATAATGCCTGAATCTGATAAGGATTATAATAACCCCGGATTTAAAAAGAAATATATGCCTTTTTATAGATTGATATGTGCTACTAAACTTGGCAAGCTTTGTACATCCGACCATGCAATGAATGCAATAGACGAAATGAGTGAACTAAACAAGGATTTTAAGAAATGTCTTGAGAAGTATGGAGAGATTCCGAAAGCGTGGCTTAACCTTGAGCGCGACACTAATGGATATTTGTAAAAATGTAGCATTTATCCAAATGTGTTGTCAAGGAAGGGATGGTTTACACCGCCATTTCCGACAGAAGAACAGTTGCTTCGGATCCTTCACAAGCTATATTCCGAAGTGGAATACCATGTTGACGGGTCTATAGTATATTTTAAGTGTGTAAAATAGTTTTGAATAAGAAAAGAAGTTAAGAAAAGAGGCTTACTATGAAATACACCGGAATGCCATCGGGTATGTGGCTACTATACAGAAAATCATTTAAAAACAGCCTTGTATCTGTCCTTGGATATGATAAAAAAAGAGCAGAAAGAATTACAAAGAAAGCTAAACAAAGATATAGGTGGATTATTATAAAGCTTCCTGAATTTGAAAAGGCAGACAGGTTCAAGACCAATATTGTAAATTGTGCAATGCTTATATCTTTTTTGCAGATTATGGATAAGAGACCAACAGTTGAAAAAGCCACAGACTATTATGAAAAGGCTATGACCAATATACCCACTAAGATATTCTGCAAGCTGGGAGGAAAGAAAAAGTATGGTGATAAGGATATTGAAGGAATGAAGAGGACGGCGAAGCTAAATGCTGCCGACAGGAATCCGTATTCTTGGAATATGGAATTTATCCCTTATGAAGATGGTAGCGGCTATGAGGCTCGATTTACAAAATGCGGTATCTGTGCGTTAATGAAGGAGTATGGCTTCTATGACTTGACGCCTGCTATGTGTCATCTTGATTATACAATGACTGAAATGAGCGGTGTGTCAAGATTTGTAAGGGAATATACTCTTGCGACAGGCGGACCGTATTGCGACTGCGGATACAAGAAGAGAGGAAGTTATAGATAAAATGGAAACAGTAATAATAGGTCTGCTCATACCATTTGCCGGAACAGCACTCGGAGCAGCCTGCGTATTCTTCTTGAGAAAAGATCTAAATCATAGTATTCAGAGGGCACTTACAGGCTTTGCGGCAGGTGTTATGGTGGCTGCATCTATATGGAGCCTTATCGTTCCTGCAATTGAGCAGTCGGATGACATGGGGAGACTTGCATTTCTTCCGGCGTTTATTGGGTTCTGGCTGGGTATACTGTTTTTGCTTTTTCTTGACCATGTTGTACCACATTTGCACAGAAGAATTAATCAAGTTGAAGGACCAAAGAGTCATCTTACAAGAACAGCAATGCTTGTTCTTGCTGTAACACTTCACAATATTCCTGAGGGAATGGCAGTAGGAGTTGTATACGCCGGACTTGTAAGCGGTTCAAATGGTATCACTGCCGGCGGTGCGCTTGCGTTGGCACTTGGAATTGCAATACAGAATTTCCCGGAAGGTGCAATTATTTCTATGCCGTTATATGCAGAGGGTAGAAGTAAACCCAAGTCCTTTTGGCTTGGAATGATGTCAGGCGCAGTTGAGCCTATTTTCGGAGGACTGACAGTTCTTGTGGCAGGATTGGTTGCGCCCGCAATGCCGTATCTTCTTTCCTTTGCTGCAGGGGCAATGCTTTACGTGGTTGTAGAGGAGTTGATTCCGGAGATGTCAGTAGGTGAACATTCCAATGTAGGAGTGCTATCTTTTGCAGTGGGTTTCAGCATGATGATGGCGTTAGATGTGGCATTAGGTTAGAACACATAACCGGCAAATATAGAATAAAGCCGACACAAAAATATTTTTATTGACAAATGAATAATAGTATGTTTTAATACTAACTAATTTAATACGAGTTAAACCGATGAGAAAGAGTAAGGAGTCAATTTCCCTATTCTGAGAGAGAGCTGTAGATGGTGGGATTACAGCAGAATATATTTTGATGAATGGACTTTCGAGGGCTTTGGTGAACATGTGAGAACAGTAGCCGAGACGGAGCAGACACTTCGTTAACAATGTCAGCATATGATGGTATGCGTTAAGTGGTCGATAGAGAGAAGCTATCGTCAAGCCGGGTGGCACCGCAGGAATAAGATTACCTGTCCCAGCAATCGTAAGATTGTTGGGATTTTTTTATAGGTTGCGTTTTGACGAAGTCAAAATGCTACACGTCGAACCCCTTCGTGCGAAGCACGAACTAAAATGGGGTGAGACTCCTTATTAGCTTAGAAAGGAAGTAAGTATGATACTAGACACAATCGTAGAAGACAAGAAAATAAGGCTTAGAGAAGAGAAGGATAAGCTTCCATTAGAGTATATGAGAGATAAAGCCTATTCTGTATTGAAGGATAAGAGTAGAGATACAACACTTTTCTATCATAACCTAGCCAAGGATGGAATTAGTATTATAGGTGAATTCAAGAAGGCATCTCCTTCTGCAGGGGATATTAATTCATCAATTGATTTACTAACAAGAATAGATGAATATAATGATTCAGTTGATGCAATTTCCTGTCTTACAGAGAAGGATCATTTCAAAGGAAGCACTGAGTATCTAGAACAGATTAGAACAAAGTCAACTCTTCCAATTCTAAGAAAAGACT
>ODAI011048336.1_pt1 | contig 11832 bp, 9 predicted proteins | sample 1539321 | NCBI WGS metagenome assembly ODAI01 (sample SAMN02144231, study PRJEB22623) | gut metagenome | biome: sheep rumen | host: Ovis aries | place: New Zealand
GGAATGCCTCCGGCCGCAAAAAAAAACGGCTCCCGTGCCTGCGGGAGACACGGGAGCTGCATGCGTGCGGGGACTGGCGCTTAGGGGCGCTGGGCGAATGACTCCTTCGGCATCATGAGAATCTCAACGCGGCGGGTCTGCGCCCTGCCTTCCGCCGTTTCGTTGGAGGCGATGGGTTTTGTTCCGCCGAAGCCGCGGTAGCTGATGATGTCCCGGCTGATGCCGTGCTCCGCGAGCGCGTCTACGATGGACTGCGCGCGCTGTATGCTCAGCCTGAGCTGGCCTTCCGGTTTGTTCACGTCGGCGGTGTGGCCTTCCACCATGATGGTGTAGCCGCCGGACGCCACGTATTTCTGTATCTGCGCGGCAATCTGCTCTATGCGCGGGCGTTCCTCCGGGAGCAGCTGCGCGGAGTCCGCGATAAAGCGGAGATCCTGCACGGTAATCTGCGTTCCGATGCCGTCCACGTCCTTTGCGGTGACGCCGGGGAGCTTTGCGTCAAAGAAGTATTTCCTCGTCTCGTTGAACTTGATGTAGTAGCTCTTGTCACGCGCAGGGGCGCTCACGGCATGGGCAAGCTGCTCCTTGCTGAGCAGGACGACGACTTTTCCTTCCTTTAGGAGCTTGAGGTTCTCCGGGATGGTGGCGATGCGCAGGTAGTCGCTGTGCGAGATGACGGGGTCGCAGCGGTACACGCCGTAGACCTTTTTTGCCGTAATCCACAGCGGGTCTTTCCCCGCGCGCTCGGTGAAGGCCTTGCTGTTCTTTGATTCCATGTAGGTGACGATGCCCTGCTGCTTGGCGGTGTCCGGGTCGACCATGTTGCGCTCGTAGACGAGGGTCATCTGGTCGTCCCATATTTTGGGGAAGAGGCAGGGCTGCACGTAGCTCTCCACGAATTCCCCCTGCACAGGGAGCACGTTGCGCGCGTCAATCACGATGCCGGTGTACGCGCGCGATGCGATGCGCTGGATGGGCTTCTGCTGCGTGTAGGGCGTGTGATGCTTTACCAGCAGCGAGCCGATTTCCTGCAGGCGTATCGTATGGCGGGTCAGCAGCTCGTTGGAGCCGTCCTTGAACGAGGCGGGCGTCTGCTGCGAGTTGTCTATGATGCGCGTCAGCTCGTCGAGCGTGATGGTGCCGTCCAGCACGAGGTCGCCGAGCGTCCGGGTATCGTCAACATATATAGAAAGAAGTGTGTCCTTGACGAGCACCGGAAGCTCTTTCTGGATGAGGTTGAGCGAGGACGACTTGCCGCTCGGCATGGGGATGCCCGCCTTTACGACGTCGAGCGAGACATCCGAGGAAAAATGCTGCTTGCTCCAGTCGATGCGGCTGCTTGACGACATGATTGCCTTGTCCGCGGGGACATTGGCGGTGGCCGCGGCCTGTTTCTCGGCGATATCCTCCTCGCTGAATGTATAGTACATGAGGTCTTGTGCGGGTGCAAATGTATGCAATGCAAAGAATAAAGTGCATATAGAATACAGGCGTCTCTTGTTCATGGTGCGTTTCCTCTCATCTATTATCGGAACTATCCGACAAAATGTAAATGCCTGAAGGCGGGGGAAGTTTCAAAACTTGCGTGCTTTCAGGCAATATTCCGCTTTCTTCTAGGGGAAGATAGGAACGATGATTTTCTGCTTGATGCGGAGGATGCTTTTTTCCTTTATGTTGTTTATCTCGCACAAATCCGCGACGGTGAGGCCGTAGCGTCGGGAGATGCCCCAGAGCGTGTCGCCTTCTTTTACCGTGTAGATGAGGGCGTCCGCCGCCGTTCCCGCGCTCTTGAGCTTCCCACCCACTTCCTCTGCGGTGCCCTTGGGCAGCCGGAGCTGGTAGGACTGTCGCGCGGGGGTGCACTTGCGCAGCAGCGCCGGGTTCAGCAGGGAGATGAGCGATTCGTCTATGCCGCCGGTCTCGGCAATCTGCTTGAGGCTGAACATGCCGGCCGTGGTGATATAGTCGAATTCCTCCGGCTCCACACCGTCTATAAGGGCGTCTGCCTCCGCGATGTCCGGCACGTTGTAGTAGGCGGCGTTCTCTATGATGTCCGCCATGGCGAGCAGCTTGGGAACGTACTGCGCGGACTGCGTTTTGAGCAGGTTGTTCTCCGCGAGGTACCAGAAATCCTTGCCCTTGTTGTTCTTGACGACCTTGCCCATCGCGCCCGCGCCGCAGTTGTACGCCGCGATGGCGATTTCCCAGTCGCCGAACTGCTGGTAGTTCCAGGCAAGCTTTGCGAGCGCCGCGTCCGTGGACTTCCAGGGATCCCGCCGGTCATCGTACCAGCTGTCCTTGCTCAGGTAGGGCGCCATGGAATTCTCCATGAACTGCCAGATGCCGGTCGCCTTTGTGCTGGATACCGCGTTGACGTTGTAGTAGGACTCCACGATGGGCAGGTATTGCAGTATCATCGGCAGCTGCTTTGCCTGCAGCTGCTGGCGGATATACGGGCGGGAGGGCACGGAGCGCTTGAGCGCCTCTATAATCCATTTGCGGTCGCGCTCGCTCAGGTAGCGCTCCCGGTACTTGACGGTCATGGGATTGTCCACGCCGTCCAGCTCAAGCGGCTTGCGCTCCGGCAGGGTGTCCGCGAGCGCTGCCTCCGCAGGGGACGTTGCGGGCTCAGGAGCCGCCGCCTCGTCCTCCGCATCGTGGTGGGCGCTTTCCTCTATGATTGTGAGCGGCGCCTCTTCCTGCGCTGCCACTGTCTCCGGAATCGGCTCCTCCGTTTGCGGCTGCCCTGCGGCCGCTTCTGGCACGGCCAGGGGCTCTGATTCTGGCGCTGCCGCTGTCTCCGGGAGCTGCCCTTCCGGCTGCGGCTGCTCCGCGGTATTCTTTGTGTCCTTCTTTTTCTTTGCTGGGTAAGCCTCTGCCGCCGCAGCCGGGCTTTCCCGTAGCACTGCGGGGCGCGGCTGGGGCTGCATATCGGCTTCGGCTGCCGCGAACGCCGCTGCGCCGCTTGCCATGCAGAGGAATATGAGCCTGCGTATCGTCTGGAATGTCATCCTTCTTATTTTCGGCGTTTTTTAGGTGCCGTCCTTAGCGAAGAAACGCATTTTTCCGTCTCCGCGCATTTTCTTATCCTGTAGCCTTTGTTCCGGATATGTGGAAAAATGTCCGCTCACGCTGTTTGTGGCGCTGTGGAAGAGAGAATTTGCGCCTTTTCTTACAATTTCTCTCCATAATATATGCCCGCCCATTCCCATCTGCCGTGGATGTCGGGATCAACGGGGAAATTCACCTTGCGGAAATAGAAATACCAGACATTCAGGTAGCTCGACCAGCCCCATGTCCGCAGGTAGGCCTGCGTGGGGGTCGATATGGAGGAGTCGAGCTCCTTCTCGTAGCGGATGCGGTTGCCCCGCATGTAGGAGCGCATGGAGAATGAGTCCTGCGAGTTCGCGTCCTTTTCGTCCTGGCGCCATGACATCGCAAAGAAGTTGACCTTGGACTTGTAGCTGTCCAGCGTGCGGTAGTCGTAATTGGCGATGGCGTTCTGCACGGCGCTGACAAGCTCCTCCAGCGTCTCGAACGTCCAGTTCTTTGAGGAGCTGCCGAAGTCCACGAGCTGCTTCGCCGTCAGGTACGCGTTGGGGATGTCCTGCAGCTGGATGGTGGGGGCGTCCTCCCGGTCAAGGAAGAGCCGGAATGTCTTGAGCGCCTGCGTCCAGTCGCCGAGTTTCTCGTATTCGAGTGCGAGCCGGTAGTACAGCTCCGTGATGTTCACGTCGTTGGGAAAGCGCGTGATGAGCTGGTTGAAGTACGATATGCGGTTCTCCGGCTTGTCGCTTATCTTGATGAGGTGCTGCAGGCAGAGGAAATGGATGGAGCGGCCTTTTACCATCAGGTCGTCGTAGTTCGCGAGGATACGCTCCATGTAGTATTCGGCGACCGGCTCCGCGTCGTTCGCAAGGTAGGCGTCCGCCGTCATGAGCAGCCAGTAGGCGTTGTACATGTCGTCGCTGTGGCTTTCGACCCAGCCGGTAAGGAAGAGGACGAGCGAGTTGTAGTCCTTGACGGCGCGCATGTTGCTGGCAATCTGGTTGACCACCGCATAGCGCGTCTCCTGGCTGAGCGACTGGTTCGCGAGGAGTTTCTGTAGTTTTTCTTGTGTTTTAAGATAATTTTTTGAATTTATCGTGACCGTCCGGCCATCCTCTGCGGAACGGCAGCCCGTGCACAGCAGCACCGTGTGCAGGAGAACCGCGCCGAATAGCGACGCGCGGAGGAAAACTGTAACTTTCTTGAGCGTAGGCATGTTTTGATTGTAACAGAGCCGGAACGTATGTGCAAGAACCCCCATGCAGGCGCGTGCGGGGGACTGGCTGCGCCTTGGAGTTTTTGGAGAAGTCTGGACTTTTGGGGCGGGCATGTGCTATACTGGAGCTGGTCGGAAGCAACGGACTTTTGAGACCGGCGCGATATGCCGGCCAGAAAAATAAGGGCCGCCGGGGGAGCTCGATTCCCCGCAGGCTCCGTGTTTGTGGGGTATGCCAGGTGGGCGTGGACAAGAAATCCAGAATTCCTCGGAGAAAGCTTACGCTGAAGGCGCATGTGGTTCTTTCGGCAGGCTTTATCCTGATATTGGCCGGGCTGTTCCTCATGGTGAACAATTCCGACAACGCGACGCGGGTCTTTGTGCTTCGCCCGGTGCTCATCCTTTTTGCCGGGGTGCTCTTCCTCTATATGGGGATTGCCTTTACCTCCAGCAGCAGCCTGCTCTTTTTTGGTATAGTCCTTGTGCTTGTGGGGGGGACGTTCCTGCTTGCCGATACGGGGGTAATCCGCTATAGTTTGAAGGAACTGTGGCCGACAATAGTGATAAGCAGCGGTCTTGCCCTGTTCCCTGCGGGGCTGTACAAGGCACGGCGCATCAGGACGGTGTACCTGTTCCCCGCCATCATGCTGGTGGCGTTCGGGGTCATCTTCCTCCTGTTCTCCATGCATGTGTTCCCCTTTACCTTCGGGGAATTCATAACGAAGTGGTGGCCGCTGTTCATCATGCTCGGAGGGGCTTCGCTTGTCATCGTTTTTTTCGTGCAGCAGGCGAATGTCAAGAACTTCCCTTATATGGAAGATGATTCGCTCGTGGACTGTGAGGATGTCAAGGAATAAGATGCAGCGTCTTGCAAGGATAGGCCTTCTTTCTCTTTTATCCCTGTCTCTCTCCGTGCTGCCGGTCTTTGCCAAGAAGAAGACCGCGGCGCAGTCTCAGCCGTCATCCGGGCAGAGCAGCGCAGCTGCTGCAAAACCTGCGGCTTCGGCAAAAACTGCGGCCGCCGAGCCGGCTGCGGAAGGGCAGGGCACCGCGTCCGGCGGCGTGAGCCTTTCCATTCCTGCGGCGGCCAGCCGTGCCCGCTCTTATTTTTCTTCTATAAGTCCCCGTATCCTGTCGCTGATGGAGGACGGCTCCCCGCGCTCGCTCAAGCTGGCGGCGTCTCTTCTGCACCGTTCCGCCGCGGAGAAATACAGCGAGAAGGAAAAAATCCTGCTCACTGACTGCGCCCGGATTATGCGCCTGGCATGGCCGTCTGCGGCGGTGAGCTGGGAGACGTTCCCGGTGAATTCCGCCGACCCGTATACCGGCGCGCTGGACAATGCCGACCGGGGCGTCTACAATGCGAAGGCTTCTTCCGGCGGCATGAACGAGGATTTCCTGACGCTCGTGCTTCCCTGCCTTGTGCTGCTGGGCGATTCGTCTGGCACGGCGTACCTTGCCGATGTTGACCGTGCCCTTACGCGGGCGCAGGAGATTCGTTCCGACTCCATGCTCGCGAACTACCTGACGGCCCTGCTGCGCATACGGCAGCGCAGGTACGGCGAGGCGCTCTCCTGTCTGGACGCCGCCCTTGCCGCGGATGCTTCCCGCAAGGAGCTTTTGTATGCGAAAGCGCTCGTCTACAGCAGGCAGAACGACTATGCGAACCTGCTCGCCTTGGGGGGCCGCCTGCTGGAGACCTACCCGCAGGACACCACCATCATAAAATACTGCTGCAATGCCTATTTCGGGCTCGGCAACCTTGACAAGGCCGAGGAATTTGCCGCGAAGGTGCTCATGGCCGAGCCGGAGAATTTCAGCTACGTGCTGCTGCGCGCAAAGATTTTTATGGCAAAGGCCGACTTTGTGAAGGCCTCCGCGCTGCTGGATGCCTATGCCCGCAGCGGCTCGCAGTCGCGCGACTATTACCTGCTGCGCGCGAGGCTCCAGAAGGAGTGGAACCGCAACAATGTGGCCGCCGCCGAGACCATGGGGCGCGCGCTTAGTTCGTATCCTGACGACCGCAAGGTGCAGCTCTATGCCGCGCAAGTCGCGTCCGACGCCAATATGTCCGTCGGCGGTTACAGCGCGCTGGAGCTTGCCCGCAAGGTGCTCGCGAAGGCGCCCTCCGACGAGGACGCGCTGCGCGTCTGCCTGGCGGAGCTGATGAAGATTTCCGACAACGAGGGCGCCTATGCGCTCAGCAGCGAGGCAGTCAGGGCAGGCGCCTCCGCCGCATGGCTGCAGTTCATGCATGTCGATATTTGCCTTGCCTGCCGCCGTACCGCGGAGGCGTGGACGCTGGCTTCTGCCCTCTACGACAAGTCCCCCGCCGACGTGGAGACGCAGAAGGCGTATCTGAAGGTGCTCGTCGCGACCGGCAGGACCGACAAGGCTGCGAGGCTGATTGCCTCCCTCATGCCTTCCGCCGATTCCCAGATGAAAAGCTTCCTTTTTTACGAGCGCAGCTTCCTCTATGGCGACGAGGCCTCCGTCCTTGACAGCCTCCGCCAGAGCCTGACGTCCAACCCGCGCAACAGCGATGCCCTGTACCGCCTGTATCAGGTCTACTACAACAAGAAGGACTGGAAGCGCGCCCAGTATTACCTGAAGCAGGTCGTTGCCTTGAACCCTGTGGACACGAAGGTCATCGCAAAGAATGCCGAGCTCGACACCCTCCTGAAGAAATGAGCCCCCTCCGGGAGCCTATCCTGCGCTCTGCCGGGCTCTTGTCTCTTTCCCCCGCACGGGTTTGACACAGTGGGCAAATAATGCTATTCTACAGTACTGATTTTTAAACCAAAAAGAAGGATAAAAACTCTATGTCTTTTGTACCGTTATTTCTTCAGGCTGCGGGCTCCGGAACATCTGCCGGTGCCGCGGCGGGTGCCGTCGCTGGCGGTGGGATGCTTACCCTTGTCCCGATGATAGCCATCATCTTGATTATGTATTTCCTGATGATCCGCCCGCAGAGCAAGAAGCAGAAAGAAACCCAGAAGATGCTTGATGCGCTCAAGAAGGGCGACAAGGTCATCACTATCGGTGGTATCCACGGGACGGTAACCGCCGTAAAGGAGAATGTCGTGACCGTGAAGGTTGACGACAGCACGAAGATTCAGTTCAACCGGACTGCCATTGCCACGGTCGTCACCGAAGGAAAGGCTTCAGACAAGGCCGGCGGCAAGTCTGACAGCAAGGCCGCCGACAACGGCGCTGAAAATACTGATAAAACTGAAGGAAAATAAAGATGAGCAAGAGAAGTCGTCTTTTTATTATCATTGCGGTGCTTGCGGTCTGCTTTGCATTCCTGTGGCCGTCCCTGCAATGGTATGTGAACACTCCTAAGGATCAGCAGGCGCTTGCCCTGAGCTCTCTGGAGAACATAAAGGATTATGCGAGCGAGAAGGCCGCCGCCGACGTGCAGCAGCTTATCGCCTCCGCAAAGGCGGATCCTGCGGCACAGCTGACCGAGGATCAGAAGTGGCTCCGCAAAGCCGCCGAGAAGAATTTCAAGGAGATGGAGAAGGCTGTGCCGTCTCCGCTGACGCTCCGCGAGGCGCTGGAGTCCTTTGAGACCCGCGCGGATTTTGTCACGCTGGTGGAAAGCCGCTACCGCGACAGAATCCTGAAGAACAAGAAATACTACCAGAATTCCGTCAAGCTCGGCCTTGATCTGAGCGGCGGTATGAACGTCATCGTCCGCGCGGATCTTGATGCCGTGGTTGAGGCGCAGAAGGGCAGTGTGGCGGATCTTGAGCAGCTCCGGAAAGATGCCATGACGCAGGCTGTCGAGACGCTGACGAACCGCATCGACCGCTTTGGTCTGACATCCCCCACAATCCGCCAGCAGGGCGAGGACCGGATTTACATCGAGCTCCCCGGTTCCGCCGAGGCCGACCAGATAAATTCTATCATCCAGGGCCGCGGTATCCTGAACTTCCGCCTTGTGGACAACGACGCCTCCCAGGCGTTCCAGATTTACTATATGCAGCACCCGGACAGCACCTTCGATTCCCGCGGAAGGCTCATCGACCCCACCATCATCCCCGATGACGACGAGGTCTTTGGCTACTATGAGACCGACGAGTATGGCCTTGACCGCCTCCGCACCTATCTGGTGGTAAAGAAGGAGGTTGCGATGGACGGCAAGCATATCAAATCCGCGAAGGTCGGCACCGAGAACCTGACCAACAAGCCGTCCGTGAACTTTACGCTTGATTCTGAGGGTGCAAAGATTTTTGGTGAGTTCACCGCGGCGCATATCCACGACAGCCTTGCCATCGTGAGCGACAACAAGATAAAGTCGAATGCGACCATACAGACCGCCATCACCGGCGGCGAGGTCTCCATCACCGGTTTCGGGCAGCAGGAGGCCCGTAACCTTGAGAAGGTGCTGCAGACCGCGTGGCTGGATGTGCCGCTTTCCGTGGAGAGCCAGCAGGTCATCGGCGCCTCGCTCGGCGACCAGGCAATCCGGCAGGGCGTCTTTGCCATTTTTGCCGGTCTTGTCGCCATCATGATTTTCATGCTTATCTGGTACAAGGGCGCCGGTCTGAACGCCTGCGTGGCGCAGGTGCTCAACCTCTACATCATGTTCAGCATCCTGAGCGCCTTCAACCTGACCGTCACGCTGCCGACCATCGCCGGTATGATTCTTACCATCGGTATGGCTGTCGATGCCAACGTCATCATCTTTGAGCGTATCAAGGAGGAGCTGCGGCTCGGCAAGGATCGCGCGTCCGCTATCAGCGTCGGCTTTGCCAACGCTTTCTGGGCTATCATGGACTCCAATATCACGACCTTTATCGCGGCTCTGTTCATGTCACAGCTGGGTACGGGCGCAATCCAGGGCTTTGCGGTGAGCCTTGCCATCGGTGTTGTGTCCACCGTGTTTACAGCTCTTGTTGTTTCCCGGCTTATGTTCGACTTCGGCACAGAGGTTATGCACCGGAAGAGTATCAGCATCAGCTGGAGGATAAAGTAAATGAAGAGACTTTTGAGATTCAGCCGTGCTTTCCTTGGCTGTGCGATTTTCAGCGCTCTTATCATTGTCTGCGGTATTGTAGGCATGTTCCTGCGGGGCATCAATCTGGGCATAGACTTCCTCCCCGGTCTTATCGAGGAGGTCAGGATTGCCCCTGCAGCAGTAGAAATCACATACTCTGGGGCGGCCACTGTTTCCATCGACGCGAAGAACAACGCGCTGGACGTGGTCGTCAGCGGTAGCGGTGCGGACAATGAGACCGTTACCCTTACTTACGGGCAGCATCCGACTGTCGCCAAGATGGCGGAGGCTCTGAACGGGATTGCGGGCATAAGCGCAAAAGTCCGCGCGAACGGTGATGCCGACAGCTACGGCATTTTTGTGAACAATGCGGTGACGGCCCGCCTGTCTGCGGATGAGCCGTACCTGCTTTACGTGCCGGACACCGCGTCCAAGATTACGGTGGACAACGTGCGCACGGTGCTTGAGGGGCAGAATGTCTCCCTCAAGGAACTGGGGGATGATTCCAACCGCAGCTTCCAGATTCGCGCAAAAATCTCTGACGACAGCGTGACGAACCAGACCCTGCAGCGGAACATTCTGAACGCGCTGCAGCAGGCTTTCGGCGAGAACAATGTCGCCATCGTAAAGACGGACTTTGTCGCGTCGAGCTTCTCCAGCCGCCTTGCCGGTATGTCAGTCCTGCTGGCGCTGTGCACGGTGCTGCTCATCTGGCTCTATGCGACCATCCGCTTCCATTGGGATTTCGCGCTGGGTGCCATCGTCGCGCTTGTCCACGACTGTCTTATCATGTTCACGTTCATCGTGTGGTTCCAGATTGAATTCTCCCCGACGACGCTCGCTGCCGTGCTGACTATATTCGGCTACTCTATCAACGCTACGGTCGTTATCCTTGACCGCGTCCGCGAGAACATGAAGATTGTCAAGACACGTGACTTCCGCGATATCCTTGACCGCTCCCTGTCCGACACGCTGAGCCGCTCTATAATCACGACGGTGACGACGCTCTTTGCGTCTGTCTCGCTGCTCGTGTTCACGACCGGCAGCATCCATGATTTTGCTGTCGTGCTGACCATCGGTCTCATCACCGGCTGTTATTCGTCTCTGTTCATCAGCTCCGGCTTTATTTCCTTTATGCGCCGCCACTGGGAACCGGGCGAGAACGGCGACCGTGTGCGCCCCAAGGCGTCTACGCCCCGTCCGCTGGTCATGCCTTCTGACTGAATGCTGTGCCCCTGAAGACCGGAGTTTTCAGGGCTTCCTGCAGCTCTGGTGCTTGCCAGAGGATAGCCCGCCGTGCCTGTGCATGGCGGGCTTTTTTTTGCAGCTGCGGCCGGGACGGCACGGGCATGCTCATTTTTGCATTCCATGCTGGCGCCTTGCATTGAGTAGTTTTGCAAATGATAGTATAATGGTGGTATGGAGATTATTCGCGCCAGAGTGCTTGGTTTTTGCATGGGGGTCAGGCGCGCCGTCGATTGTGCGGAACATGCGCTTGCGGAGAATCGTGACGGGAAAAGCGCGATCTATACGCTGGGACCGCTCATCCACAACCCTTCTGTGCTGCAGGAGCTTGCAAAGCGCGGACTGCAGGTGCTTGATGCCGTGCAGGACGATTTTTCTTCCCTTCCGCCTGCTTCCGTCGTGATTGTCCGCGCCCACGGTACCACGCCCGGTGTCCTTGCAGCCTTGGAGCGCGCGCAGGCACGGGTCGTCGATGCCACCTGCCCCCGCGTGCACTTGAGCCAGCGCCGCGCCGAGGAATGGGCGGGCAAAGGTTTTGCCGTCATCATTGCCGGTGACAAGAATCACGGGGAGGTGACGAGCTTATCTGGCTTTGCCGCAAAAGGGGGCGGTGCAGGATGCGTCTCTGTCGTGCAGGACAGCGCGGAGGCCGAACGGCTTGTCGTTCCCGCGCAGGCGGTGCTTATCGCGCAGACGACGTTCAGCCCGCTGGAGTTTGAGCGGATTGCGGATGTGCTCCGGCGGAAGAATCCTTCCATTGTATTGCTTAATTCTATTTGCCCGGCGACCATGGAGCGTCAGAATGCGTTGCGCGAGCTTGCCGGCAGCGTGGATGCAGTCCTTGTCATCGGCGGGCGCAATTCTGCCAACACGCGCCGCCTTTTTGAGACTGCCCGCGCGCTCTGTCCCTGCTGCGCCCTCATCGAGGACAGCACTCAGATTCCGCCGCAGTTCTTTGGCCTGCAGCGCCTTGGCATCACGGCGGGCGCGAGCACCCCTGATGCCGTCATTGACGTGGTAGAGCGTGTGCTGCGGGATGCCGTTCCTTCCCGCTGAGCGCGCCCCCTGCAAGGATTGCCCGCCAGTCGCGGACGTCCTGTCCGCTCCTTCTGGGACGGCTCCATTCGCTGGCGGCGCCGTCCGTGGCGCCTCTCCGCCTGACGGCGCGCTCATTCCGCTTCAATCCTTGCAACGAGATTTAAAAAAAGAAACCCCAATCGTAACCCGACTGGGTTCTGACGCCCCCTGCAAGGATTGCCCGCCAGTCGCGGACGTCCTGTCCGCTCCTTCTGGGACGGCTCCATTCGCTGGCGGCGCC
>ODAI011456908.1_pt1 | contig 11832 bp, 10 predicted proteins | sample 1539321 | NCBI WGS metagenome assembly ODAI01 (sample SAMN02144231, study PRJEB22623) | gut metagenome | biome: sheep rumen | host: Ovis aries | place: New Zealand
CGAGCTGCAGCTCATGGTGGCCGAGAGCGTACAGGTGAAGCAGCGCATCGTCAGCGCTGGCCCCACTGAGCAGGGACTGCGCAAGGCCCTCAACCTGGGTCACACCGTGGGCCATGCCTTCGAGTCGCTGGCCCTTCAGCGCCAACCCGTTCTTCACGGCTATGCTGTGGCCTGGGGACTGGTGTGCGAGCTCTACCTCAGTTGCGTGAAGACAGGCTTCCCCACTGATCGCATGCGTCAGTGCGTGCGTTTCATCTTCGACCACTACGGTCGCATGCCCATCACCTGCGACGACTATCCCACGCTGCTTGAGCTCATGACCCACGACAAAAAGAACGTGGCAGGCCGCATCAACTTCACCCTGCTGGGCAACGTAGGCGACATACGCCTCGACCAGACGGCCACGAAACAGGAAATAGAAGCATCGCTCGATTTCTACCGTGAGGGCCAGTAACGGCACTATGCCATCAAAAATCGCAAAAAGCCGTTGCTAAAAAACTTGACTATTGTCTATTCCCAAAAGTAGCCCATTCGTTCCAGCATGGTCTTCTCAGAAAGACATGTATTCTTAATATATTGCAACACCTGAGCGCGCGTTACGCCACATATATCATCTACAAACCACTATACTAATAAAAGTTTGCAAAACATCTGTTTCATCTGTTTCCTTCTGCAACCATTTATCAATCAAATACTTACATACGGAGCAGATGGAAGCAGATATTAGAGTTTTCATTCTTGTCATTCCCGTGTCCTTTCTATGATTACATATATCTGCTTCCAAAAGAGTGAAAGTTCCAAACTTTCAGCCAATCTTTCGATTTCCCTGTCACCATCTGTTTCCATCTGCTCCCATCTGCTCCACATGTAAATTTCTGATTTACAGATTATTGCAGACAGAAACAGATGAAACAGATATTTTCCAACTTTTATTAGTATAGTGGTTTGTAGATGATTGCTCCACTACCGTGGAAAGTTCACTCCTCAGTCGTAGCTGTTTTGTATCATGATTGCGGATATATCACATCGTGATTCAGGTTATTTCACATTGCGATTTAGGTTACTTCACGTTATGATATAGGATAGATCGTTTTACGATTTAGAATAGATTGTTTCGTGATTTAGGATAAAACGTATTGTAATTTAACCTAAATCATTCAGTGCCATTATTATGATATCGTTACATATTTTTAAACGCGAAAATCTACTTGTTCTTGAGAATTATTCGTAACTATGCAACTGACACCTATCTGACTAATTACATTCATGTCTCAGTCTATGGGGTGCTGAGTAGTTACTTACAGCTATTATTCTCTCAATTATAGCTAAAATTTCATTTCATGTGCCGTAGATGACAAAAGAACTGATGTCATATCAGGTCTTCATCTTTACCTTTTCTGGAATTCATCGAACTCTCGTTAATACATATATTTTTTATAAAATCATTCTCGTTTTGAATATTTTTTGTATTTTTGCAACCGTGTTCTAAGGAACATGTTTTTAGTTGCTCAATTTCTCAGTCGAATCTGCACCTCGAAGATGAATGAGCATGCCCAAATGTACATTGAAGCTGCGCCATGGCGCAGGCTTCACCATAGTACATTTGGGGCTGTGCAGAGCCCGACTGAGAATGTGGTTGGAGCTTGCGCTTTTTCTTTCAAAAAGAGTTAGTGCAGCTTTTAATAGAAACTTCAGTATAAACTATTATAAAAGCAGTATAACTATGAAGAAATTAATTTTATGTTTTGTATTTCTTGCTCTGTGCAATTTTCTATTTGCGCAAACACAAGTTACTATTAAAGGTGGTACCATTGTTCCCGTAGAAGCAGTAAAGAATCTACGCGCAAAAGATGCCAGAATAGGTCAAACTGTAGATTTCAAAGTAACAAGGAATATTATTGTAGATGGCATAGTTGCCATACCAGAAGGCACTATTGTAAAAGGTAGCGTATTCGAAGCACAGCGTTCTATGGCATTCGGAATAAAAGGTCGTTTAGGAATTAAGCTAAGACACGCTTACCTTCCTTCAGGCGATATTGTAAGTTTCTCTTCTTCTGACATTTACATACAAGGTAAGAGCAGAACTGCTTTAGCTATCATTATTTTTATTTGCACATACGTACCGTTGCCATGTGGCACAAGAGCAGAATTAAAAACTGGAATAGAATATGATGCTACTGTAGCGACCAATACTACTATTACTGTTGAATAGCCATACCACAATTCTTAGGACTAAAATGCCTTCTCAGTAGTATTCAGCATAAAAATTCAGCATAAAAATTCAGTTTAAAGCACCATAAGAAGTGTAGAAGACAAAAAAGAAAAAGATTTTCTTTGTTTTCTTCTCGCTTCATCGTACCCCTGCAGGGCAGAAACTACAATCAAGAATCAGAACACGCAATACTACAGCACCAATGGAAAGGCACCTGCGCCTGCTGAAAACTGGATGCATCTACGTTGCAGGTAGACAAAAATACGACGTGCGTAGATGATACTGAGACGCATGGTGATGCAGTAAATGTCAAAAATGACAGTTTTAACGGTACTCACGCCCAAGTGTCCTTGCTACAACTTCAGAGCAACCCTGCTTCTGCCAACTGCTGAGCTTCACCGCGGGCTGGCTTGCCTGTAGCAGTGAAAGGGAGATGGGCAACGGTGAGATAGTGACGGGGCTGCCAGAAACGGGGCAGATGTTGCTCACAGGCCGATCGCAACGGCTCCACATCAGTTGCCTCGGTGAGCAACACTACGGCTTCGCCAAACTTGGCATCCTTGCACTTCGTGATGAGGAAGGGGCATGACAGGTGGGGACGAAGCAAGCGCTCTACCTCCTCAATCTGAATCTTCACCCCACCCGAGCATATCACATTGTCCTTGCGACCAAGGATGCGGAACGAGGGTGCCGACAACACGCAACCTTCAGAACTGGGGGACGACGGTATGAGCTCTACAATGTCGTTGGTCACCAATGGGCCGTCATGCACAGTTGGGGCATCGATGACCAGACAGCCATCATCATTCTGAGATATGCTTACGGATGGAAAGGGGGTATAACAATCGCTGGCCTCGGGGCCGCTGAGCCGGCGAAGGGCGATATGCGAGAGGGTCTCGGTCATGCCGTAAGTGCTCCACACGGCATGGGGGAAGGATTCCAGCTCTGCCGCCATCTGGTCATCGATAGCGCCCCCACCGATGATGAGGTGACGTATCTGCATGAGCCGGCGGCGCTCCTCAGGCACTTGCAGACTGTTATAGACCTGCAGCGGCACCATAGCGGCAAAGTCAAGGGGCTCGTCAACACTGGCCAAAGGATGACCGCTGGGCTCTACGGCGATGAGCCGCAACTGGCGAACAAGTGAGCGCACCACCATCATCTTGCCTGCAATATAGTCGAGGGACATGCAGAGCAGGGCGGTATCGCCTGCATGGAGCTGGAGGAAATCACAGGTGATGCGGGCCGATGCTTCCATACGGTGCTTCTCTACCCACATCGGCTTCGGCTTGCCCGTGGAACCGCTGGTGTGGACCAAGACAGTGGGACTGGCGCTGCGCCACTCGGTAAGGAACTCTTCTAATGACATATTAACTGTTCACTGCACAAGCTATTACTTTCTTGATTAACTCTTCAATATTCATTACATTCATTTACTATAGAACAACATTCATTATCATAAAACATCTGTTCTTATGTTATTTGTCCTTAAGTTTCCCACCTTTTCTATTTATCAAGAATTAGAGAATGAGAGAATTTTCTTTTATTAGAATTTTATTGGGAATTTGAGAAGAAATGGCAAGCCATTTCCATTTCAGTCCGCATGGTTCAGTCGCTGGCGACGGATAATTCCTAATAATTCTCTTCTTTGCAATTAAAATTCTCAAACTCTCAAATTCTTGATAAATAACAACTTAACATTTATTATTGGGATGGGGAACTTCAGTTATGTCTTAGAAAAAACATCTGTCTCTATGTTACTCTGTCTTCACCCACAGGCGGTCGCCCCGTATCTCGAGGTGCATGTCGATGTTATCGGTGAAGAGTTGTCCTGTTCCGAGTCCTTGTGGCATTCTGATATGTTCGCCATAAACGTCGCTGCAGAACCTGGCGATGGCATTCAGTCCCACGTTGCTCTCCAAGGCAGAGGTAATCCACGAGCCGATGCCCTCATCGTTTGCTATGTCTATCCACTCCCTGCAACCGGCCATGCCGCCATGCAGCGATGGTTTCAGCACGATGTAGGCAGGCTTGACGATACGCAACATCTGGCGCTTTGCATCGGGTGTGTTGATGCCGATGAGCTCTTCGTCGAGAGCGATGGGCAGCGGCGCTTCACGACACAACTCAGCCATGAGCGCCCACTGACGCACTTTGACGGGCTGTTCGATGGAGTGGATGGCATACTGCGACAACATTTCCAACCTGTATAGAGCCTCATCGGGACGGAAGCCACCGTTAGCATCGAGCCTCAGCTCTACCTCACGACGAGAGAAGCGTTCGCGGATGCGACGCACCAAGTCGAGCTCACGGTCGAAGTCGATAGCCCCCACCTTCAGCTTCACGCAACGGAAGCCCTGTGACAGTTTATCCTCCATGCGGCCCAGCATCTCCTCGTAGCTGCCCATCCATACTAGTCCGTTGATGGGAATGCCCTGCTCACCGCGAGCAAAAGGAGTGTCGAACAACTGTGGAGAACGGAGACTCAGCATCGCCGTCTCCAACCCGAAGAGCATGGAGGGATAGTCGCGTATGGCCTCATAGTCTATCTGTCCTGTAGCCTCGACCTGGTCGCAGAAACGACGCAACACCTCAGCATAATCGGGGCGGGCATCGCAACTCAAGTCGGGCAACGGTGCACACTCGCCCAAGCCCCGGTGCTCGCCATCAATGATTTCTACGAACCAAGACTTACGTTCGGTATAGATGCCGCGAGAAGTGCCAGCAGGCTGGCGAAAATGGAGCACACGCTCCTGAACAGTGATTTTCATAAGATTCTGTATTTAAGATTACTTACCCAGAAAACGGGTAGAGAGATAGTCGTTGAACTGCTCCTTGTAGTTATCGCCAATGGGCAGATAGACGTCATCGGAGCCAACGGGCTGCGAGGCTGCAGGACCGAGAATGACGCGGTTCTTGTTCACCTCCTGCACCTTGTCGAGGTTGACGATATAGGAACGGTGTATGCGCATGAAGCTCTGTGGCAGGAACTCCTCCATCTTCTTCATGGAGAGAAGGGTGATGACAGGCTTTGGCTGACTGTCGAGATAGAGTTTCAGATACTCGCTCATGCCCTCGATGTAGCGTATGTCGGAGAGCGAGATGCGAACAGTCTTGTAGTCGGTCTTTACGAAGATGGAATCCTCTACCCCAGCCTCTTCCCTGGGAGAGGGACTGGGAGTGAGGCTTTTCCTCACCTTCAAGGCGGCCCGTTGGAAATCGGCAAAGCCGAAGGGCTTCAGCAGATAGTCAACGGCATCGACCTTATAGCCTTCGATGGCATATTCGGAATAGGCGGTGGTGAACACGATGATGGGACGCACAGGCAACTGGCGAACGAACTCCATGCCTGAGAGATCGGGCATGTTGATGTCGCAGAAGATGGCATCGACCGGCTCACGGTCCATCACCTCACGAGCCTCAAGTGCACTCTGGCACTGGGCCACCAGTTCAAAAAAAGGTATTTTATTAATATAGGATACCAACTGTTGCAAAGCCAGGGGCTCATCATCGATAGCGAGAACTTTGATCATAATAGATAAAAAAAAGAAATTCCGTTAGTATAACATCATAACGGAATTTCAAGACGTATATTGTATGTTTCTTTACCATCGTCAATGTCTAAACGGTAGCGATCGCTATAGATGAGCTGCAGACGACGCTGCACGTTCTGCAGGCCCACGCCACCCTCCTTCGACACCGAGGGACCGGCACTTCGCGGCTTGCTGTTGCTGCAAGTGAACAGCAGGATGCCATCGTGCGCGGTAAGCGAAATGTTGACAAACGACTCCTGCTGGTAGCTGACACCATGCTTAAAGGCATTCTCGATAAAGGTGATGAACATCATGGGGGGAATGTCGCAATCGGGCAGCTGAGGGGAGATATCAACGTTGACTGTCACCTTATCGGTGAAGCGCAGGCGCATGAGATGGATGTAGCTCTGCACAAAGGCCACATCGCGACTGAGGGGAACGGTGGGGCGTGACCCTTCGTAGAGCGAGAAACGCATGAGCTTGGACAGCTCGACAATGGTGTCCTTGGCTTTCTCACTGTCGATGTCAACTAACGCATGGATGTTGTTGAGCGTATTCATGAGAAAGTGAGGGTTGATCTGATAGCGCAGGTACTCTAGCTGCTGATGCAGGTTCTCCTTGGCCAACTGGTCGAGCCGTGCCTCGTCGTCGCGCTGCTTGAAGTAGAGCTTCACTCCTAAGTTCATGCCCAGCATGAGGATGAGGAAGATGGTGGAGACGAGATCGTGCTGTCCAAAGAAGAGCGGGGGTCGTCCGTCGAGTGGCTTATCGTGTGGACCTCGCGGAAAATCGGGCTCGGCAAAAGGAGGCAACTCGTCATCGAAGGAGAATACATCGGCATCGGCAGGCTCATGACGCTCATGACGCACCGGCAGCGTCGGACGATGGTCATCGGGGCCTATAGCTGGCTTATGGGTGCACTGCAGGATGGCAAAACAAGTTGTGAGCAGTGCCACGAATGAGAAATAGAGCAGACGCTTATGGCGATAGACCAGCAGTGGTGCCAGGAGGAAGTTGTGGAGCAGGAACACAAGGAACAGATTGACCACCTCGAGCCACACCGTATAGAGCTCTTCCCAGGGGAAACTGTCGCTCTCGGCATGGTGGAACTGCATGCTGACTATGGGGGCTATGAACATGATAGCCCATAGCACCACATAGACAAATAATTCCTGCTTGTTTCGGATACTGAACTTCATTCTGGCAAGGGCACAATGAGGGGGGAAAAGACCGTAGAACTATTTCACAAGTACCTTGGTGGACTTACCATCCTTGCGAACCACGTAGAGTCCCTTGGACAAGCTACCCGATGACTTATACTGACGACCACGGAGATCGAACAACTGGGTGGCACCCGCAGCTGACGGGGCAACTTTGAGGTAGCCTACAGAGGCCAGCATCTCGGTGTCGGAGGTATCGAAGTTCTGCTGGCCTCCACTATAGGTGATGGTGCCGTCGGCTTTGATTGCTTTGCCTTGATAGCCGCTGATGGTGAGGGTGCCGTCGAGCATGTAGAAGTTGCCTGTGTTCTCTTCTTCATGGTCGGTGGTAATGCCTGTCGTCGGGATGTCAGTATCAATCTCGACCTGAATGCCATCGTCAGTTGCGCCAGTGAGGTTCACTGTGCCGTTCTCCATGAGGAAATACTCCTTGCAGTGAATGGCATCCTTCGTAGCAGCCGTAACGTTGAGCGTGAGGTTCTTCATCTGCATATACTCCTTACTGTAGATGCCATGCTTGCTGTTGCCTACGACGTTGAGTGTGCCCTTTCCCTTCAGTTCAAGATGGCCTTTGCAGTGAACACAACCGTTATAATCAGCATTCACACCGTCGGTGAGAGTGCTCACAGTGCCGTTCTTGGCACTTAGCTTGATGCGCTTGCCGTTCTGGATATTGATGGCAGGACCGCTGGGATTTGTCAGCGTGAGGCCGTTCAGCTCGACTGAGGCCTTGTAGGAACCTTCCATGTAGAACTCGCCATCGGTGGAAGAACCCGACAGTGTGTAGGTAATCTCGCCAACCAAGGCATCGACCGATTCGCTCTGAACGAGCTTTACATGCGAGGATGTGCCACTCTGCACAGTCACATAACTGCTGATGTTGCTTGCTACGGTAACGGTGGCCGAATTGCCATTGTAGGCAATGGTCACGGTGTTGTCAGTCTGTGCATGGGCTGCTGTGAGACCTGACAGAAGGACGGTTACGATGAGTAAAAGTCTTTTCATGTTTTTGAGTTTTTAAGATGATGATGAAAAAAGGTATTATCTATTCACAATTATATGTTTGTATGGATTTAACGTCTGCCAAAGCCGGAACCTAAACCCGGACCACCTCCCATCTGACCTCCGCCTCCCATCGAGGACGAGCCATACTGCTGGGCAGTGAGGGATGTGCCAGTGCCGTTGAGCATGAGCGTATAGCTGTTGCCTGCTGTCATGCCATTGGCGGTGAAAAGAATGGAACCATTGCTATAGCTGGCAGGCAGGGAGAAACTGGTCAGCAGATTGTCGCCACTATAGAGTGCCACGACATTGCCCTTCGACACGTTGCCCGATGCCGTCACATAGCCTTGCGTAGAGTTACTGTTACCAGGTGTAGAGTTGCCGCCACCGATTGAAAAGAGATTGCCACCCGTGATATAAACCGTATAGTTCTGCTCCTCATTGGCATCAATGCCGCACTCAGGCGAACGGCTGCCATAGGCCACGGTATTTCCGCCTTGAACATACACATTACCATTTGCGTCAAGTCCGTCATTCCCTGTACTATACACATAAGTCACTCCTCCTTTAAGATAAAGATGGCTTGACGAATTGATTGCATCATCGTAGGCCAGTGATGCCACACTGCCACCCGAAATAGTGATGGTGCTTTTGCTCTCTATGCCTTCCGCTCCATCGCCCCCAGTAGTACGAACTTTCAGTGTGCCACCACTGATGGTGATGTCACCGTCGGCCTTGATGCCTTTGGCTTTCGAGTCGAGCGAACTACTATATTTATAAGTAGAGCCTGTGGTATAGACGCCCACTGTGCCACCCTGGAAGTAAGCCTGTTGGTCAACGCTGATTCCCTTTCCACCTTTGCCAGTGTTCTTCGCATAAAGCACACCGCCAGTAATGGTAAAGGTAGAATCGGCTTTCACACATGACGAGCCAGAAATATCGGCCTCGTCGGTATCATAAACAGCCGAACCGGTGACGATAGCCGTAGTTCGTCCACCACTGATGCGCACATGACCATCGCTGGAAAGTCCTTTCGCACCATTAGCAGAGACCTGAACATTGATTACTCCACCATAGATGCTGAGCGACTCATCACCCTTGATACCATTGCCTGCCGTACTCACTACGTAGAGATTCGTGTGAGGTCTCACCACCACGTAGTCGGTGCTGCGAATACCAGCCTTGTTGTTGGCATACACGTTCAGACGGCCACTGCCACTGAAAATGAGCTGGCCTTTGCTGAAGAGACATGCTTTCACACTGGAATAATCGGTGCCATCAATGATTGTGTTCTCTGTGCCATCGGCCAGCACAACGAACACACGCTTCTTGCTTTGAATGTTGATGGGAGCCCCAGAAGGATTGGTGATTTGAGCGCCAGCCAACTGAAGCTGGAACTTTCGATCGCTATAGACAGTAAGCGATCCGTTGCTGGTAGTACCGCTCACGTTGTAGCACACTACATCGGTTGTCATGGAGTTGACCACCACGTGGCCGCCAGTGCTGTTGACAATGAGCGAAGTGTCGTCGGTATCGCCACTGAACGTAGCACTGTCGGCACTGAAGACAATATTGACCGTTCGGTCGAACGTGGTGTTCTCCACATAGTCCTCATCATCGGTAGGAATTGTTTCCTGCTCAACGAGGGCCGACGTATCAAGCGACACATCGAACGCATCGACATCGCTGTCGAAACTTACGGCTGTTGCAGACGCGTTAGCCTGCTGCACTTCTGTAACTGAAGCCGCACCGTCTTCGTCAGACGAACAACCTTGTAAAAGGGAAAAAGATGCAAGTAGCATCGTGTAGCATAATACCTTTTTCATCATCATTCATTTTTTTTAGTGAATCATCGAGAGCAAAGGTATGGAAAATGAAAAAACGGGGCAAATTCGTTCAACGAAAGCCCCGTTTTATTCAGTAAAGCTTATTTCAGTCCAGCACCTTTCAGCAGTTTGTTGGCACCTTCATTCACTTTCTCGTTCACCTTGTTGGCACCCTCATTCACCTTGTCGGCAGCAGCCTGCTTGGCAGCATCCACCTTGTCCTGAGCAGCCTGCTTGGCAGCATCCACCTTGTCCTGAGCGGCCTGCTTGGCAGCATCCACCTGGCCCTGAGCGGCCTGCTTGGCGGCATCCACCTGATCGTTAGCATTCTGGACAGCAGCATTGGCAGCATCCTCGGTAGTGCCTACCACGCTCTTCAGATTGTTAATGATGCTCTGGGCAGGAGTCTCCACCAGCGTGTTCACGGTTGCCGAAGCAATCTCGTTGTCGCCTACGAGGCTCTTCACCTGCTCAGCGTTTTCCTTCAAGTAGTTCTGAACCTTCTCCAAATAAGCCTGAGCCTGCTCAGGATTGTTCTCCAACAGTTCGGCCACCTTGTTCTGGGTAGCAGTGAGCGCCTCCTGGAACTTGTTCACGTCGCCGGCAGCCAACTGGGCAGCCAGATCGGCAGTAGCATTCTCCAAATCAACGGTTTCAACTTCAGTGCTTTCAGCTGTCTCGTTCTGTGCAGCCTTGTTGCCACAAGAAGCAAATGTCATGGCGCATACAGCCATTGTCATCATAAATAACTTTCTCATAATAAAAAAAATAATGTGTGATAAATAAAAAAATGGTTATCGAATCGCATTTCGGACATTCGCAGTTTCTTACACTTTATGCCCTAAAACGGGGGCAAATATAAGAAATAAACTTGAATTCAGCAAAAAATATCTGTAATCTTTTGGTCAATATAGATTAAATTACTATTTTTGTACCTCCTAAAAATCTACACCAACCTAAGAAAAAACATGATTAAGAGTTTAATCAAGACCAGAGTTGTAGGAGTGGATATTGGCCTGAAACGCACCACTTATGCCATTGTTGACGTAAGGGGAAACATCATTGACAGAGCCAGTTTCCCTACAACCGACTATCCTAATGTGAACACCTACATCTCAACGCTTTGCGACAACATTCTGAAGTTGATAGAGATCAACGGGTGCTATGAGGACATACGTTCGATAGGCATTAGTGCTCCCAGTTCCAACTACATGACGGGCAACATTGAGAATTCCGGCAACCTGCTTTGGAAGGGCGTGATTCCGCTGTCAGCCCTCATGCGCGACCGATTAGGAATGGCAGTGGCTGTAGCCAACAATGCCCATGTGAGAGCACTGGGCGAATGGACCTACGGCTGCGCCCACGGCATGAAGGACTTCTTGTTCATATCGTTGGATCAAGGTTTCGGAAGCTGCATATTCTCGAATGGTCATATACACTTAGGCAACGAAGGCTTTGCGGGCGAAATAGGACACTGCTGCGTATATCCTGGAGGGCGTCAGTGTACGTGCGGCAGTCGCGGGTGCATGGAAGCTTACTGTGGTGCAGCAGGCATTGTGCAGACGGCTTACGAAGTGATGGAAGAACGCAACGAGCCATCACTGATGCGCAACTGCAAAGAACTGACACCAAAGTTCATCACTGAGTGCTGCGACAAGGGCGACGAGCTGGCCATCGAGGTGTATCGCCGTACAGGATTCATCTTTGGTATAGGGTTAGCCAACTATGCATCGGTGTTCGACCCAGAGGCCATCATCCTCACAGGCGGCATATCGAAAGCCGGCAAGTGGCTGCTCGAACCCACCAACGAATCGTTTGAGGAGCATGTGTTCCACAACATCGAGAACAAAGTGAAGTTCATGTTCTCATCACTCAATGACGATGAGCGCAACATGCTCGGTGCCAGTGCACTGGCATGGAGCGTAAAGGAATATTCGCTATTCAAGTAATCAGAAACTCACACCTACATACCTATTATATAAAGAACCATGGAACAGAATATAAAAAGCAGAGTCGTGGGTGTTGATATCAGCATCAAG
>ODAI012867458.1_pt1 | contig 11832 bp, 8 predicted proteins | sample 1539321 | NCBI WGS metagenome assembly ODAI01 (sample SAMN02144231, study PRJEB22623) | gut metagenome | biome: sheep rumen | host: Ovis aries | place: New Zealand
CGCTTCATCCACCCACCGCTGCTCATCTCCGTGCATTGTAGGGGAAGAGAGCCACACTTTAGAACTAAACTTTTTAATTCCGGCAAAACGTGGGTCATTGATAAAATCGTGCATCTATAACTCCTCTTTTCTTCTGCGAAACTCGTCGCCTCAGATTTAGCAGTGGATGCCAATCTGTTGTGTCATAGCATTCGCCATATATTCTATCTATTATGATTTCGGGTGCAACTCACAGGGCATCGCACCGCCTTCTGACGAGCAGCGCGAACTATTGCATTCCTGTTTCTATCAACGCGCTGATCTGTCCGTCGCTCAAGCCGTCCTGTTCCCTCTTCATCCGGCAGAGCCAGCTGAACTCACTGCGAAATCCATAGTGTTTTCTTCAATATATTTTCGATATACTATATCATATAACTCCGAATCATTCAATAATAAAATATAGTCTAAAGCGTACGCAGACAATGAAATACATTAAGCGCACGGCATCCGTGGCCTCGCTGCCCCATCCCAGCTTTGAAAGATTCGCCATTATATCAGTATCCCCGGCTTTCGTAATGCCGACATTGTTATTTTCATTTTATCCCTCCGTTTTTTCAAATGAAAAAACAGCTTTCATTCTCCGGACTTCATCGGAAAAAGCAGCTTTATTTTGAATTATTGTTACTATTTAGGATCATAGCTACTCATTCTATGACCTAAAATATAACTTCATAATTCTATTTAAATTATTTCACCTTTATACTCTTATGTCAATATGTGCGAAAAATAAAAAGTGGCCCTCGAAGAACACACTCCGAGAGCCCTGTAATTATTAGCTATTTTCCGGGCGAAATTCCGGATATTTCTCAAGCAGTTCATCCGTAATTTCCATCGTATCGCGAGCCGTCTGCTCATCCATACCCATCGCAAGAAACTTGTAGTATATCTGAACGGCTTTCCGCTCTGCGCCAAGTTTTATTCCCCGCTGAGCCCTTGCAATCTGACACCCTCACTGTAATTGCACATATTCTCTACCTCCATTGAGAGTTCCCCGCTAACTGGTATCCCGAACTCCTTGACCATCGAATCCTTGACTATGCCTGCATTCTATGTGACTCTATAATTATAGTAAAAAAGTTACAAAAAAACCGATTTCTATCGAAATCAGGTTTTTTCTTGGTCCGAGTGACTAGATTCGAACCAGCGGCCTCTTGAACCCCATTCTTGCTTTCTTCATTTTTGGAACTTTTCTGCGCGAAAAACACAGAAAACAAGGATGATTTACAAAATAAAACGCACTTTCTCCGTCCATGTTTTCCATATTATCTATGCTGTTTCCGCTTTCATTCCGCTTTACCCACGGTAGAAATCCTTTCCGCCGAAGTCCTTCCAGGTCTGGTACATATCCAGATAATTTTCCTTGATAAATCTGCAGATAATGTTGATTTCATGGTCCGTCAAATCTCCGCGCTGCCTAAGCACCGAACTTCCGTCAGGCCTTTCAAAGAACTATGTGGACGGAAAGACTCAAATTCCGTATTCGTCTTTTGTAAACGTACAATAACAACACGCCTACCTAAAGCGATGTAAATTTAAGATACTCTTCCAAAGACTCAGAAAACTACAGATGAGTTTTGAGGGAAATGGAGAGGATGGGATACAATAGCAGATGCATTTGGCAGTGCAGGATGAATGTCGGCTGTAGAATTGGACGTAGATCGAGCTATCGAAGGGCGGATAAATCCGTTTCCATACGCGGATGGGGTTTGTGGGAAAATCCGGCATCCTGCAGCGCCGCAAAACGGGCAACCAACTGCTTTTGGTCCCAGACGAGCGCAGACGCGCTTGCGGGAATGCCGTGCGAGGGAGATTGGGTCTTCAGGGACTTCAGCGTTTCTAAATATCGATCTACCTCCACCGGGCTCATGCCTGCGGTCGCTTTTGCGTCACATTGCAGTTCGATCAGCGTATTGATCTCCGCGAGAGACATGTGCGCCAAGGGGTTCCACCAAAACAAAGCCTGTATGGCCAGGAAGAACAGCTTCTTCCACTCATCATGCGAGCGGATATGCTGTACCTCATGGCGCTGAATAATCCTCCATTGCTCCTCGGGCAGATCGATATCCGGCAGATAGATGACCGGACGGAACAGGCCTGATACATACGGCCGGCTGATTGCAGGCGAGACCAGAAGAGCAAAGCTGCCGTCGAGTTCACCCGCAAGATCGATCAGATCCATGCGATCGACAGCCGGGTAGTGCCGACTCACCCGCACAAAGCGCAGCTGCCGGATCGAATCCCGAATCAGAAAGGCAAGGGTGCCAACGGCGCATATACCAAGCAGCAGAGAAGCAACAGAGAGCGAACCCACAACAGATCGCTCCAGGAAGTCTTCTACCGCCGGAATCACCTGATAGGAGCGGATAACCAATGCCTTGTCGAGATCAATCGGAAAGAGCAGGCGAACAATGCCCAAAAGTACCATCAAGAGCAAATAAGAAACAGTCCATTTCGCAAGGAACACACTGCTACGCCGCATGATAAAGGCTGCAATCAAAGCAGTTGTCTGCCAGCTGTTCATTTCAACTTGGCCGTGGGGAGGGCGAAATCATCCCGGGCTGCGTCGAAATTCCGGTTATAATACGGATCACCGGCTGCAATCTCAGCAGCCCAGCGCTTCCGAAATAGATTTTTTTCTTCTCTGTCTTTCTCCCCGCTCCTCTGCGCGTACTGCCTTGTCACTGTGGCATATGGAGTCCAGACGATCAGTTTTCCTTTTTTTCTCAGTTTCAGACAAAGGTCTGCGCCGCAGTAGTTCTCCCCCATGGCTTCGTCAAACGGTCCGGTTTTGTCCCATTCATTTTTTTGCATCAGCAAGCACTGCGAAGAAACAGCTGTCAGATTCTGCGCATAGAGCAAACGCCCCATATACCCGACTTCGTCTCTGTTGCAGCCGGAAAAAGGATGGCCAAGTATATGATTCTCCCCTGCGCCGAGTAGATATCCTGCATGGCTGATTTGCCCATTTGGAAAACAAATCTCTGCGCCTACCGCACCGACATCTTCTCTCTGCGCATACATCAGCAATTCAGTCAGCCAGTCGCCTGCTGTGATTTCGATACTGCTGTCAAGCAACTGGAGCATTTTGCCCTTTGCTGCATTCGCGCCAGCGCGACACATGGCTGCGTAGCTGTCTTCCTCTTCCTCAACAAGATGAATCCTTCCTTCGCGCAATCGTGCGGCAAGCTCGCGCAGTACAGTCATATTGTTTCTACGCCCGACGAGCACAAGCTCGTAGTTCTCATATTCCGTGTGCTCAAGGATGGAACTGACGCAGCGGCAAATGCTTTCACGATCACCCCTGCAACAGATTACAATGGACACCAGCGGCTTCTCTTTCAGCTCATAGCGAATCCGATATATGGCTGGGAACGCAGCTGAGCTCTCTACCGAAGCCGGAAGGCCGACGCGTTGAAGATGATCCGACACAGCTCGAATCCCTGCTTCGAAGGCATAACTCTTATTCTGGATATCCTCAGCCGTGGAATTCTTCGAGCTGCGCCAATAGTACAGTACTTTTGAGATATGAACGATCTTTTTTGCCTGCTCTGTCGCTCGAAGAATAAAATCATGATCCTGACTGCCGTCAAATTCGGGGCGAAAACCGCCGATTTGCGCCTGAAGTTCCTTGGAAAACACCGAGAAATGGCAAATATAGTTATTCCCTCTCAGGTTGTCAATCGCGAAATCCGGTTTGAGATGTATCGTCGTCAGATGAGATATGTCGCCTGCAAAAACAGCCTCATCTGTGTAAATAAAATCGGCATGCTGTTCGCAAATCACACGCATAACCTCAAAAAGCGCGGCTGGATGAAGCAGGTCATCATGATCAAGCAGTCCGATATACTGCCCTTCGGCCATAGCAAGGCATGCATTTGTGTTGCCGGATATTCCGCGATTGTCCCTCAGTTTTCTATACTTGATCCTTGCATCCTTCTCTGCCCGCTCGCGGCACAGTCTCTCAACCGCTGTATGTCGATCGTCACTGCCATCCGCCAGGCAGAGTTCCCATTGGGAATACGTCTGCGCCTGGACAGAGTCGATCAATTCCGTAAGGAAATCCAGCGGCGTATTATACAGCGGTACCGCAATACTGATGAGCACAGACTTCGGAAAGCTTGTTTGTCGCTGTTTCTCCAGTTCTTGTGGTGAACATTTCAGCTGCAAGGCATAGGCGGAACTTCGATCAGCCAGCTGTACTTTCTGTATCATCTTCCTCAGCGTACCGATCGCCCCCCGCGTCTTCAGCGAGACAACACCCTTTCGGAACAAATTCAACACATCATTTTGCTTCATAGTTCTGTCTTTCCCTCGTAGGCGTCGCAGATATGCTGTGTCTCCCCCAACGCCAATACCTTTCCGTGCTCGATCCACAGTACTCTGCTGCAGAGCTGACGAATCTGCTGGATATCATGTGACACCATCAACACCGTCGTCCCTCCGCCCATCATTTCGATCATTCGTTCTCTGCTCTTCTACTGAAAATCAGCATCGCCGACAGCAAGTATCTCATCAACGATCAGGATCTCCGGTTCGACCACCGCTGCGATGGCAAAGGCCAGACGCATCATCATACCGGAGGAATAGTTGCGAATCGGCTCTTCAATAAAAGCGCCGATCTCCGAAAAATCAATAATAGCCTGGCACTTTTCCATCAGGAATTCCTTTGAATATCCCATAATAGCGCCGTTGAGGAAGATATTCTCTCTTCCGGTCATATCTATGTCAAACCCTGATCCCAACTCCAGCATAGGTACAATATTGCCTCTAACCGTTACGCTGCCCTCGCTTGGCTTCTGGATACCGGAATGATTTTCAGCAGCGTACTTTTCCCTGCGCCATTATGGCCTATGATTCCAAGTACTTCTCCCTGCTCAACCGAAAAGCTCACCTGATCGAGAGCTGTAAACTCCCGATATATTGCTTGTATCCCCATGCAATTAAATCCAGTTTTTCTTGCCGCACCAAATGGCCGCGCGGATCATCGGCTGCGGCATGCGCGCAAAAAGCAGCTCGAACATCGACGGGATCGGACTGAACGCCCTCCCGGCAAAAACGCCGCGCGCACCACCCCTGTGATTCCAGTTGTCTTGTCTTGCCTTCATCCAGATCCTGCGAGCCTCGATCGCACTGCGAAGCGCTTCCGAGCACGGAAAATGTGCGGCCAGCCAGTCCAATCGTCTTAAAGGCTCGTCAATACGCACACGTGCATAGCTCTCCCGATCCGTCACCCCGGCCAGCAGGTCTGTTTGGTTTCCGCCGTGGATTCGATAACGGATCAACCGCTGCGGCAGAGAATAGATTTTTCCGCGCGCTGCGCACCAGAGAGCAAGATAGTGGTCGTGCTCCATATACGGGCAAAACGGGACTGCCGACTTGGCTTCCTGCGCAGGAACCAGAAGGGTGCAGCCCATGGCAAAGTTGAATAGAAGCAATCCCTCCGCGAGGTCATTTCCGGAGCGAAACCGATGGTGTCGGCGAACCGTTGTGATACTGTCGGCCGTTTTTTTCCCGTTCTCATCTATGATTTCCACGTCGGAACAGACAAGCAGCGCGCCGTTACGCTCAAGCTCCTGCTGCAGCACCGTCAGCTTTTCCGGCTTCCAGATATCATCCTGATCGCAATAGGCGATGTATGTCCCCTCGGCCTCCTGTGTCAGGCGTTCGAAGGTCATCCGGGAGCCGATATTTTTTTCATTTCTCCGGATCGTCCACGGGAAGTTCACGACACACTGGCGCACAAGCATCTCTATGTCCGAAATCGGGACATTGGGTGAGCAGTCATCCCGAATATACAGAAACAGATTGGGATAGGTCTGTGCATTCAGGCTCATCAGTTGCTCTCGCAGCCAATCCAGTCTTGGTTCATATACAGCCATCACAATGGCAATACGCGGCCATTCAGCATCATACATGGTTTTTTACCTTCTCTTTTTCAATTGAAAACAACGCTGTCCGGATCCGTTCCCGCAATGCCCACTATCTGGCGACAGTAATCTATCGAGGTATCATTTCTCAACCGGAAGCATATACATACGATCCGCAAACTCCAGTGCAGTCAAATCACCGCCGCCGGCTACGCTGCATGGAAGTGTGCTGAATGGTTGAACATAGAGACAACGGTCAAGACTTTCCTGCTGTTCATTGTGCTTTCTCCCGACCTGTCTCTTTCAAATTGTCTGTGCCGTTTTCTCGATATTCCACCTGAATATCGAGACACCAGCTCATTTTTTCTCTGTCAATCATGGCATAGCACTCATCATCTTCAGAGCTCTCCACCGTGCGATACAAGGCTATGAATGTTTGTGGTACGGAAGGATCTGTGCCTATCAGCAGCAAATAGCGCTTGTCTGGCTTTACGGCAGCATTCAGCACACAGTGGGTATATTCGAGATCTCGAACACTTCTTTTACTAACTTGGGAACTTGCCACGTCGCTGCCTGTCTCAGGATCGATCAGGCGCACGCTTAAACCGCAGCGGTTCCTTCCCACATAGGTTGCGACCTTGAAATTGACAGAAGTAATATGGCTCCCTCTCGCTGTGAAGAACTGTCCGACGCTCTGTCCGGGCTTTAGCATGTCCGGACTGATCATCATTCTCGGCTGAACGGTCTCATTGTCGATCCATTTGAAGCCGGCCTGGATCTCGCGTCCGCTTCTGCTCATGAGACTCTGCTGAAACAGGCAGTACAGAACCGTGCGCCGGCCAAGCTCGAATGTTAATTGCCAATCCTTCTGCGCAGGATTGGTTTGTTTTTTTTGTACGGCAAGTACCGGGCGATGTACCCTTCCGGCTGAGTTTTTGTTCTGATCGCCATCCTGCGACGTCATCCCAAGATCACGGCGCAGTTCACCTACGGTCCAGTTGACCGGCAAACCGGCCTGTTTTTTCAGAACATAGCTGTATGCCTCGTCAAAAGCCTTCTGGCGCTGCTCCCGCTGGTCATCCTCCGCTGGAACTCGATATTCCGAGGTCGTTTTAGGGATCGACATACAGTCATAGCAAGCCGTATACCGCAACCATAGATCCCAATCCTCCAACATATCAAGCTCTGTGTCAAAACCGCCGAGCTCGGAGAAGATGGATTTTTCAAATAAAACCGTCTGAATGGGAAACAGGTTGATGCGCAGCATATTGAGTCGGTTAAAGCTGCTGTTCACCTGCGTCTTTCTCTCTTTGATCTTGTAGGCATAGGGGATACGCGAGAGCACGCGAATCGGCGTGGCAAAAGCGCTTGCATTGACCATTTTCGTTCCGGGGTGCGCTTTCATCTCGGCCATCAAAGTTTCGATATGATCCGGATAAAGCACATCGTCGTCATCCAGAAAATTGAGATACATTCCGTCCGCCATTGCCATCCCCATATTGCCCACAACGCAGCGGCCCACATGTTCCCCGGTGGCAGTATATTTGATATTCAGATCAGAAAAGCTCGAGCGGATCATCTGCTCTGAGCACGCTTCGCCGTCTTCCACGACCACGATCTGCAAATCCCGGTAGGTCTGGTTGCGCAGTGAGCGCAGCGCCTCGCTGAGCACCTCCGGTCTGCCGCAGGTCCGGACGATAACAGATACCAGCTCGCCCTCCGGGCAGCGCTTCGTCTGATAAAAGGCCCCCTCCCGGCACTGTTCGTAGTCGAAGCCGTAGAAGTGGAAGTTCTCGCGACAGCAGTCCGCTTCATGTTCGAGATGCCATTCTCTTGCCTGCTTCAAATGCGCTGCCACGCTTCGAAGTGTGTCCCAGAGTTGTTTTTTTGCCCCCGGATACTCCTCGGGGCGCCCGTAGATGGCTCGCAGCAGTTCACAGCCCTCGCGCAGCGCCTCTTCCCCGCCGAATTTGGCACGCAAAACCAGATTGTTTGCGATCGAGTACACATATTGCAGCGGCTTTATCTCTCCCGGTGTGGTATAGCTGTAGTGGTCGATGACGGCGCGCGGCAAATACCGCAGCCGATAGCCTGCTGCGCGGACACGCCAGGAGAGATCGACGTCCTCGCAGTACATAAAATACGCCTCGTCAAAGCCGCCTATCGACTCAAACAGTTCTCGTCTCATCACAAAGCAGGCACCGCTGACCCATGACGTGTCAAGTGTCAGCGCATCGACCAGCTTGGGGTGCTCATACGGAAGTTGACGGAGCTCCCAGATACCAATATTTTCATCGTTCGAGCTGTGGATTCCCGCTTTGATCTCCCGGAGCGTATCGGGGTAGATCCGGGTGTCCACGTTCAAAAAGAATAGATATTCCCCATGACCCAGCCTGGCCGCGCGGTTGTTGCCGCCGCCAAACCCATGGTTTTTCTGCTGCAGATCGACCGCAAAATCTCCGAAGCAGCCGCGATACTTGTTCTGCAGGCGTTGAATCTCCTGTACTGTCTCTTCATCGGAGCCGTTGTCTTCCAGGCAGATCGCAAGCTGAGATTTGTCATAGTCTGCGGCCAGAATACTGTCAAGGCATTGCTCGAGCCACTTTTCACTGCGGTAACTGACCAGGATAATATCAATTTTCATGACTTCGGCTCCTCCTGCAGGCAAAAGCTCAACAATTGCTCCTGATACCGCTCGGTGATCTCCTTGACAAAGACATCCGGCTGTTTCTCATCGATCAGCTCCTGACGGAAGGTCGTGAAATGGCAGAGATCCATATAGCTGAAATACGAGCCGAGGATCGCATGCATGGCCGAGGCATAGGAATCGCGGCAGATCAGCACGCGCCGGGCGTCGGCGTCGGTGGTATAGTATTCCCATTCTCCGGTAAAGCCGCCGTTGATAAACTCGGCCGTCGGCAGCGGGTACCAGTCGGGAATATAGTCGATATCCTCTCGATTCAGCATCGTCAAGCCCATCATCATATACAGATCCTTGTCCCTGCACACGGTGCGCATAAAGTCCTCGATGACCGGCGCGGGCAGCTCGATCCCCAGCTCGCGCAGCAGCGCTCCGGCGCCGATATAAGCGCCAAGCCCGTTCCAGTGGGTGTCCAGCCGCAGATAGATATCCGTGTCGGGGTGCTCGCGCCGGAAGCTCATCAGCTCCTCATACGGCCACACAATGCGCAGATCCGTATTCTGGCGGAGATAGTCGATCAGCTGCACGGTGCAGCTCTGGTTGTCGCCGCGCAGTAGGCGGTACTTCACCGGCATCCGATCGGCATATACCGTCTCTTTGTTCGGCGCAATCATCAGTACAAACTCGCAGCCGCGCTCGGCGAGATAAGCTCTTGTCCGCTCCAAATTCTCGGCGATCTGCTGCAGTTGCTCATCACTGTAGAGAAAACTGCCGAGATACTGGTGCATGGTATTGCCGTCCCCGTTCTCCTCCGCGTGATAGAAAAGCCAGCCATCCTCTCCGACGATCACACGCTTGTCCGGCGCATCGCGGAATACACGCGCATTCAGCAGCCGCCGGGCCGTGAGCATCTGATTTCGAAAGCCGAGTCTGTCGCTGATATAGGCATCCACCGCGGACGAGAACTCGGCGCCTTCATTAATAGCCTCCAGCGGAGATGGCGCCAATGCTCTGTTTTCGTTTTCTGACACGGCATCCGCCTGTCTGTTCATACACACAAGCGGCAAAAGCAGTAAAAGAAGAAATACGGTCGAGGCAATACGTTCTATATGTCTCATGAAATGCTCTCCCTAAAACTGAAAATAGATGAACGGCCGGTATGTCGAATCAACCATAAAAATCACCGCCAGAAGGAACAGAAGCAGCAATACCAGTTCCTGCAAAAGCGCAAAGGCCGGCTGTTCCCGAAGTCTCTCATAGAGGCGCAGTACGCGGCTGTTTCCCGGAAGCAGCATACCGACAATGCCGATCGCGCCAATGATCAGCAGTTGGTTGTCCAGATAATAATAGATCGACATGCCTGCGCTCTCTCCCGCCCGGGCTCCAAACAGGGAACACAGGCTTTCCCAGGCCATGGAGACATCCCCGCAGCGAAACAGCTGCCAGGAGCTGAAAACGAAGAAGAATGTAAACATCCATTTGAAAATACCGGGAATCCGCCGATACCAGCGGCAGTCCCTGACAAGGCGCTCCGCGCAGACCATGACGCCGTGAAGAACGCCCCACAGCAGGTAAGCCGGTCCGGCACCATGCCAGATGCCCGTCAGCAAAAAGACGAGGAACAAATGGAGCAGTGTACGCCCCTTGCCTTTTCTGTTGCCGCCGAGAGGGATGTATACGTAGTTCCTGAAAAAACTGCCGAGGGAGATATGCCAGCGGCGCCAGAACTCCGTCAGCGAGAGGGAACGGTACGGAAAATTGAAGTTTTCCGTTATCTGAAAGCCAAACATTCTGCCAAGGCCGATGGCCATGTCAGAGTAGCCGGAGAAATCGTAGTAAATCTGCATCCCATACAGCAGCCAGACGAGCCAGGCCGCAGGCACGTCTCCCCCGCCTGCCTGTATATCGAGGGCATAGTTTCCAAACGTGTCGGCAAGGATCAGTTTCTTTGCCATGCCGATCGCCAGACGGTTGAAGCCTGCGGTGAGGTCTCTGGCCGTGACGCGGCGTTGAACAAGCTGCGGTTGAAAATCGTGCCAGGTGACGATCGGCCCTGAAATCAGCTTGGGAAAGAAGAAGAAATAGCACAGGCAATCAAGAAAGGAGCCTGCGACAGCTTCCCCCCTGCCAATATCCACGAGATAGGAGATCGCGGAAAAAGTAATAAACGAAAGACCGGGTAAGGCGACAAGCGAAAGGATCCTTTTCCCTTCGGCACCGTCGGCATTGATCAGTTCAAGCAGCCAGGGACAGTATTTGGCAAACGCCAGAAAGAGTACCGTCAGCGACACAGGGACTGCCAGCAGCCATTTTTTATCCGCGCGCAGTTGATTTGTCTGATGGCTCCCATCGGTTCTGTCATTCGTCTGCTTCTGCAACAGCAACGCAAATACATAGATCGCCAGGGCATAGGCGAGCAGAATCCCTGCATAGCGCAGGGAGCTCCACGCGTAGAACACAAGTCCGGAGAGAAACAGAAGCCATTTCCCGGACGCATTTGCGCTGCCGCGTGTGAGCGCGGTATACAGCAGCAACAGGCACAACGTGACCGGAAGAAACAGGAATAGAAAGCTTCCCGTCGTAAAGCCCATATGTTATTACTCTCCTCTCTCCGCCAGCTTACGCACTCCTGTTTTGTTCTTTATCAGAATGCGAATTGGATGATTGATCATCAAGGTATGATTGATAAAAGCGTTCCTTCGGCGCACAACGGAAGCGGCTTAGTGCCGCTTCCCTGTTTGCCGGCAATCAGGCGTCCAGCACGCCGTGGGTGATGTGGAAGGTCGCTCCGCCGTATTCGACCTCGCCGGTGTAATCCTGTACCATGCCGTCGGCGAAGAAGTACCAGGTGCCGGTGATCGGATCCTGGCACAGGCCGCAGACCTCGCTCATGATGCGGCCCGCGCCGACCAGGAACTTGCCGCCGTCGTAGTCCACGACGCCGCTGAACGTGGTATCCAGTATGCCGTCCTTCAGGTAGAACCATGCACCGTCATACAGCGCAAGGCCGCTGTACTGCGTCTGCGCCTGGCCGTTCGAGAGGAAATACCAGGTGTCGGGGGCGTTCGGATCCTGGGCAAGGCCGTTGATGTGTGTCGCAACCGTGCCGTGGGCCACGAGAAACTTGCCGCCGGCAAATTCCGTAAAGCCAAAGAAGCTGTTATCCTGCACGCCGTTCGTCAGGTAATACCAGGTCCCCTCGTACTGGCCCAGACCGGTATAGGTCGTGTCGATCTCGCCGTTGAGATACTTGGTGACAAAGCCGTTTTCCAGGTAGAGGCCATC
>ODAI010331927.1_pt1 | contig 11831 bp, 9 predicted proteins | sample 1539321 | NCBI WGS metagenome assembly ODAI01 (sample SAMN02144231, study PRJEB22623) | gut metagenome | biome: sheep rumen | host: Ovis aries | place: New Zealand
GGAGGCAGACGATCCGGCGGCGGAAGCTGCAGAGGCGGATGCCGCAGAGGAAATGAAAGAAGCAGGGGCGGATGCCGGTGAGGAGGCAGAAGCTGAGACTTTGCAGACAGACGAAGCTGAGGCTGAAAAAGAGACTGCAGAGGCTCAAGAGGAAGAGTCCGCTGCTGCAGAGGACGGGCAGGACACAGGAAGCCCGGAAGAGGATGCCTCTCAGGCAGAATCCGTCAAAGAAGACGGCGCCGGCAGCGACGGAGAGTTTGTGGACTATATGGATTTCTTGGAAGGTGAGTCCGGAAAGGTCCATTACTCGATCACAAGCGGACGCATCGAAGAAGAGGACGGAGCTGTCCACAGTGCCGCGTCAATTGTAGTCAACGGACTGGAGTATGCGGCTACGGACCGGGGGATTCATTTTGCGGTGTTCAACAAGACCACCGGTGAACTGATGGATACCTGCTGGCTCAATATTTACAGCTATGCTCTGAGCTGTACACACGATAATCACTGATGCCTAAAAGGCTGCTGCCTTCCGGGCGGCATGGAGTAGAATATGGCATTTTTTTCATGGCAGTTTATTACATTTCTGACTATCTCGGTGGTGGTCTATTATCTGATCCCGGGCCGGTTTCAGTGGCTGGTGCTCCTGGCCTCGAGTGCCTGGTATTATATGGTGGGAGGAGGCCCCCGCGCCGCTGTCTTTGTCGCAGTCACTGTGGTGACGACCTGGGGAGGCGCCGTGCTGATGGACGGCATTTCTTCAGGGGAGGAGAGCCGGTTCAGAAAGTCGCAGAACCTGGGTGCCGAAAAGCTTAGCAGAGATCAGAAGAGGGTCCTGAAGGCAGCAGTACAAAAGAAAAAGCGCCGTATCATGGTGCTCGTCCTGCTGCTCAATTTCGGTATTCTGGGAGTTGTCAAATACGGAAACTTCGTCACGACCAATATCAATAGCCTGTTTGAGCATTTTCACACGGGAACATCGATCCCCGTGGCGGATTTCCTGCTTCCTCTGGGTATTTCTTTCTACACTTTCCAGTCTATGGGTTATCTCATTGACGTCTACAGGGGGAAGTACAGCGCAGAGCGAAACGTGCTCAAGCTTGCGCTTTTTACATCGTATTTTCCTTCTATCCTGCAGGGACCGATCAACCGCCACGATGATCTCGCGCAGCAGCTTTATGCGCCTCACCGCTTCAGCGACACACATTTCCGTGAGGGCATCCTGCGGATGCTGTGGGGATTCTTTAAAAAAATGATCATCGCGGAGCGGGCAGCGGTCATTGTCAACGAAGTGTTCGGCAATTTTGAACAGTGCCGCTATGCGGGATTTACCATTTTTGTGGCGGCGCTTTTCTACGGCGTGCAGCTCTATGCGGACTTCGCCGGCGGCATGGACATCGTCTTCGGAGCCTCCGAACTTTTCGGGATCCGGCTGCAGGAGAACTTCCGCCAGCCCTATATGGCGCGCAGCATCTCCGAATTCTGGCAGCGCTGGCACATGTCTCTGGGCAACTGGATGCGTGATTATGTATTTTACCCTATTGCTCTCTCCAAGCCTTTCGCGAAGATGCAGAAGAACCTCAAAAAGAAGGTCAGCCCCTATTTCGGCAAGGTGTTTCCGTCTTTCCTGGCCTCCTTTCTGGTCTTTATCCTGGTCGGTATCTGGCACGGAGCCAACTGGAAATATGTGATCTACGGTATCTATCATGCGACCTTTGTCTCGACAGAGACGCTCTTTGAAGGTCCTTACGCGGCAATGCGCAGGATCTGCCGGGTCCGTGAGGACGCGGCAGGCTGGAAGATTTTCCAGATGATACGCACGCTTTTTATCGTGTCCATCGGCCGTTATTGTGATGTGGCGCCTGATGCCGGCACTGTGTTCCGTCTTCTGCGGGCGACTTTTTCGAAATTCAATCCCTGGATCTTTTTCGACGGAACGCTCTATTCCCTGGGAATCGATGAGCGCAATTTCAGTCTGCTCATGATGATGGTGGTCCTGATCGCCGCGGTAGATATCATTAACGAGCGGGGGAAAACTGTCCGCAGCATAATCGCCGGCCAGCAGTTTCCCTTCCGCTGGGCTGTGTATCTGACGGCTGTGGCAGCCATTCTGGTCTTCGGTATGTACGGTCCGGGCTTTGATATGGCGTCCTTTATTTATGCGCAATTCTGATAAATGAAAGAAAACCGGTGCTGTGCCTGCTGATCCGGCGCAGCGCCGATTCTCTGTGTTTGTTCAAAAAAATTTTCGCGGCGTGAGGGTGCAGGATTTTGTCCGGCAGACTCTCCGGGCGCCGCATGATCATTCGGACCGCATGTAAAAAGGTCCGGAAGGAGGAAATACCGGTTATGAAAAATACAGTCATGCACATGCTGGAAGAGAATGTGAGGCGCTTTCCTCAGAAAACAGCGCTTGCGGATGAGTACAGATATTTTTCCTATCGTGAATATCTGGCGGGCGCCCTGGAGACGGCAAAGCGGATCGGCGGGATGATCTGCGGCGGGGAAGACTTTTCTGTCCGCGATTTCGGCGCGAGGATCCGGATGCGCTGCCGTCCGGTCGGCGTTGTGATCGACCGCAGTGCCCTGTCCGTCGTCGCTTTTCTGGGAATCGCCTACAGCGGCAATTTTTATGTGCCTATGGATCCCGCCCTTCCGGCAGGAAGGCTGCAGATGATTCTGCAGGAGCTGGATCCCGTCATGATCGTTGACGCGCGGGAGAATCCCGGAGAGCTGCCTGTTCCCTGGAAGGTGCCGGTCCTGGCAGTCAGACCCATGCTGGAGGAACTCTCGATCGGAAAAAGCTTTGACGCAGCCGTCTATGAGCAAATGGAGTCGGAGGAAGGCGGTGACGCAGCCTGCCATGTCTCAACAGCCCCGGGCGGGGAAGATGCCCTGATTACAGAGCTTCTGCAGGAGGCACAGATCCTGCGCGCGGGAATGATCGATACTGATCCGCTCTATGCCATTTTCACCTCGGGTTCTACAGGTGTGCCCAAGGGTGTTCTTGTATCCCACAGGTCTGTTCTGGACCTGACAGATGCCTTTGCGGAAGCCTTCGGATTCAAATCCGACGCGGCATTCGGAAACCAGGCCCCCTTTGATTTTGATGTATCCGTAAAGGATATCTACAATGCCCTTCACTGTGGAGGCCGTGTGGAGATCGTGCCCCACAGGATGTTTGTGATGCCCGCCATGCTGATGGAGTATCTGGCGGCGCGAAGGATCAACACTGTCATCTGGGCAGTTTCGGCTCTGCGGATCGTCTCGGATCTTCGTGCTCTTGACTCTATGCAGACAAGTGTCCCGGTCCGCCTTCGTCATGTGATGTTCTCGGGAGAAGTGATGCCGGTCAAATCGATCAATTACTGGATCGACTTTTTCCCGGACACCGTTTTTGTAAATCTCTACGGTCCCACAGAGATCACATGCAACTGCACCTATTATATTCTGGACAGACATTTTGAAAATGACGAGATGCTTCCCATCGGACGTCCCTTTGTAAATACCCGCGTCTTTTTGCTGGAGACAGCCGGAGAGAGCGAAGATGATGAACGGAAAGAGGGGTCGGCAGAGGCTGATCCCGCAGCCGGAGAAAGCGGCAAAACCGCCCGTATCATTTCGCCCTCGGAAATCGGTGTGAGGGGCGAAATATGTGTCGAGGGCACCGGTGTTGCGCTTGGCTACTGGAACAACCCGGTCCGCACGGCAGAGAGCTTTACGGCAAAACCCGGAATGCCGGCAACACTGAATCGAATTTACAGAACAGGTGATTTAGGATATTATAATACTGAGGGAAATCTGCTGTTTGCGGCGCGTGCCGACAACCAGATCAAGCACATGGGGCACAGGATCGAACTCGGTGAGATCGAGGCTGCGCTCAACGCGATCGACTTTATCGATGTCGCCTTCTGCTTCTATGATCAGAAAAAAGAAAAGATCGTCTGTGTCTATCAGGCTGTGGAAGAGCAGCGTAAGGCGATCATTGCAGCCCTCAGTGACCGTCTGCCCAAGTACATGCGTCCCAACAAATATCTGCGCATGGAAAAAATGCCCCTCAATGCGCATGCCAAGATTGACAGACGCCTCATCCGGGGCATGTATGATGAGGGTAAACTGTAAGTAAATACTGAGAAAATCTCTGCTTCTGATTTAAGCGGAATGCCTTTATTCATACATGTCTGCATGTTTGCGGACAGGAGGTCACAGCCGCAAGTATGTGATAAAGGCAAATCCGTATCAGAATCCTGCAGCGGGAAATATTGTCGTGATAAACGGGCAGCCCATCAGGGAGTGCCGGATATGGAGGACAGAAAATGGAAGAGAACAGAAAAGAACTGATGGAAATCCTGGAGGAGACCAGGCCTGAGATCGATTTTGAGAACGAGACTGCACTGATTGACAATCAGCTTCTTGATTCCTTTGATATTATCTCGATCGTCAGTGAGATCAACGATACTTTTGATATCAGCATCAACGTCAATGATCTTCGTCCGGAGAATTTCAACTCTGTGGATGCGATCCTTGCGCTGATCGAAAAGCTTCAGGAAGAGTAAAAATCCTGCCGATACAGGACTTTTTTGCCCCGGTCATTTCAAGATTTTCCGCACCGGATGTTTTTGCCGCGGGGCGGTCGGGGGCAGAGTGCGGCAAGACCGCCTCTACCCTACTGCTTTTTCACTTTTTCGATCAGGCTGGATTTGAGCAGGTCGTACTCCTCCTGTGAAATGTCGCCGCGATCCCTGAGGCTTGCCAGCTTGAGGAGTTCGTCAGCGACGCTGAGGCCTTCTTTCTTATCCTTTTGATCGCGGGTGCCGAACAGGTCGCTCTCGAGAAAGGCGGAAGCTTCGTGGGTCTCTTTGTTTTTGCGGACATAGGGCATGACCATCTGCATTGCCTGACGCATCTTTTCGGTATCTTTGAGAAAATACGTGACATGCAGGACCTCTCCGTTTTTCAGAGAGAGCTGTACCAGTCCGTTGACAAGGCGTGCGGGAGAAGAGACAGACCGGACATCTGTAATGTCTTCGTACTGGTATTTGCTTCGTCCGATCTTGACGAATGTGTCCTGAAAAACAGCATTGGGGGTTGTGTAGGTTCCTTCGATCGTGATTTTTTTCATAACTAATCCTTTTATGCAGCTTTGCCCCGGTCTTGTGCCGGATTGTCAGCAGGTTTATTCATACATGTCTGCGGACAGAAAACCATGTCCGCAAGTGTCTGATTCGTATTTATGCTTTTTAGAATAATCACTGGCATGAACGGATGTCAAGATTGAATAATCTTGCCGCTGCAAGATTTTTTATCTTTGATCGTTCACCGTTTTCGCCTTCGCGAAAAGCCTCATACAAATGCGGAGCATATGATGACGCTCCGGCGGGCGGCAAGATTGTCAAATGTGATTGTCGTATACAGATGGGGTACGGGATGGAAAAATATAAAGAGAAGTACGGACTTTCCGGTTTGTCGGATATGCTCCTGAAATCATTCATATCTGATTACATCAGAGTTTTTCTGGTCGATCTGGATGAGGACAGCTACACGCTCCTATATGAGAGAGAAAAGGATCCTGTCATTGAAGAAATAATGAGGCAGGCCGACCAGTATTCTGTCTTTAACAGGATGATCAGTCATCGTCTGCCGAATCCTTCTTTTGCTTCCTGGCGGGAAGCTGCGGGAAGCTGTGAGAACATACGCCTCATGCTCAGCAGCAAGGCATTTTTCAGCTTTGTTTTTCCGCTCAGGGATAAAGACAGGTGGATCAGAATCGATGTCCGCCTGCTTGAAAAAAGGGATGGAGTTCCGGCACTGGTGCTGATCGGCCAGCCTGGTCCGGAGCGCATTTCGGCGGGGACTCCCATCGCTGTGCCGGAAGGGAATCTATATACGGAGGATCTTGAGTCCTATCTGAATGCCCTGCGGCAGAGGCTGGAACAGGAGAAGAGGTATAAAGGCGCGATCCTGGAGGACGTGGCAGGTGTTTTTGAAATAAATATCACCAAGGGCATGGTTTTTTCTGCGGAATCGGATAATCCGGATCTGTTTTACAGCACTCCGGGCGCGGAGGTGCCGGGACCCTTCAGGCTGCATTTGAAGAACTGGCGGGAGCGCATTATCCTCATGGAGGAAAGAGGGGAGTTTGACCGCCTGATCAACCGCGATTCCCTGCTTGAGGCTTATCGGAACGGAACCGACCGCATCGATCTCACCTATCAGGTGAGAGACAAAAACGGATGCGATGTTTTCCTGCGGGAGACAGTTTTTCTGGCAGAGGATCGTGCTTCGGGGGACGTGACCGGTCTGTTCGTTATGCGGGATATCACGGAGCAGAAATCCGTCGAGAGGGAAAACCGGCAGCGTATGAATATGATTGCCGCGCTTTCCCTGGACTATTCGACGGTTTATCTGCTGAATCTGAATACGGATACATATGAGATTTACCGCAGAGATCAGCACATCATGTCAGAATACTCAAACTGCTTTGTGCCATCTTTCAATGAAACTGTTTCTATGTTCGCCAAAGCGATGGTCTATGAATCGGACAGGGAAAAATTCCTGCATTTTCTGTCTGCCGATGTACTGCGTCAGGCTATGGAGGGAAAAAGGATCTTTTTCTTTACCTTCCGTGCGGGAAAATCCAGGGGACCTTTATATTACAGGGCTAAAATTGTCCGTGTAGGAAGTATCGATGATCCTGTCGCAGAGCTGGTGATCGGTTTTGCCTGCATTGAGGAGGAACGGCGAGCTGAACAGCAGCAGAGACGTCTTTTGGAGAATGCCCTGGAGAGGGCCAGAAACGCGGACCGGGCCAAGAGCCTGTTTCTGACAAATATGTCCCATGATATACGTACACCGATGAATGCGATCCTTGGCTTTACGCACATAGCTATGGGACATCTTGAGGACAGCGCGCGAGTAAAGGACTGTCTGGAAAAAATACAGGAATCCGGCGATCACCTTCTGGGGCTGATCAATAATGTCCTGGACATGAGCAGGATCGAGAGCGGACGTATGAAGCTGCATGAGACGGACGCCTCGCTGCTTGACACCGTCCATTATGTACAGGATGCGCTGCTTCCCCAGATTCGGGAAAAGGGACAGGAACTCTCAATTGTGATGAGGCCTGACTCGGAGATGCTTTATCATTACGATCCGCTGGTCATGCGTCAGCTCCTGCTGAATCTGCTGAACAATGCAGTGAAATTTACCGGAAAGGGCGGAAAACTCAGTCTGGAGATTGAAGAGGAAGAGCCTGCGCCCAAGGGATATGCCTCTCTCAGGATCAGCGTCAAGGATAACGGGATCGGCATGGGAGAGGAGTTTGCCAGTCATATTTTCGAGCCTTTTGAGAGAGAATACAACTCCACTGTCAGCCGCCTGCCGGGCAATGGTCTCGGAATGGCAATCTGCAAGGGAATCGTCGAAACCATGGGCGGTACGATCGATGTCTTTACCGAGCAGGGTGTGGGGACGGAAATCGTCATTCACATTTCTCTGCGTCTGCAGGCAAACAACGACAATAAATCAAGAGCCGGCGGCATGCCGGTCATTGTCGGGGACAGACCCTCAAGCCCCGGAGATCCGGCAGCCCCGGAAGACAGCAGTGAGAGAGATTTCAACCGGTCTGTATGGCCGGATCCAGATAAGGAAAGGGACTTCAGTTCTCCCGAGCTCTTTGTGGAACTTGACCCCAGGGGCAAGAGGATCCTTGTTGTCGAAGACAACGAACTCAACATGGAGATTGCCTGTGAACTGCTCAGAGAAGCGGGATTCGAGGTTGAATGTGCTGTCAACGGACGGGATGCTGTCCGCATGGTAGCTGTTTCCCAAAAGAATTATTATGATGCCATCCTGATGGATGTACAGATGCCTGTCATGGACGGGTATGAGGCAACGTCGAGGATCCGCAGCATGCAGGATCTGGACCACGCCGGCATCCCGATCGTTGCTATGACTGCGAATGTGTTCGAGGAGGACATGAGAAAATGTCTGGAGGCGGGCATGGATGCCTTTATCGCCAAACCCATCGAAATCGACAAGGTCATTCGTACATTGACGCCGGTGCTGCATGCCCACGGCAGAATCGTATCCCGAAGATAAGAAACGCAGCAAGGCAGCAGGGCTTTCGGGAAGGCCCTGAATCCGATATTCCCTCGCGATTGAAGCGGGTCTGTACAATTACGGTTTGACAGAAGGTTCTCTGACAGAACTGATAGAAAAGGAGACAGCAGGCAGATATGAAGACGCAGAAAATCAACTGGAAAAGATGGCTTTTGATTCCTTTCCTGTGCATACTGCTGGTACTGGCAGGCGGCTGCGGCAAATCCGGAGCGGCGGACAAGGGACAGGACGAGGAGCAGCAGGAGCTGCAGCAGCTCGAAGCCGCCTCTGACACTCCAGGGTCCGATGTGTTTGATGATCAGCAGGAAGCGGACGCACAGGAGAACGCGGACAATTATGATCCGGAGTCGGATTATGGAGGAGAGGAGTCGGAAGGATATAAGCAGGAGGGTGATTCCTACGATCAGGATTCCGACAACGATTCCTCTGAGCAAAAGGATCAGTCCTCAGGCAGCGGGGAAATCGAGGAGAACGGCGTCTACACGACGATGGAGGACGTTGCTCTCTATATTCACACCTATGGAAAACTGCCCCTCAATTTTATGACCAAAAAAGAGGCAAAGGCACTGGGCTGGTCAGGCGGATCCCTCGAGGACTACGCACCCGGCATGTGCATCGGCGGAGACCGCTTCGGAAACTATGAGGGCGTCCTGCCGGACGGGAACTATCACGAATGTGATATCAACACTCTCAGAGCCGCGCGCAGGGGAGCAGAGCGTCTGGTCTATTCGGATGACGGCCGGATCTATTACACAAATGACCATTATGAAACGTTTACACTTCTGTATGGGAGCAGCGACTAATGAAGGAAAAAACACAGAATCTTATCATAGACCTGTCCGGTGTGTCTGACCGGAAATCGCTCCATCAGCGGCTGGACGAAGCGTTTCAGTTCCCTTTCTGGTACGGGGGGAACCTGGATGCCCTGTATGATGCGCTGACTGACATCTCTGTTCCCATGTACGTCTGTCTGATCGGATGGGAGGAGCTGAAGGAGGCGGCACCGGATTATTTCGGACGTTTCCGCCGTGTTCTGTACGATGCGGAAAAGGAACTTCCGGACAGCTGCTTTATCTTTATGAAAAAATACGGCTGTGTCTTCCGGGATGTGGATTTCCAGGAGAATAAATAAAAAACGACGGCAGACTTTAAAAGGATTGAGGTCGATGATCTGGCTTAGTCAATGATCTGGCTTAAGTGAACAGAAGCAGACAGCAACCCGAAAGGAGAAGGCAGTGGAGAAAAGCAGGACACTTATCATCACAGATATCCATGGATGCTATGATGAATGCAGAGAGCTCCTGAGGAAAATGGATTTCAATGAGGAAATTGATACTCTGATCAATCTGGGCGATACGATCGACAGAGGCCCCAGGATTTATGAGACCTTTGTTTTTCTTCGGGAACTGAAGGAAAGAATGGGAGACCGCTGCGTCCTGATCCGCGGAAATCATGAACAGATGATGCTGGATGCTATCGCGGAGGGTGGCAGAAATAAGGATTTATGGTATTATAACAGCGGCGAAAAGACAGTCTATTCTTTCCTGCATCATAAGCACCGCATTCAGGAATTTCTGGACTGGTATGAGGCGATGCCCTATTATTATGTGACAGAAACATTCAACTGTGTGCATGCTTCGCTGGACGATCCTGATCCGGAAAAGAACCCGATCGAGACACTGATCTGGGGGCGGGGGACGGATTATTCGGGAAAAACGGTGATGACGGGACACACACCCTATCGCGTACCCCTCTATTTTCTCGGAGGTCAGTACGGGAAAATCAAAGAAGATGTCTGGACAGTGCTCCCTGAAACAGGTATGATAGCTCTGGACACGGGGTGTGTATACGGCAACCGTCTGACAGGCATGGTGATTCGCGATGACGGGACATTTCTGGTTACTTCCGTACAATCCAATGTGCAGAAAAAGAATTAAAGAATGTCGACAACAGGTAAAAAGGATGGTGTATTGATGTCGGAGAACGAGAACGGATCAAGTCAGGATAATAAGAAAGCAAAGAAGGGGGGTTCCGCGGCAAAGCTGCGCGCAGCAGGGGCGGTCCTCTCGCTTCTGCAGGCCGTCACGGCAGCACTGTTTATATATCTCCTCAACGGAACGGGGATGATCCCCTGGAAATACATAATGATCTGCTTCGCTGTTCTGGCGGTTCTGGTATTGCTGGTGGTATTGCTGGTCAGTATCCGCAGCAGAAAGACCAGAATACTGGCGATCTTTCTGAGCCTGATCATGGTGGTCGCCCAGCTGATAGGAAGCAATTATCTCTATCGGACTATGAACCTTCTCAAGAATTCCGAGAGTTCTGTCAAGACGGAATATCTGAACGTCATTGTCCGGAGCGACAATGACGCTGAGAAAATAGCCGATCTTCAGGGAAGCAAGTTCGGTATTGTAGATGATCTGTCCAAGGAAGAGAAGGAGACGCTGCTGGAGACACTCCGCAGGGAAATGGCGCTCGAGAACGTCGAAGATATAGAATATAATTCTTACAGCACTGCCGTCGAGGCAGCACGTGCTCTGGTGGAAAAAGAAGTGGATGCTGCAGTTTACAGAGAGGCCTACAGCTCCGTTCTGGAGGAGGGCATTGACTCCTATGCTGACAATGTGCGTGTAGTTGACAAGTATGAGATCCGCACTGAGATGGAATACGAATCGGTTGAACCCGGAGAGCCCTTTAATCTGCTGATCAGCGGAATTGACGTCAAGGGAGACATCTCACAGTCCAGCCGCAGCGATGTCAATATCATTGTCACGATCAATCCCAAGACCAAGAAGATTCTGATGACCACGACTCCCCGCGATTACTACGTGGAGATCCCGGATGTTTCCTACGGTCAGAAAGACAAGTTGACGCATGCCGGAATCTACGGCGAAGATGCCTCGATCAGGACGCTGGAAAATCTCTATCACATTGATATTACTTATTATGTCCGTGTCAACTTTACGACACTGATCGACGTTGTCGATGCGATCGACGGCGTTGATGTCTGGTCTGATTATGATTTCGACTGCTTTACTGATGAAGAAGTCCATATCAACCAGGGATGGAATCATCTGAACGGCCGCGAGGCCCTCGCCTTCTGCCGCGAGCGCTACAGCTTCCCGGATGGTGACAATCAGCGAGGCAAGGATCAGGAGGCCGTCCTGAAGGCCATTATCGAGAAGGTGACTTCTCCCACTCTGATCGTAAAAGCCAGCGCCCTGCTCGACAGTATGAGCGGCTCTTTCCAGACAGATATGCCCGAGAGCAAGATTGCAGAGCTGATCAATCAGCAGCTTTCGGAGGGCACGGAATGGACCATCCTCCGCCAGGCCGCGGACAGCGGCGGCAGCGGCATGATGAATACCTACTCCGGCGGCGTACTTTCCGTCACACTGCCCGATGAATACAGTGTCAAAAAGAATACCGCCCGCATGAGGATGATCCTGGAAGAGAGACCCGAGGATGAGGAAAAAGACAAATCCGGGAAAAGCTCCAAGGAATAATCTTTAAATAATAAACTTAAAATAACAGTCTTTAAATAATAAGCATTTAATATTAAGCTTATAATAAGCATTTAGCGATAAGCATTTAGACTAATAATCAGGGAATACCTGAATAAGCACAATAAGCAAAGAAAACCTGCCGCAGGCAAGCGGCAGGTTTTTTGATGTTCGATCTATTATTTAATGATCATATTTAACGATCATGCA
>ODAI010490154.1_pt1 | contig 11831 bp, 10 predicted proteins | sample 1539321 | NCBI WGS metagenome assembly ODAI01 (sample SAMN02144231, study PRJEB22623) | gut metagenome | biome: sheep rumen | host: Ovis aries | place: New Zealand
AGCAGTTATCGACCATGATTCGTTCCGAGGACTGTCTGAGCGAAGCGAGTTCCGCAGGAACGAATCGAATATGGGTGATACCTGCGAATTTAGCAGCGGCGACCATGAGAAAAAAACCAGATATAAAGCTGTGCACCCTGGTGAAAATAAGTAAAAGAATATGAGCGGATCATTACAACTGTGTGCAACACCCATAGGTAACCTCGGGGATATGTCTCCGAGGATATTGGAGTGCCTGCAGAATGCAGATCTTATTGCAGCCGAGGATACCCGCAACAGTCTTAAACTTCTGAACCATTTCGATATTCACACTCCTATGACCAGCTACCATGAGTACAATAAGGTAGACAAGGCATATGAACTCATCTCAAAGCTGCAGGAAGGAAAGAATATCGCTCTGATCACCGATGCCGGAACCCCCGCAATATCGGATCCTGGCGAGGTCCTTGTCAGGATGTGCATTGAGGCGGGGATCACCGTGACATCCCTTCCGGGGCCTTGTGCATGCATCACGGCCCTGACTCTTTCGGGTCTTGATACCAGAAGGTTTGTTTTCGAGGGATTCCTTCCCCGTGAAAAAAAGGAGAGGGAGCAGGTTCTGAAAAATCTTGAAAATGAGACCAGGACCTTTATCCTGTATGAGGCTCCTCACCACCTGAGGGGAACTCTTGAGGATCTGGCGGCATCGCTTCATGAGGGCTCCCTGAGAAAGATCGCTTTGTGCAGGGAACTTACCAAGAAGTTCGAAGAGGTCATCCATACCACCATAGGATCGGCAATACTCAGATATGAAAATGAAGATCCGCGCGGTGAATACGTCCTCGTAATAGAGGGAAGAGATATCGAATCCATCCGGGCTGAGGAGACGGCACGGTGGGAGAACATGAGCATCCCGGAACACGTGGCCATGTACGAAGCACAGGGAATGGACAGGAAAGAAGCGATGAAAGCAGCAGCTGCCGACAGAGGTGTCAGCAAGCGGGACATCTATGCTGCGTTGGAAAGAGAAAAATAAGCATCCGCCAAATGTCTAATTATTTGCTTTTTTACAGCGTTAGTGCTAATCTTTTAAAGGTTTTGACATAATTTAGTATCATTAATTTATTAAAGTGAGGTTTTGAAAATGGCAGAATCAAGTTCAAAGCAGGGAGGAAAGCGCGAAAATAAGTGGATCTGCGCCGCTATTCCCGCATTACTTCTTCACTGCAGTATCGGTACCGTTTACTGCTGGGGTACTTTCTCCAAGGAGATCGGAGAGTATCTGTACGGTGTTGGAAACTATAATGCTCATTCCAGCGCTATCCAGTGGGCTTTCTCATTTGCGATCTTCTTCCTCGGAATGTCGGCAGCATTCCTCGGAGACGTTGTTGAGAAGGATATCCACAGATCATCTCTTATCGCAACTATCTGTTTTACCATAGGTATGATAGGAACCGGCGCAGCTATCCTTCTTAAGTCCCTTCCTCTCATATATCTCTTCTACGGATGCATCATGGGTATCGGTCTCGGAACCGGATACCTCAGCCCCGTTAAGACTCTTATGCTTTGGTTCAAGGACCGCAAGGGTCTTGCTACCGGACTTGCGGTTGCGGGCTTCGGACTTGCAAAGGCTATAGCAACTCCCATAATGCAGAAGCTGCTGAACGCATTTGATAACAATCCTGCATACATGTTCTTCATCATGGGTGCAGTATACTGTGTAATGATGTTCGTAGGACATATTCTTCTCAAGAAGCCTTCAGACTGGGTTGAGGCTCACGGCGAGAAGGGCGGAATAAAGGAATTCTTCGCAACACTTGGCAGGAATTTCAAGCTCTCATTCTCCAATAAGACCTTCATCGGAATCTGGATCATGTTCTATATCAACATTACCTGCGGACTTGCGCTTATCTCCCAGGAGAAGGCAATATTCAATTCCGTAGGACTGAGCCTTGCGGTTGCAGCTACTCTCGGATCGGTTACGGCTATCGCAAATGCTGCCGGAAGACTCGGATTCTCCGCATGGGCTGATATGTTCAAGGATCGTAATACCATCTACAAGATCATCTTCATCCTGTCCATAGCATTTACTGCTGCAGTTGTTATTACCAAGGGACTCGATAATCAGATCGTTGTACTCTGTGTTGCACTCCTTATCATGGTAAATGCAGGATACGGCGGAGGCTTCTCAAATGTTCCCACACTTCTTTCCGACCACTTCGGAATGAAGAGCATCTCGGCAGTTCACGGAATGTGCCTTTCTGCATGGGCTATGGCGGGACTTACCGGCAACCAGCTTGCAACCTACATCGTTAAGCATGTCGGAGAGTTTAAGACCATCGCTCTTTCAGACGGAACAGAGGTTTCAGTCAACACCCAGGGTTATCAGACCGTTCTTTATGTGACTCTTGCTCTTTACATCGTAGCCTGCATCGTATGCTTCGTCATGATCCCCAAGAAGAAGAGCGATGCTGAGAAGGCATGATGTTACTGGGGGTCTATAGGAAACAGATATGTATTCATGCGACACCTGTGTAAATTATGTATACGATGAGGAAGACGATTGCTACGACTGCATGGTCTCGATGGATGAAGACGATGCATACCGTATCATGAACGATTCCCGAGCAGAGTGTCCATATTACCGGAATGATGATGAATATGCCGTTGTAAGGCATCAGATGTAACCAATAAAAAGCTGGCAGGGCATAAGCCCGGAGGAGGAGAAATGAACAAGACGAAGCTTGGCATCAATGAGTACTTATTCGTAGCACTTATCTTTGTAGGAGCGATCTGGGGAGTTACCCCTATGCTCGGACTTATGCTTTTCGCAGCAGTTGTTGAGAAGAGCGAGATCATCAATGCAGGATCCAGAATGGCTCTCATCATCAAGGCCGGATTCCTTCTTGTACAGAGCTGCCTCAACTTCATCGAAGAGATCGTAAGAACCTTTGCAGATGATGCATCAGGTTTCTACAGAGTCATGAATAAGATCGACTATTTCCTCGATGCGGCTCTTCTCTGCACCCTGATCGTCTTTATCATCATTAACGGCGTTAAGGGTCTTGGCGCTAATAAGCCCGCTGCAACCTATGTACAGCCTCAGGCTCCCGTTCAGGCAGCAGCACCCCAGGCACAGGCTCCTGCAGCAGCACCCCAGGCCGGTGCGACCGTATGCCCCAAGTGCGGTAATAACGTTGCTCCCGGAACCACCTTCTGTGCAGCATGCGGAACCAAGATCCAGTAACATGCGGCTGTAGGACAGACCGGGCAGTTATTGATATTTATTACTGATATGACTTAAAACGGACAGGATGCTTCCTGTCCGTTTTTGCATGCAAAAGGCGGAGAACAGCTCTTGGGATGCCGGAGCGCGGGCGGGCTGAAAAATCGCAAAAATCAAAGGAAATATGCACAAAAAATGTAGAGCAAAGGGGCCTTTGATGTTATAATATTTCTAACTGTGCGGACCCGGACCTGCCTGGGATGTTTTGCGGCCGAGCCGCCTATACAGTTAAGATGAAAAACGGTTTTTAAGATAGGGATTCCGTACCTGTATGGCTGAAAAAACGACGCTCTATACCCCGGATCAGCGATTCGAGATACAAGAGGGCAAGAAAAAAGGCCTGAACACAACCGTTTACGAAGACCCCATATTCCTGGCGATCCAGATGAGAGAGATCAGGCTGGCGCTCGAGAAGGGTCTTGATGTTAGTGTGCTTAGAAATCCAGAGCTCGACTGGCTCCAGATGGAGGAGATCAGACTAGGGCTTGAGGACAGGATAGATGTCAGCCGCTATGCCGATCCGGCCATATCGTATCATGCAATGCGCCAGATCAGAAAAGGCCTCGAATGCGGCGTGGATGTATCGGATTTTCTGGATTATCCACCTATGGTCGTGCGCCAGATACGTAAGTCAAGGCGTGACGGTGTGGATATCATGAAGTATGTGGCTGAGGGATATAAGGACGATCAGCTTGAGCAGATACGCATATCCCTTACCAGAAAAGTTCCCATTGAAGAATATCTCAGGGTTGAGTACAGAGCTCCGTCCATCGAGGAGTTCAGGGTCGGTCTCGAAAAGGGACTGGACATCACTCTCTATGTAAATCCCTCATATGAGTGGCGACAGATGAGAGAGATACGGCTCGGCCTGGAGAATCGTATAGATACAAGTCTCTTCTCGAATCCCCTTTTCCTGGCACCCCAGATGAGGGAGATAAGGCTGGGAATCGAAGAAGGACTTGATGTCAGTTCGTATGCCGCTCTGAGATTCTCCGCCATGGACATGCGGAAGATGAGGCTTGCCCTCAGGGAAGAGGTAAACAGGGCAGCCAGGATCTCATCCTCATCGGAATCTCTTGATTTCGACAGGCTGGATAAGCTGGTTAGTGATGAAAACGCAACTGTTGAGGAAGTGCCTTTTAAGGTCATCATCTCCCCTGACGGGATGGAGGCATACCTGTCGGTTATCGATAAGGATCACCGCCTCACGGAAGAAGAGATCCTCAAGGAGACATGGAATTGCAAGATTCGTAAGGGACTCCTGCGAAATGAGATAAAAAAGATCGCAGAGGGCGCGATAGAAGAGGATACCATTCTCATTGCCGTGGGTCAGAATGCCAGAAACGGCAAGGACGGATGGTATGAGTATTTCTTTAATACCAACGTAAACAGAAGGCCCAAGCTCCTTCCCGACGGCTCTGTGGATTACCAGGATATTGAGTGGTATGACGCGGTCAAAAAAGGCGATGTCATAGCGCTTTATCATAAAGCTGAAGACGGCGTTGACGGTTACGACGTGGAAGGCAACATTCTCAAGTCCATCAGGGGAAGGGAACAGCCTGTCCTTGCCGGAAGCGGATTTGTGATGGGTAAGGACAGATGTACCTATACAGCCAAGACTGACGGAATGGTAAAGCTTGAGGATGACAGGCTTGAAGTCAGCGAAATGCTGGAGATAGAAGAGGTCACTACCGCTGTCGGAAATGTGGTCTTTGAAGGCTCAATACGTGTTAAGGAAAATGTTGGAGCCGGAGTTGTCATAAGGGCAGGCAAGGATATCATCATAGACGGCTTTGTTGAAGGTGCGACCCTTGAAGCCGAAGGTGACATCATACTGCGAAAGGGAATAAACGGAGCGGGACGCGGCAAGATCCGGGCAAAGGGCAATGTAAGTGCCAAGTTCATCGAATCTGCCGATGTCTATGCAGGCGGCAACATACATATAGATTATGCCATGAACAGCGTGCTGTACTCGGAAGAGATGGTCGAAGCCAAGATGAGGACCGGCACCATAGTCGGAGGAGTGTGCACCGGAGTAAAGGGAGTAAGTGCCCAGAGCATAGGATCCAAGGCAGGAAAGCAGACCCTGATAAGGGCAGGATCATCCACCGCACTCCTTAAGCTCAACAACGAGATATACCGCAAGCTCAGCAGTGCGCAGGAGGAGGTCAGGATCCTCGACAACGTGCGCAGGGAGATGGAAGCCAAGCTGGATCCCGTGCAGCTTGCAGAACAGCCGGTATACGAGAAAGTCCAGAACGCCCTTTACACAAAGGGCAGGGAATTGGAAGATCTGACAGCCAGACAGGAAGAGGTAAAAAGCAGGCTTCTTGAACTGAGCCGGGCAGTGATACTTGCAAAGGGTACTATATACGACGGAGTCAGGGTCCAGCTGGGAAGTGCCAACTGGGTATCCGGGAAGGAACTGACGGACGTGACGCTTCGCAAGGCCAGGAACGGACACGAAGAGAAGATTTTTGCATACCACAACGGCAGGGATCCAGGGGATCCGGATGCCATCGTAGAATGATCGTGAGGTGTCTATGGCGTCAAAAGTACTGATCATAACGGGAAAACTTGTAGAAAGAGAAGAGCTTTCCGATATCTTCAAGGACACTTATGAGGTTGTCTGCGCATCTGACGGAGAGGAAGGAAGAAGATACCTTAATGACGGTATCTCCGGATTTGAATGTGTATTCCTGAGAGCCGACCTTCCCGGAGTTTCCGGAGAAACTCTCCTGAAGGAGGCATTTGCGGCCGGACTTACCAAAAAGGTTCCGTTCATAATGATAGAAGGAGAGGAAGATCCCGAAACGCCCGATGAATGGTTCGATATGGGTGTTATGGATTTTGCGAGAAGGCCCTTCAGGAGCAGACAGGTAAAAAGAAGGATTGCCAATCTTGTTAGGATCTCCGGACGTGAGGAGAAGTCCACCGAGAGGATAGGGGCGCAGGATGAGACCCTGAAGAAACAGTTCAGACTGCTGACCCTGCAGTCGGAGGAACTTAAGAAAAGCCGCAATTCCCTTCTTGAAGCCCTCGGATCCATAGTAGAGTACAGAAATCTTGATTACTCGGACCATATAGAGAGAGTCAAGAACTTCACCAGGATACTGGGCATGCAGATGATGAGGGATTACCCGGACCTCGGACTTACCAAAGAGAAGGTTGATACATACGCAACCGCAAGCATGCTCCATGATATCGGCAAGATATGCCTGCCCGACAATATAATCCTGAAGCCCGGAAGACTTACTCCGGAAGAGACGGAGATAATGAAGTCCCATACTTCGAAGGGCTGCGAGATGCTTGATGGTATAAAAGCCTATATCAGCAGGGAATACTGGTCGATAGCGTACGATATATGCAGATACCACCACGAGAGATATGACGGACACGGGTATCCTTATGAGGTGAGCGGTGACTCGATACCACTTTCGGCACAGATCGTTTCGCTGGCGGATGTATATGACGGACTTGTCAGCGAGAGGATATACAAGAAAGCCAAGCCCAAGAGCAAGGCTTTTGAGATGATAGTGACCGGTGAATGCGGAGTATTTGCTCCGAAGGTCATAGAGTCCTTCAGAAAATGTCATTCCGAGTTTGAGGCACTTGTGGACCAGACCGGAATGGATCTTGCAGAAGATGATAAATAGGGGGTAAGTAATGGAAAACAATGCAAGAGAAGTAATTGAAAACGGTATGGGAATACTCGGGATCGAGTTCGGATCCACGAGGATCAAGAGCGTACTTACGGACGCATCCCATAATATTCTGGCAACAGGTATCTACGACTGGGAGAACTCATTCAAGGATGGAGTATGGACCTATCCGATGGAGCAGATCATCGCAGGTCTTCAGGGAAGCTACGCATCCCTTGTGAGCGATGTCAGTACAAAATATGACACCTGTATCACAAAGCTTGCAGCCATCGGAATAAGCGGAATGATGCACGGATACCTGCCCTTTGATAAGGACGGAAAGCAGCTCGCCGATTTCAGAACATGGAGAAATACCATGACCGCCGAGGCTGCCGCAGAGCTTTCCAAGGCACTCAACTTCAATATTCCCCAGAGATGGAGCATCTCACATCTCTATCAGGCAATACTGAACGGAGAGGAGCATGTTAAGGATATCGCATTCCTTACAACTCTTGCGGGATATATCCACCACAGACTGACAGGTGAAAAGAATATGGGAGTCGGCGAGGCATCCGGAATGTTCCCCATCGATCCCGAGACCTGTACATATGACGGAAAAATGGTTCAGACCTTCGATTCCATGATCGCAGACAGGGGATTTTCCTGGAAGATCCTTGATATCCTTCCCACTGTGCTCAATGCGGGCGAAAAGGCAGGAAGCCTTACGGAAGAGGGAGCAAAGCTCATCGATGTCAGCGGAAAGCTTCAGGCCGGCGCACTCTTTGCACCCTGCGAGGGCGATGCGGGCACGGGAATGTGCGCAACGGATTCCGTTGCTCCCGGAACAGGTAATATCTCCGCAGGTACATCGGTGTTTTCCATGATAGTTCTCGAGAAGAATCTGAATGCACCTCACGAGGAGATCGACGTGGTCACAACTCCCGACGGACTTCCCGTTGCCATGGTACACTGCAACAACTGTTCATCCGATATCAACGCGTGGGTCAGGCTGTTTGCCGAGTTTGCATCTGTCATGGGACTTGATGTGAACATGGGTGATATATACACGAAGCTGTTCACCGATGCATATAAGAACGGAAGTAAGGACTGCGGCGGTGTGCTTTCCATCAACTATTTCTCGGGCGAGCCTGTGACCGGTCTTGTAAACGGACGTCCCATGGTGGTCAGAACTCCCGATGCGGATTTCTCAATCTCCAATTTCATGAGGAGTAACATCTACAGTGCATTTGCAACACTTAAGTACGGCAATGACATCCTTATCCGCGAGGAGAATGTAAAGACAAGCCGCATGATGGCTCAGGGAGGACTCTTCAAGACTCCTCTTGCCGCACAGCAGATGCTCTCCGATGCACTCGATTCACCCGTTACCGTTATGGATACCGCATCAGAGGGCGGCGCATGGGGAATGGCAGTGCTGGCCGCATACATGCTGAACAGGACTGAGGGCGAGAAGCTGGGCGACTATCTCCATGAGAAAGTATTCGCAGGTCAGAGCGGTACAACCCTGAACCCCGATCCCGAGGGCGTAAAGGGATTCGATAAATACATGGAAGGTTACCGCAAGGCTCTTAAGGCAGAGAAGGTTGCAGCGGACGAATGAGTTATCATCCGTCAGGATCCTGACGGTGATATAGATGAACCACAGATCTTAAAGGGGAAAAGAAAATGCTTGAAGAACTGAAACAGAAAGTATGTGATGCGAATCTCCTGCTTCCCAGATACGGACTTGTAACATTTACCTGGGGAAATGTAAGTGAGATCGATCACGAGAAGGGACTTATAGTCATCAAACCCAGCGGTGTTCCCTATGAGACGATGAAGCCTTCCGATATGGTGGTTGTCGACCTTGAGGGAAATGTTGTGGAGGGTGATCTCAATCCTTCATCCGATATGCCTACCCATGTGGAGCTGTACAAGGCATTTCCGGAGATCGGAGGAGTCGTTCACACCCATTCGTCATATGCCACAAGCTGGGCACAGGCAGGTATGGATATACCCTGCTACGGAACCACCCATGCCGACTATATCTACGGCGATGTTCCCTGTCTCAGATGCCTTACCAAGGACGAGATCGATGAGGCATACGAGAAGAATACCGGTACACTGATCGTTGATTATTTCAAGAATGCCGGAAGAGACGTTATGGCAGTCAATGCAGTCCTCTGCAAGAATCATGGTCCCTTTGCCTGGGGCAGGGATGCGCTCGATGCGGTTCATAACGCTGTGGTTCTGGAGGAAGTGGCCAAGATGGCTTACAGGGCAAGACTCATCAATCCCGAAGTGCAGCCCGCACCTCAGGAGCTTCAGGACAAGCACTATTTAAGAAAGCATGGCCCTAATGCTTACTACGGACAGAAGAAATAAAGTATCCCGTTCATGACGACGGGGGTTAGTTCTGGGATCATCCCTTTTCCCGGGGACATATGCGGAAGCGGGGATGATGCGGGGTACATAAAATAATCACCGCAGTAAAACTGCGAAAAAAGGAGAGAAAATGGACAATCTTCAGCTCAAGAAATATGCCAACGAAGTTCGTAAGGGCATAGTAACATCAACCCACAGCGCTAAAGCGGGACATCCCGGCGGATCCCTCTCTGCAGCTGATGTTTTCACCTTCCTCTATTTTGAGGAGATGAACATCGATCCCAAGGATCCTGCAAAAGAGGACAGAGACAGATTCGTACTTTCCAAGGGACACACTGCTCCCGGTCTCTATGCCGCTCTTGCAAACAGAGGATATTTCCCTGTTGAGGATCTTAAGACTCTGAGAAAGCTTGGCTCATACCTCCAGGGACATCCCAATATGCACATTCCCGGAGTCGATATGGCATCCGGTTCACTCGGACAGGGGATCAGCGCAGCAGCAGGAATGGCTCTTGGTGCCAAGCTGGATAATAAGGATTTCAGAGTATATACCCTTCTCGGCGACGGTGAGATCGAGGAAGGCCAGGTATGGGAAGCAGCCATGTTCGCAGGCTTCCGCAAGCTGGACAATTTGTGTGTGATCGTAGACAATAACGGTCTCCAGATCGACGGACCCATCGATAAGGTTTGCTCACCTTATCCCATCGCAGATAAGTTCAAGGCATTTAATTTCAATGTTGTAGAGATCGATGCACACGACTTCGATCAGATCAGATCCGCGTTCAAGAACGCAAGAGAAACCAAGGGAATGCCCACATGTATCATCCTTCACTCAATCAAGGGTAAGGGCGTATCCTTCATGGAGAATTCGGTTGAATGGCACGGCAAGGCTCCCAATGATGAGGAGTATGCTGTAGCAATGGCCGATCTTGCTAAGATCGATGAGGAACTGGCAAAAGAGGGCTGATAACAGCGCAATCCAGGGTGATCAAAAATACAGATTAAATGCCTAAACGGCGTGAAAGGAATAAAAATGGCAGACGTTAAGAAAATAGCAACCAGAGAGAGCTACGGAAATGCTCTTAAGGATCTGGCAGAAGAATTTCCCCAGCTCGTAGTACTTGATGCAGACCTTGCAGCAGCTACCAAGACCGGTATTTTCAGAAAAGCTTATCCCGACAGACATATCGACTGCGGTATCGCAGAGTCCAACATGATGGGCGTTGCAGCAGGCCTTTCCCTTACCGGTAAGATCCCCTTCGTAAGCTCCTTCGCAATGTTTGCAGCAGGAAGAGCATTCGAGCAGGTTAGAAACTCCATCGGATATCCTCATCTCAACGTTAAGATCGGTGCTACCCATGCGGGTATCTCCGTAGGTGAGGACGGTGCATCACATCAGTGTAACGAGGATATCGCTCTTATGAGAACCATTCCCGGAATGGTAGTAATGTGTCCCGCAGATGACATCGAGGCTAAGGCAGCCGTAAGAGCAGCGCTTGAGTACGAGGGACCTGTTTATATCAGATTCGGCCGTGCAGCCTGCACCGTTATCAACGATAAGCCCGATTACAAGTTCGAGATCGGAAAGGGAAGCATCGTAAGAGAGGGTAAGGACGTTACCATAGTAGCTACCGGTATCATGGTTGATTCCGCAATAGGCGCTGCAGAGATGCTTGCTGCCGACGGTATCGATGCAGAGATCATCAATATCTGCACTATCAAGCCCATTGACAGAGATATTATAATAAATAGTGCCCGCAAGACCGGCAAGGTCGTTACATGTGAGGAGCATTCCGTTATCGGCGGACTCGGCTCTGCAGTATGTGAGGTCCTTTCCGAGGAGTGCCCCGTTAAGGTCAAGAGAGTCGGCATGCAGGATGTATTCGGTGAGTCGGGCTCTGCTGCAGAACTTATCCATAAGTATGGCCTTGATGCTGAGGGCGTTTACAAGTCAGTTAAGGAGTTCATCTGATAATGAATAACATTCTGTCACCTTCAATACTGGCTGCGGATTTTACTGTTCTTGGCGAACAGATCAAAGCTGTATGCGAAGGCGGCGCAGATTATCTTCATTTTGATGTAATGGACGGGATCTTTGTCCCGTCCATATCCTTCGGGATGCCTGTTATGACTTCGATCAGAAAATGTACGGATCTGTTCTTTGATACACATCTTATGATCGAAAAGCCGGACAGGTATATAGAGAGGTTCGCACAGTGCGGCGCAGACGGTATCACCTTCCATATAGAGGCTGATCCCGATAATGCCGGGAGCATAATAAAGCATATCAAAGAGACCATGAGTCTTAAGGGTAAGCCCATCAGGGCCGGCATCTCGATCAAGCCGGGAACACCCGTAAGTGCTGTGCTTCCATATGCCGCAGATGCGGATATGATCCTTGTCATGACCGTTGAACCCGGCTTTGGAGGACAGAAGCTCATTCCGGAGACTGTCGATAAGGTCAGGGCTCTGAGAGCCTTTGTTACGGCTGAGGATCTTAATACGGATATTGAGGTTGACGGCGGTATCACGGAAGGGAA
>ODAI010013277.1_pt1 | contig 11830 bp, 7 predicted proteins | sample 1539321 | NCBI WGS metagenome assembly ODAI01 (sample SAMN02144231, study PRJEB22623) | gut metagenome | biome: sheep rumen | host: Ovis aries | place: New Zealand
ACCCCGCGCGTGCCGAGGATGTATCGGTATTCGGTGTAGAAATCCGGCACATACAGCCAGACGTCGCGGTCATAGCTGTCGCCCCGGCCGGAGAGTCGCAGCGCCTCTTCAAAGTCCAGCAGCGCGACGCGCTGGCTTTCGCAGCTTGGAATATGCATCAGTGCAGCGCGGCGCGCAGCGCCTCGACGCGGTCGGTCTGCTCCCAGCGCACGCCGAGCTCCTCGCGGCCCATGTGGCCGTAGGCAGCCAGCGGGCGATAGATTGGACGGCGCAGGTCGAGTTCGCGGATGATGGCCGTCGGGCGCAGGTCAAAGACCTGCTGTACAGCCTCGGAAATCTTGTCGTCGCTGACCGTGCCGGTGCCGAAGGTCTCGACCAGGACGGAGATGGGCTTTGCCACGCCGATGGCATAGGCCAGTTCGACCTGGCAGCGCTTCGCAAGGCCCGCGGCCACAACATTCTTGGCGACCCAGCGCGCCGCATAGGCGGCCGAGCGGTCGACCTTGGTCGGGTCCTTGCCGGAGAAGGCTCCGCCGCCGTGCGGCGCGGAGCCGCCGTAGGTGTCGACGATGATCTTGCGGCCGGTCAGTCCGGAATCGCCCTGGGGACCGCCGATGACAAAGCGGCCGGTCGGGTTGATGAAGTAGCGGGTACGCCCGTCGAGGAGCGCGGCAGGGACGGTCGGCTTCACCACAAGTTCCAGCATATCGCGGCGGATCTGCTCGAGCGTCGCCTCGGGCGCATGCTGCGTCGAGATGACGATCGCGTCGATGCGCACGGGGCGTTTCTGCTCGTCGTATTCAACGGTCACCTGGGTTTTACCGTCGGGGCGCAGATAGTCGACCAGCCCCTGCTTGCGCACCTCGGTGAGGCGCTTGGCAAGCTTATGGGACATGGAGATCGCGAGCGGCATCAGTTCGGGTGTTTCATCGCAGGCATAACCGAACATCATGCCCTGGTCTCCGGCGCCGTTCTGCAGTTCGCTGTCCTCGCCGTTTTTGTTCTCGAGCGCCCTGTCCACGCCCATCGCGATATCGCCGGACTGCTCGTCAATGTTCGTAATGATGCCGCAGGTGTCGCAGTCGAAGCCGTACTTGGCGCGGTCATAGCCGATGTCACGGATGACCTCGCGCGTGATCTTCGGGATATCGACATAGCAGTTGGTGCTGATCTCGCCCATGATGTGTACAAGGCCGGTCGAGACCGTAGTCTCGCAGGCCACGCGGCCGTTCGGGTCCTGCGCGAGGATCGCGTCGAGGATCGCATCGGAGATCTGGTCGCAGATCTTATCGGGATGCCCCTCGGTGACGGATTCGGATGTAAAGAAAGTGTGTGCCATTTGATATCTCCTTTTTTGTTCTCCGCCATTATCAGACACGGAAAAGAAACAGCGCCTGCCGACCGGCAGGCGCTAAAAGGACTTGTTCGTCTTATCTTTCGTTTCCCGCCGGATTTGGCACCTTATGGTCTCCCACAGGTTGCCGGGCTTCACAGGGCCGTTCCCTCCACCGCTCTTGATAAGGTGTTCAATTGTATTCTGTATTATAGCACGGGATTCGACGCTGTCAAGCTAATTTTTTCTAAAGACTCAATCCGAATGAATCGATTCGAAGTTCACAAGCGTAGGGGCGCTTCATGAAGCGCCCGGCAGCAAATGGTTTGTACGCTGCACTCTGCCCGGGCGAATCCCCATGGCAAGTTTTTTCTGATACCGCGACCACCTCATCCGTCTTGCCCCTCGCGTAAGATCGGGGCAAGGCATGCCCTGACCCACATTCTTCAAATGCCGTTTATATGTGCAGAATCAGCTTGGCGATATAGATATAGATCAGCAGGCTGACGGCGTCGGTGACGGTCGAGATCAGGGGGTTAGCCATGACCGCCGGGTCCACACCGATCTTCTCGGCCGCGATCGGCAGCAGCGAGCCGACAACCTTGGCAAACATGACGATGAACAGGATCGAGAGGCTGACCGTGGCCGCGACCAGGACGGTCACGCCGTCGTTGTGCAGCAGCAGTCCATCGACCAGCAGCATTTTGCCGAAGTTCACAAGCGCCAGCGTCGCGCCGCACAGCAGCGCCACGCGCCACTCCTTCCACATGACCTTCAGGGCGTCGCGCGGTTCGATATCGCCGAGCGACAGGCTGCGGATCACGGCGGTGGAGGACTGGGCGCCCGAGTTGCCGCCGGTGCCCATCAGCATCGGGATAAAGGCCACAAGCGCCGGGACGACCGCGAGCATGCTCTCGAAATTTGTCAGGATCATGCTCGTGAAGGTGGCGGAGAGCATCAGAAACAGCAGCCAGGGGATACGGTTTTTCCAGATATCCGTGACGCTCGTGCGGGAATACGGCGTATCGGAGGGCAGCATACCGGCCATCTTTTCGATATCCTCGGTGGTCTCCTGCTCCATGACGTCGAGGACGTCGTCGACCGTGACGATGCCGACCAGGCGCATCTCCTTGTCGACGACCGGCATGACCATCAGGTCATAGTCCGAGAACTTCTCGGAGACACTCTCCTGGTCCTCGGTGGTCGAGGCAAAGATCACGTTCGTATCCATGATCTCGCTGATCTCGGTATCGTAGTCGGCCAGCAGCAGATCCTTGACCGTCACGATACCCTCAAGCTTGCGCGTGGCCGAGGTGACAAAGCAGATATAGATGGTCTCCTTGTCCTCGCCGATGCGGCGGATGCGCGCAAAGGCCTCCTTGACGCTCATGTACTTCTTGAGATCGATAAACTCGGAGGTCATGATGCTGCCGGCAGAGTCCTCAGGGTACTGCAGGTACTGATTGATGAGGTTTCTCGTCTCGGGCGTGGCGGCGCGCATCACGCGCTTGACCACATTGGCGGGCAGCTCTTCCATCATGTCGACAGCGTCGTCGACGTACAGCTCTTCGACAATGCCGGCCAGCTCCGAGTCGGTGATCGCGTTGATGATCTTCTCCTGCTCGGGCGCTTCGAAATTGGCGAAGACCTCGGCCGCCGTCTCCTTTGAGAGCAGGCGGAACACCAGCGGCATGCGGGCGTCGTCGATCTCGGTGAGGAATTCAGCCACGTCGAACTCGTTCATCTCCTCGAGACGTTCCCGCAGGGCCTTGGCCTCGTGCCGATCGAGCAGTTCCATCAGTTCATCGCTGCGCTGCTCCTGGATTGCGTCATAGTCGGGCTCAAGCGCCAGCTCCTCGCGCTCCTCATTCTTATCCTCCAAGAGAGTCACCTCCTATCGAAGTCGAAAAAGAGTTTACACGCCCAGATACGCGGCCTGCTCCTCGCTGAGCGTATCGATGCTGACGTTCATTGCGCGAAGCTTGCGCCGGGCGACGGCCTCGTCCAACTCGCGCGGCACAGCAATCAGGCTAGGCTGCAGTTCGCCGCGGTGCGCTGCAAGATATTCAGCGCTGAGCGCCTGGATCGCAAAGCTCATATCCATGATCTCGGCCGGGTGGCCGTCGCCGGCGGCCAGATTCACAAGCCTGCCCTCGGCGATCGTGAAAATCGTTTTGCCGTTTGGCAGCTCGAAGGCCTGGATGTTGTGGCGGGCCTCATACTCCCGGCAGGCCATAGCGCGCAGTCCGGCCATGTCGACCTCAACGTCGAAGTGACCGGCATTCGTCAGGATCGCGCCGTCCTTCATGGTCTCAAAATGCTCGCGTGTGATGACGCCGCTGCAGCCCGTGACCGTGATAAAGAGATCGCCGATTTTTGCGGCATCGGCCATCGGCATCACCTCATAGCCGTCCATGACGGCCTCGAGCGCGCGGACCGGGTCGGTCTCGGTCACAACGACCTTGGCGCCCAGGCCCTTGGCCCGCAGCGACACGCCCTTGCCGCACCAGCCGTAGCCCGAGACGACCACGGTCTTGCCGGCCACGATCAGGTTGGTGGTGCGGTTGATGCCGTCCCACACGGACTGGCCGGTGCCGTAGCGGTTGTCAAAGAGATGTTTGCAGTCGGCCTCGTTCACCATGACCATCGGGAAGCGCAGCTCGCCGGCCTTCGCCATCGCGCGCAGGCGGTGGATACCGGTGGTGGTCTCCTCACAGCCGCCGATCACGCCCGCAATGTGCTCGGGATACTTCGTGTGCATCAGGTGCACAAGGTCTCCCCCGTCGTCAATGATGATCTGCGGCCCGACCTTCAGCACCTCGCAGAGGCACTGCTCATACTCCTCCATCGTGCAGCCATGTCTGGCAAAGACCTGCATTCCGCCTGCGGCGAGCGCCGCGGCCACATCGTCCTGGGTGGAGAGCGGGTTTGAACCCGTGACATACATCTCCGCCCCGCCCATCTCCATCACGCGGCAGAGATAGGCCGTCTTCGCCTCCAGGTGCACCGAGAGGGCTACTTTCAGACCCGCAAAGGGTTTCGTCTTTGCAAAATCCGCGCCGAGAGCGCGCAGCACGGGCATATTCCGCTCGACCCAGCGGATTTTCAGTTCGCCCGAAGGGGCGAGGGCAATGTCTTTGATCTGGCTCATGGTGGCTGCCTCCGTTATCTATTTTCCCTGCCATTTTACCACAGCCTCTCTTCGAGTGCAATCCGTGCTTTTGGATAATTCCCGGAGACATAAACATAATACTATCCCCTAATAGAAACAGCAAAATCTTTCCGGCAAAATTTGTGCCATACTGCGTTGCCTTCCTTGACCATATATCTCCATTATGCTCTTCGGAAGGCGCCTTGTCTGGCGCAAACAAGGTGAATTGCCCTGCAAGGGCAAGAGAGGGCGGCCTGGGCCGTTCTGCTCGGAAATCTAATTGCACTTTCTATCAGGGAATAGTATAAGTCCCCTCACCCACCATTTCCGCTCAGTAAAAATCAGGTTTCAACAGCGGTGAAATGACTGTCTTCTTTCCGCACCGCCCGTATACTGGGCCTATCTTATGTTAACTCAGGGGAGGGGTTCTGATGAATCAGGAGAACGCGGGGCGGCTTGGCGATTGGAAAGCGATCTTGTTCGATAATGACGGAAAAAAGCAGCTGCAGCTGACGCTGCGCTGCGGTTTTTCGCTGCTGATGGGCTTCACGCTGGCCTGGGCGAGAGTGCTTGAGCGCGGCTCGCCCTTTGCACTCGGATGGGTAGCCTGTTCGGGCGCGGGGCTTGGCGGCATGAGCGCGCTGATCGGCGCGGCGCTCGGCTACCTCATCAGCGGCGGGATCGACTGGGGCATCCGCTATGTGGCGGCCTCGGTGCTGGTATTCACGGTGGGCTATGTGTTCCAGGAGCTGAAATTTGCGCACAGCGCCCTCTTCATGCCCACATCCGCTGCGCTCGTGATGGCACTGACAGGCTTTCTGACGGGTTACGCCGTCTATGCGGAGACAGCCCCGCTCGTGCTGGAGCTGGCGCTGGAGGTCGCACTGGCCTTCGGCAGCGCCTATTTCTTCCGCTGTGCCGTCAAGCCGCGTACGCGCAGCACCGCCTTTGACGAACAGCGCCGCTCGCTCGCCGTGACGCTGCTGCTCGGCGCTGTGCTGATGGCGCTCTCACGCCTTGTGCTGTTTCAGACGGTGTCGATCGGGCGGATCGCGGCCTTGCTGCTGCTGATGGCCTCGGCCTGCAAGGGTGGGATGTCGGCCGGGGCCGCTGTCGGGACGATCCTCGGGATGGGGATGGATCTGGCCGCGCCGAGTGCGTATCTTGTATACTTTACGATGCTCTACGCCTTCTCCGGCCTCGTCTCCGGCTTCTTCGGCAAATGCGGGCGCTTCTTCTTCACACTGAGCTTTGTGCTCGGCCATGCGCTCGCCGTCGTCTGTGCCTGGAATCGCTCGCTCTTTCTTCCGGCCATGATCGAAAGCTTTGTCGCCTCGGTTTGCTTTCTGGTGCTGCCCGGCAGTTGGGTCAGTATGCTCTCGCAGCTGCGGCCGAACGGTGAGACCGGCAGCGGTGAAACGGGACTTCGCCGCTTTGCCGCGCTCCGGCTGCGCTCTCTCAGCGAAGCCTATCAGGCTCTGTACGAGACCGTGCAGGAAAACCTCGATTCCCCGACCAACGACGAAAATCTGGCCAAGGTCTTCGACCGCGCGGCCGACCGGGTCTGCATCCGCTGCGTCGGGCGCAACCGCTGCTGGAACAGTGAGTATATAGACACACTCTCGGCCATGAACGACGCAAGCCAGGCTATGGTGAAAAACGGCCGTCTGACACTGGAGGATCTTCCGGGCTATTTCCGCCGCCAGTGCAGCGATCTGCCGCCCTTCATCGACGCCGTGAACGACGAGCTGCGCCGCCTCTCCTACCGCCGCCAACTGAAAAACCGTCTGCGCGAAAACCGCAGTCTCGCCTGGGGGCAGTACCGCGACATGGCCGAGCTGCTCGGCCGTCTGTCAAAGGAGCTCGGCAGTCTCAGCGGCGCCGACGCCCTGGCCGAGCAGCGGCTCGATCGCTACCTGCGCAGTCTCGACATCGACGCGGAGGTGGCCGTCTACCGCGACGGCAGCGGACGGCTGCATATGACGATCGAGAGCGGCCGTCTGACGCCGCTGCTGGACGAGCCGGACTATCTCGAGAAGCTCTCGGAGATCGTGGGCGTGCGGCTGTGCCAGACGCTCGAGCCGCAGGAAGGCTGCGTCCGGCTCTCGCTGCTCGAGGCCGAGCCGCTGGCGGTCTCAGTGGGGATTGCGGCGATGAAAAAGCACGGCGAGCACACAAGCGGCGACAAGGGCAGCTATTTCAAAACCGAGGACGGCGTGCTGTGCGTGATCCTCTCTGACGGCATGGGAACCGGCGACGAGGCCGCGAAGGACAGCGCCCAGGTCGTCCAACTGCTTGAACGCTTTCTGCGCTCGGGTCTCGAGCCGGCTGTAGCCATGAAGCTGCTAAACTCCGTCATGCTGCTGCGCGGCGGCGACAACTGGGGCTGTGCGACGGCCGATCTGATGTGCGTCAATCTCTTTACGGGCGAGACCTGCTTTTATAAATACGGCGCCGCGCCGAGCTTTGTCCGCTCGGGCCAGCAGATCCGCCGCATTCAGGGCGAGACGCTGGCCGTGGGCCTGAACACTGGCGACGGCGTGTCGCCCGACGTGGTGCGGATGCGTCTCAAGCCCGGCTGTACGGCGGTCATCGCTTCGGACGGCGTGGTCTCTGACAACGAGGACAGTTGGCTGCGGGAGCTGCTGCTGCGCAGCGACGGCGATATGAAATCCCTCGCCCGCAGCACGCTGCGCGAGGCCGAGGCGCACTACGGCGCCTCGGACGATATGACCGTCGTGACGGTACGCGTCGAGCAGCGCGCATAACGATGAGAATATGTGCACAATGCCGTATAGCCTTTCCGGCCAAAGTATGGTAAAATAAATTTTATAGATATTGGATTTGCACGGCAAGATGCCTTCCCCTCGAGGGGAAGGTGCCCCAGTGCTCACACTGGGGCGGATGAGGTGGCCCCTTTGATCATGCAAAGCAGAAAAACATACGCTGACACCTCATCAGTCACGGCGCGCTCGGACACGCGCCGCGACAGCTTCCCCTCCAGGGGAAGCCAATTCCTTTCGTTCGGCCTTGCTGCGTAAAACCGATACGCCCAACAGGATTTACAAACGATGTGAAAGAAAGGCATTTGAGATATGAACGATGACATCATTTCAGCTCTTGCCAAAGAGCTGAGCATCGGCGAGCAGCAGGTCCGCAACACGCTGGACATGCTCGCCCAGGGGGACACGGTCCCCTTTATCGCCCGCTACCGCAAGGAGCAGACCAAGGGGCTCGATGAGGAGCAGATCCTCGCCATCCAGAAGCAATACGACTATGAGATACGCCTTGCTGAGCGCAAGGAGGACGTGCTTCGTCTGATCGAAGAGCAGGGCAAGCTGACCGACGAGATCCGTGAGAGCGTCGATAGCTGCACCAAGCTCTCGCAGGTTGAAGATATCTACCGCCCCTACATGCAGAAGAAAAAGACACGCGCCACCGCCGCCGTCAAGGCCGGGCTCCAGCCGCTGGCCGACTGGCTGCTCGCCCTGCCCAAGGAGGGCGACATCGAGGCCGAGGCTGCGAAGTATATCAATGAATCCGTCGCCGATACGGCCGCAGCGCTGCAGGGCGCGCGCGACATCATCGCCGAGGTCGTCAGCGACAACGCCAAGCAGCGCTGGGCCTTCAAGGACGCGATCGTGAAGCAGGGCTCGCTCGTCTCGAAAAAGAAGAAGGACGCCGTGGACGAAAAAGAGGTCTACCGCAACTACTACGACTACAATGAGCGTCTCTCCACGATCGCCGACCACCGCGTCATGGCCCTCGACCGCGCCGAGAAGGAAAAGGTCGTCACGGTCAGCTTCGCCTTTGACGAGGAGGGGCTGAAGGAGCAGGCCGTACAGGCCCTGCTGCAGGGCAAGGCCACGATCGCCGAACCGCAGCTGCGCACCGCGGCCGCCGACGGCTGCGACCGTCTGCTCTTCCCCTCGATCGAGCGCGAGATCCGCAGCGAGCTCAGCGACCGCGCCCAGGCCGCTTCGATCGAAATCTTCTCGAAAAACCTGGAAAAGCTGCTGCTGCAGCCGCCCCTCACCGGCCGCGTGATTCTGGGCTTCGATCCCGGTTTCCTCAACGGCTGCAAACTTGCCGTTATCGACGCCACCGGAAGAATGCTGACCGTGGACAAGATCTTCCCCTTCCGCGGTAAAAACGTCGATCCCGCCCCCAGCAAACAGAAGCTGTTGAGCCTGATCCGTAAATACGGCGTCAAAATCATCGCCATCGGCAACGGCACGGCCAGCCGTGAGAGCGAACAGCTGATCGCCGAGCTGATCCGCGAGAACTCCCTGGACGTCAGCTACGCCATCGTCAGCGAGGCCGGCGCCTCGGTCTGGTCGGCCCAGGAGGCCGCCCGCAAGGAGTTCCCCGATATGCCCGTCGAGGAGCGCTCCGCTGTTTCGATCGCGCGCCGCCTGCTCGACCCTCTGGCCGAGCTTATCAAGATCGACCCGAAGTCCATCGGTGTCGGCCAGTACCAGCACGACCTGCCGCAGAAGGCGCTCTCCGAGCGTCTTGATGAGGCTGTGATGAAGTGTGTCAACCGCACCGGCGCCGATCTGAACACCGCCTCGAGTGAGCTGCTGACTCACATTTCCGGTCTCAACGCGGCCATTGCCGGCGAGATCGTCAATTACCGCAACGAAAACGGCCGCTTTTCGAACCGCCAGCAGCTGCTGAAGGTCAAGCGGCTCGGCCCCAAGGCCTTCAAGCAGTGCGCGGGCTTCCTGCGTATCACCGACGGCGAGGAGCCGCTCGACCAGACCTCGATCCACCCCGAGAGCTACGAGGCCGCACGCACGCTGATGGCCGCCTGCGGCATCTCCGCACTCGGCGAGGCCGACATCTCCTTCCCCGCGGATAAGACAAAGGATCTCGGCATAGACGCGTATACGCTCAGCGACATTGAGGACGCGATCCGTCGGCCGCTGCGCGACTACCGCGAGCAGTTCGACGGTGCGCTGCTGCGCAGTGACATTCTGGATATCAGCGATCTGCACGTCGGCGACAAGCTCTCCGGCACGGTGCGCAATGTGGTCGATTTCGGCGCCTTTGTCGATATCGGCCTGCACGACGACGGGCTGGTGCACGTCTCGCGCATGTCCGAGCGCCGCAACGTCACGCCGATGGACATCGTCTCGGTCGGCGACATTGTGGACGTCTGGGTACACGAGATCGACAGTGATCGCGGCCGCATCTCCCTGTCGCTGCTGCCGCCCGAGCAGCTCAAGGAGCGCAATAAAAAACACTACAACAACGGAAAGCCAAACCGCGACGCCAACGGCAAGGGCCGCCCCCAGCGCCCCGCCCAGCCGCCCAAGCCCAAGTTTAATATGGACGACGCCCTGGCGAAGCTGCAGGCAAAATTCAAGGCCAACTGACGGGAGGTCTGACCCATGAGAGAGACCTGCATGCTGCTGCTCGCGCTTACCTTGCTGCTGTCCGGCTGTGTATCGAGTGAGCAGCCGACGGCGAGGAACAGCTATCAGCAGATCGACCAGAAAACGGCCAGCTCGATGATGGCCGCTGAGGATAGCCCGCTGATTGTAGATGTCCGCCGCATCGACGAATATGAGAGCGGACACATCCCCGGCGCGATCTGCATTCCCAATGAAAGCATCACCACCGAGCAGCCGGAGGAGCTGCCGAACCTCAGCCAGACCGTTCTCGTCTACTGCCGCAGCGGAAACCGCTCGAAGCAGGCTGCGGAAAAGCTTGCAGCGATGGGGTATTCGAACATCTATGAGTTCGGCGGGATCAACGCCTGGACCGGCGAGGTCGTGCCCGGCCAGGCTGTTGCGGTGACGCTGGCATCCAACCCGACGACCGGCTTTCGCTGGGAGGCGGCCCAAGACAGCGCGCTCTTTGCCGTCCGGGACTGCTATCTCCCCCGGCCGCAGTTCGCACCCGTGAGCGGCTCCGGCGGCTGGCAGACCTTTGTTCTGACGCCGACACAAGCCGGCACGGCGCAGGTGAGCTTCACCTATGCCCGCCCCTGGGAGGACGGCGGGGCCGCCCGGGAACTCAGCTACACGTTCACGGTCTCTGAGGACTTTCGCATCACGTTCTCTGCAGACGGCAGCGCCGCTGATCCGGAGAGAGGCTATGGCGCCGCGGTGAAGCTCTACTGATACTGGATTCAACGAAAAATGCGTAAAGGACAAAACCTTTACGCATTTTGTATTTCCGCTATTTCATACTTGCAGTTTCCGCTATTATCCAGTATAATTCCAGAATGTAGAAATACATACTCTTTAAAAAGACGAGGACTGTCATGGACTATAAAATTCTCTCGGATATGTCGATCGACATTGATCTGGCTGCGGCGGAGCGGGACGGCATCGAATTCATCCCCATGCCCTACGACCTGGGCGAGCAGCATATCAAATGCGAAAAACCGCAGAACGACGCGGAATGCCACAACTTTTACGAGGCGCTGCGCAACAAAGTGAAGACCAAGACCAGCCAGGTGACGCCGTTTGAGTATTTCGGTATCTTCCGCGAGTACGTCAAGGCCGGCACACCGCTGCTGGTGCTGTGCCTCTCGAGCGGTCTGAGCACGACCTATCAGTCGGCGCTCAGCGCCGTACAGGACCTGAGGGAGCAGTACGACAACGTGCAGATCGAAGTGGTGGACACGCTCGGCGCCACCGGCGGCGTCGGCATTCTGGCCGAATGCGCGGCCGAAAACCGGCGTCAGGGCATGTCTCTCGCCGAAAACGCCGCCTGGCTGCGCGAGCACGCCGGACATATCAGCTATTGGTTCAAGGTGCAGGATCTCTTCTATCTGCTGCGCGGGGGACGTGTGTCTGCCGCGGCGGCCGTGTTCGGCTCGGCATTGCAGATCAAGCCGATTCTCTGCATCAACGCCGAGGGCGGGCTTGATACGATCGCCAAGGCCCGCGGCAACAAGCAGGCCGCCGCCGAGCTGCTGCGCCGCTTTGAGGAGACCTACGATCCCAGCGAGCCGAAGCTCGCCTACATCTGCCACGCTGACGTGCCGGAACAGGCCGAGGAGCTCAGAGCCCAGATACAGGAAAAGCACCCGGAACTGACGATCCGCGTCACCGGTCTGTGCCCGGTCATTGGCTCGCACACGGGGCCGGATATGATGTCGATCATCCACTTTGCGACACGGCGGAAGTAGTACAATCGGGCCTGGAAGAAATCGGTTTTCTTCCTTCACAAGGGGCAGCTATTAGCCGCCCGCGCGCAGAAATGCACATGATACGTAAAATGTTGGGCAAATTCGCACTGCCGAATTTGCCCAACATCGCTGTTTTCTGAGAATTATCCTGCCGGGCTGCCGAGGGCGTCAGCCCCTACACGCCAGCATTTTACAGCCC
>ODAI011272104.1_pt1 | contig 11830 bp, 9 predicted proteins | sample 1539321 | NCBI WGS metagenome assembly ODAI01 (sample SAMN02144231, study PRJEB22623) | gut metagenome | biome: sheep rumen | host: Ovis aries | place: New Zealand
CCGCGGAATGCCAAGAAATGTGTCAACCAAGGGATCCTCCGACCCCCCGCGATAAAAATCCGCAGAACAGTAAAAAAGGATAACAGGATACGCCAAAAGTTGCAGGCACTTTTCGCTCCGGCCTCCCGGAATCCCACGGATTTCCGGGAAAGGGTGCACCCTATGACCCCAACGTATCCAAAATGTCCACTTATAAAGAAACAATGTCTACTTTTGAAAATGTTACCCTATAAGGTTTCAGTCAAAATGTATTGTTACCTATAAGGTTTTGAAGTTCTCTAATCACAAACAGAATAAAATCCCTAAGTGACGTCATTTTGACGTCAACCCAGGGATTAAACTGACGTCATTTTGACGTCATCATATTCCTTTCAACCAGAATTTGTAGGAGAATTAACTAATGCGCCGCACTCCTTGCACTTAATAGCCCCTTCGTTTAATTTTAACTCTGCATCTAGGACACGTAACCAAGTTATTAAGCTTCTCTTTCTTCATACTATTCTACATCTTCTGTCAGTTTATAACTCAGTTTATCGTTCTTTACAGTTTCCGGTGCCAATGCATTTTCCTTTTCTATGATTCCGTTAAGCATCTTTTTTTCGGCTATTTCAACAAGAATTGCTTTGTCAAATGCTTTCGTATCATTATTAAGTAGCGGTTTTAGGTATGTGTATACTGTTTCTATACCAGTATAAGACATAGTTTCTAACTCATTGTCATAAAGCGCTTGTTCAAAGGCCACAGCGCACTCGACATAGTCGTCAGGATTATAATGGTATGATGAAAGCGATAAATACATCTTCTCCGCCATCTCTTTGAGTTCCGACTCAGATATTGTTCTTTCTGAGGTTCTATAGATTGAGAAATGCCCTTTTTTATCTTTGTTTTCAACTGAACTCTGATTATTGCTTATGAGTTCCCCTATTTTTGCAGCTAAAACCTTGTGGCCTCTGTAATTGGGATGAAAATCTCCGGAAAGTACACAAAATGCGAGACAGGAAACATCAACATAATGTGCCCTGGGGTATAATTCACAGGCTTTTTTGATTTCTTTATTAAACTTATCAACCACCCCTGTTGCAACTGCGTTTAATGCGTAATTATCGGAAGGAAGATATAGTCCAAGCACATATATACTTGAATCTGGGTTACATTCAATTAATGTATTAAGATTCTCCTGAACATGATCTCCAATGGTTTCAGCCTCATTATTTAGATTTGATACAATATTAAAGCACTTCTTTGGTGTAAGAGAAGCAGGAGAGGCCCCAAAATAATAGAATATGTCATTCGCGGTACAGCTATAGACGATTACAGGATTATCCAGCGATTGGACGTAATCATATATCTGTACACCGGATAAGGCCTCATCTGTTGGATAAAACATATCCTTTTTTATCTGAGAAGGGAACTTATGCCTGGTAAAGTCTATCGAAAAATTCTGAAGGCGTTTAAACTCACCTATGGTAATCCCATTTCTAAAAACTCCGTTTAGTTGCCAGGTTTTATTTGCATATAGGTTAAACAAATCTAAGGAGCTCGACAGATTGCCATCCTTATCAAGCGATGATTCGAGCAAATTATAAAAACTTTCAGGAACATCTGCACTATATGGGACACCATAGCTGTCCATTAGCCCGATCAGATCAACCGGAGTATTTGCACTGACAGATATATCCATATTGGCGTATTTCTCAGCTTCTTTTTTCCTGTTCATATACTTACCCACTTCAATTATATTGAATACTAAGATAAGTATAGCAATGGCTGACAGGATGATTATTCCCGGTTTCCGTGAACTTTTATTCTGCTTTCCTTGAATTCTCTTGCTCATTTAGTAATCTTTCTATTGTTTTAACGGTAATGCTACGGGTGAGCCTGGGGATAAAAACATATCCTATAACAAAATACAAGGCCACCGCAAGTATAACCGATGGAATAGCAAGGAAATACATATTCCCAAGCCATATAAAGGCAGAAAAAACTATTCCCCATCCCATCAGAAGAGTTAGCCAGAGCCGCTGACGATCACCTATCAGATTGTGGTGAAGTAGCTTGGTATTGTATGGCTTATGCTTGTCAAATAACAATCTATCTATATCTGTTTTTCTATATTCATTGATTTCTCTTTCTTTTGAAGCAATGATAGCCTCAGATTGATTGATTCCGCGGACAATATCGATTTTTTTTAGCTTTCTGCCAATGATGTCCTCAACAAGATAGTGATTAAGGGCAAAATCCAGAATGAACCTACTTTTGTAGGAGAACTCCGCTACAAGAGCCTCTTCACTAAAGGCAACTATAATCTGGTATATATTCGCTATCGTAAATATTACTATCAGAATAAGTACGACATATTTATAAGAATTGTCCTGAAGTCTGAAGAAAGTCTTCCATTTACCCATAAATGATGCGTAATCGATAAAAATAGCAGATAATGTACCGATAAGTATAGCAATGGTTAAGATAAGGTTTGTATTCTTGATTCGGTCAAATGCCATTTTGTATATATTCTTAATGATTAACGGGGTAAAATCTAGATCAGGTTCTTTGCTCCCCGTTGCTTGTTTCTTTAGCTCTTTACGCATGGTAAAGATATTTCGGGTATGCATTTTATAATATTCAGATTCTAGCGCAAAAGGAACTCCGTCTTTTTTCGTCTTGTTATATTCATACAGATAATAAGCCGCTTTTTGTTTACGGGTACTATTCAGTTTCCCTAGTTTCCTATGATCTTCCCCCGAACACTTGTCATAGTAATCGACCATAGCCATAAAATGGTCGACAAACATCTGAAATATGATTGCAAAAAGCGATAGAATGACGAAAATTGGAAAACTCTGGATTAGAATAGACAAAACCAATGAAAGCACCATAATTGTACCCAAGGAAATCCAACATATCCTTCTTACCAACTGACGGCGTCTGTTTGCACTACTTATATCTTTATAAGTTGTCTTATAACGGGTAATCCCATATCTAAACGTATTGAATTCACCGGTATTCACTGATTTACCATCTACAATTTCATCGAAATACTGAATGCTAGTTTGTATTCTTAATATATACCGATTAAGTAAAAATACACCAAACTTCATCAAGGATAACAGTAGTGTAACTCCACAGAGAATTAGGATGATATATGAATCGGATATACCAAAGTTTCTTAACCATGTTCTACTTAGTTCCGGATTAGCACACATATAGCCCATAATAATGGCCATACCTATATACATACCCGTTGTCAGTATAAAAAGAAGAGCCCTTACAAAATACATAACTATTTTCTTAAATTCAATATATTTTCCCTTCAGTTCTTTTTCTTCAAGTCGAAATTGATCTCTTGCCTCAATGAGGCCATTATCGAGCATTTCGTCTGTTAGACTTTTATCGCTCAATGGCTTCATTATTCTATTTTCAATTATGTTTTTTACTTCTGTAGATAAACCTTTCTTTTTATCTTTTTCAAATAATATTTTATTCATGACCCTTGAAAACGAATAATGCTCTGTATGAAGGGTCACTTCTGCCACCCCGGTTTTGCTTTTGCTTGAATCAAAATCATCAGGGCAATAAGCGGGAGTTGATTTTATTTGAGAAAGAGGATATGTCTGGTCAAGTTCCAATACTCCTCCAAAATCAAAAAATTTCGGATTGCCATAATCCGGAAGCTCCGCGTTTTCATTCTTTGTTACCAATACATCATCGGGCTTAATATCCACTAAAGCGTCCCCGTGCCCAGAGAGATTTGGAAATTCATGTAATTTCTTAAGAAATCTGTTATAGCCTATCATTATCTGAACCAATTCATCCGCTTTTATCTTAGCGTTTTGGGCACATTTCAGTAGGTTTTCAGATTCCGGGTAATACCTATTTTCGTAATAAAATGATCCGTTTCCGACAAGAAAACCTGTGTTATCACTGGCACATATCATTCCGGAGGTCTGGCTGTTATCTAAATACTTTTTTAAGTATTCATTACTTTTCTTAAAAGTGGATAAATCTTGATACAGATTCGAATCCATGCTTATAGAATTAATGAGCTCCTGAATATTTAATGAATTATCATCGTTTCGTACAATCTTATAGGTGTCATTATCCGGATAAAACTCTTTAAGAACAACAGTTTTTTGAGATTCCCCATTTCTAGTGGCTATATAGCACAGACAAGAAGCCCCGGTATCTGATCCCGGTAGCGTGCCTTCAATTATGTATGTATGCGGTTCACCATTATTATAATTATTTAATATAAGCTGAGTCTTCTTGGTTAACGGACTTCTCAAAATAACACCTCAAATACAGAAAGTACTGTGTATTGTACGAATAATAAGATGAAAAACACCTAATAATATGGTATAATTATACAACACTATTGTTGCTCATAAAAGGAGTTTGGGTCTGTATGTCTATTAATGTTTCTAAGTATCTGGAAGATACTCTATTCTGGAATGGAATTGCCAAGTATGTATTAGATCATAAAGAAAGATATGATGTTTCTTATGAAAGTGATGTCAGAGATCTTATTGCCAAAAATGCTAGGGAAATAATGACTAGAAATAAATCTAGATCGTTTGTAAAATTCATCGATAGGACACGGAAACAACGCAATATTCCCAAACGTGAGACTATTTATGGACTCATTTTCTCTCTTAGACTAAACGAGCTCCCTAAAAAAGAAGGAGAAAAAGCTGCAAATGAGCTACTTCAAACTTATCTTCAGCAGAATGAATTATCTCCTAAAGCTATAAACGAGTTCATTTTAATCTTTTGTCTTTGGTTAAACTTGACTTGGTCGGATTATGTTGAACTCCGCAAGAGATATAAAGAAAGAGCGGATAAAATCCGCCCCGCTTCTCTTAAACTGGTAATAGGACAGACAATGGATCTTCATGAGAGAATGCTTAATGCAGACATCAAATCTAAAGAAGATCTCATTGAGTTGCTTGATAAAGAAGATTTCTGGCCTTACTTCGCCAAAACCAGAAATACCCAGTATTTAGCACTTTTTGACAATGCGCAATGGAGTGTTTTCAGAGAGATGCAATCAGAAGAGGATTGCGACGACGCAGATAAAGTCTTAAACGCAGTTCTTCAAAACATTAATGATGATATTATGGCTTATGACTCAATAGAAGAGTATTATCTAGATCTCTTTTCCTTTGATATCGGCAGTGCCTCCCTATCCAAAGCTGAAATTGAGAAACTAGCAGACCGTAATATATTCCCCAATGTTTTCTACACACTTGATACTTTCACAAGCATCGTAAGGAGAGAACGGGAATTTGATGTAGAAGCAGGTACCTATTTAATCAGACTTCTTAATGAATTAGGTCCTGACGATAAAAGAACCCCTTATGACGAATACAAACAATACGTTAATTTCCAGGATTATGATGAAACTATTAATACCATTAACAAATACATGGTAAATGCAGGATATGGCGAAATAAGCGAAAATGATCCCTTTGGATGCTTTTTCATTGACGTATATAAAGAAATATTAGAGAAAAAGAATAAACAGATTGAGAATTCAAATGTTCCCATTGAAGAGTCAAATCCCGATATCGGACAGCTTTACAGCTCCGGAATCAAGAAATTACTCTTTCGGAGAATGATAAAATATCTCCGAGAGATTATTAGCCTTCCCGAAGATGAAGAAAAAGAAGTAAAAAAAGAAGAAGATCAAGCATCCGAAGCCAAATAAACGTTTCCACAAGGAGTGGTCCTCAGACAGACCACTCCTTGATCACGCCAGCCATATTCTGGTTAACATCTAAGATCTCTCCGCAGTTGGCGCATTGGGCTTAGAATATTGTCATAGCCATACAAACCTCTCGAGTTCATACCTCTTCTTTATTCTTACCAATCAATATTTGGTAATTCACATTGTTCAGGAGTTCATCCAAAGTACTAATTCGCTTCGATTTGTCCATAGAAGTGCATTTCATGAACAATCTGGAAAAAGCCTCAACTTTCTTCGGATTCCACTCTTGAGTTTTAGTTATCAGATAATTGTGCCAATTTCTATTGACTCCATGATTAATCGGAGGATAATCGTCGGTTATTACCTTATATTGATTAATCAAGAAACAATAAATATTATCAGATTCATCCGGTATAATATTCTCTCCGGAAATATATTTTTTCTTATACTCGGGTGGAATTCCTGCATTGTAGGGTATCGCCTGTACCTCTGGTACATATGCCAGTTTTCCATCAAAAGTATCCTTTATTAGAGACTCTGTCTTTTGGATGAATCCTTCAATCCATTCAGACTCACGCATTTTTCTCAATTCCTCCCATTAAATTAGGCATAAGCCATGTTCTAATCATTTGACCATCCATTCCATAAAACAAATCGTTTCTTCTTCATGCAGCTTTGCATTTACATCAAACCATTCCATCGAGCCATCAGTGTTCCTAATGTCCCAATCACCATATAAATCTACAAATGTATTCTCTACCCCTTCAACTGTTTCCTTGTCCAGTTTTGTAGGAGTGAGGTCCTTTCCAATAATGAGATATGACCAAGACACCTTAGAAACAGTTTCATTTTCATCGAAGCTTACTATTACAACGCTATTGGAGTAATCCTTCCAATCTACAAAGAAGAGAATATCGCCATTGACTACAGGATTGATACGGATTTCTTTTTCATCCAGAATCCCTTCAATTTCTGCCTTTGTGGTTCCTGAAGTCATCGGAATATAGGGGACAACCGGATTTATGATATCCTTTTCTTTAGAAAGAGACTGCTCTGCCTCTTTTGTACATCCAGTAAGCTCCAGCATAGTAAAGAGGATCAAACTGCTCATGACATAAATCAGGGTTTTGTGAATTTTAATATTTATCTCAGGTCTCATAGTCGACTTCCTCCGATTCTGGTAAGTTTATTTGTCCTGCTTTTTGTTTCTGAGGTGATTGTATCACAGCAAAAAGTGCGAGGACTGTGTGGATTTCCCAAATAGCTGAAACGCGCGAAATACACAGTTTTAAGGAGAAAAGCAAATGTCTTCTATACCATATAGTTATGGAAATCCAGAAACAGGATAGGAAAAAAGTATCATATAATAATGCTTGGAAGGGTAAAAAACCATTTCAAGGAGATTTAAACACTATGGAAAACACAAACAGATATGTAGTAACGGACATACATGGACAACTTCCTCTTTTCCAATACGGTTTGGAAAGGATACATTTTATACAAGGGAAAGACCATTTAACTGTGATTGGCGATGCCATAGATCGCGGAAGAGATGGTATCAAACTACTTCTCTTCCTCATGGAACATCCGGACAGTTTTGATCTTATCCCGGGAAACCATGAATTCATGATGTTGAACTCCGTGGATCCAAATGGTGGAATAGGACTGGACGGTCCATCTGCAAGAATATGGATTGAAGCAAATGGTGGAGATGCCACCTATAACCAATATCTTAATCTTCTCGAAAGAGAAAGGATTGCGCTTCTGGATTATTTGAATTCGAGACTAATGGCAAAAACCATTATGGTCAGCAGATATGATGGTGACTGTCTCCCCTTTGTCCTTACACATTCCGGATATGATGAAAGATTCGATGGAATAACATATAAAGATGCTATGGAGAAATATGGATTTGACGCTATTTCGGACCATGTTTGGAATTCCATATATCGAAGAGGAGATACAGCAGGAGAAGATATCTATTATAAAACAGTAGAAGGGAAGCGTGCACAGTTTGTCACCGGGCATGTTCCTGTGCAGAACATCCGTATGTTTCTGCATGATGATAAGAATTTTGACAACTTCTCTCCGGTATACCTTGAAGATCGTATGATATCGATAGATGGTGGTGCGGCGTGGGGACCGCAGCGAGGAATGCGCACTGGACTAATCTTTTACAACCTTACAACCGGAGAAATTATACCTATTTCGTTTTATGAGATGAGAAAAGGATACAAAGGAGACTGATGCCTATGAAACACCCATTCAGATCAAACTTATCTTGTATAGAGCCGACCACAGATCCTAATAAGTTTTTGGTAAGGGATTTCTGCAATGACATTATAGCTGTTGCATCTGAAGAAGAAATTCATTACTCAAGCCTTTTTGATGGAAAAACCGATCCTTTTAGCATATTCCCAAATAAAAAAAAGATTGAAGTTCTCAGAATTATAAGGAATCTCGAGAAAAAGGGCCTGATTCGCAAAAACCGAATATTCTATAAGCGTTTCCCCAAAATTCTGTTTTCCCTTGTTCTGATATACAACCCTCCGGTATTGGATGAAACTTCCCCAAAAAAAGAACAAAAAACACAATCTCTCTGCTTTATCCTTAACAACATAATAATGCTTTCTTTCATTCCATTATTGGTCTTTTCGATTCTATTTAAAGGACCCGTATATAAAGAAGTATCTTACCCGGACTGGCTATATCTATGCCGCATCCCAATAACTGTATTAGTATATGCTGTTTGCGTCACAATAAACATGGTTGTTCATGAAGCCTGTCATGCCATATCAAACATAGGATATGGCGGTAAGGTATTTGAGTTCGGATATGTTTTTCCCCTTCCCTCCTGTTATACCCTTATGAATCCTAACAAAATAAAAGGGCGTCTTCGCCGCGTTCAGGTGTATCTAGCAGGAATTGAGGGGAATATAATCTGCGGAAGCATAGCATATTTGATATCAAAACTGGCAAATATACCCCTATTTCATACCCTGTTTATATATTGCTTCTCTATAAGTCTTTCCTATGCCATTGTAAATTCAGTTTTTTGCTGGAACCTTGATGGAAAAAAAGCCATAAAAACCATATTAGGAATGCCGGAAGGGGAAGGATACTTGTCCATAATGAAAAAACTACTTAAAAAAGCGAAAAATACGCAGTCCGATCCAAAAGAGCGTATGAATGCCAAGGTTTCAGTACTGGCTACCGGAATCCTGATGTCCTTCAGTCTGGTTTTATTTATTTCGTTGATTGCCATAGAACTGACGTCAATAGTCTCTGTACTCCTTGATCCTTCATTTTTATTCTGAAAAGAAAGGAAAATTTATGAAAAAAGCATTATTCATTCCGTTAGTTCTTCCGATAATAATTGTTGAGGCTATCTCTATAACCTTTAAGCTTTATTTTCTGGGATTTATGATTATTCCCATTATTTTAGCATGGATACATCTTAGCAAAATCTGTCGTTTATATGAGAGCATCTGGCTATTTACCATTTCCGCAATAGCATTCATACCTTACAACATTATCCTGGTCATCCATGTATATGACTGGCTGCTTGTATGGCTTGATTCTGTTTTTTACCAAGTCTCCATAATCACATTTATAACCACCAGCTTATTCTGCATAGAAGAACTTGTCCTGGGAATTATTGGAAGAATTATATGGAGAAAGCAGAAAAGAGTATATAATTCAAGGCTCTAATTTCTGAATGAACGATGAATTAGTGAGTTTTGTTGAAAATAACATCGATTTATTTATACGAAGGTGGATTGTATTATGATAGTGGTAACCAGATATTTAATTGCAGTATTAATAGCTTGCCTTCTCGGGTATATCATAGACAGCATATCTAGGATTCTGGTTGAATCTATGAATTACAGGGATGTATTTAATCTAATCATCCCTGAATACAAATATATATGGATAACCTCAGGATCACTGAAAAGAAAAAGTAAAATATCTGCTATAGCCTACAGATATAAAGATTTGTCAATTCCCATAACAGAGAATAACACCGACAAGAATTATCAACTATTAAAAGAAAAGGCAAAAGAATATATAAAGAAGGATAAGTGGATCGAGGCAAGGGAGATACTGAGTCATAGAATAATAGATCATCCATACGATGACGAGCTCTTATTCATGTTACTATCAATTGAGACCAAGAATTTTAGTGATTTTCGTATACTTGACCTCAATGAAAGAAAACGAGCAGCAGAGTATTGGGCTAGACTTGAAAATTTAGGTTGCATTCTTCCCGAGATGGTAGAATATGGAACCAGACGGCGCCGTTATCTCCGCAGGTCTCATATCATAAAAAGAATTGTTCTCTTGGGATATTTGAGCTTTATAGTTTTACTGATGCTACTTTCTTTATCAGTGATAAGCGGAGAATCTGCTCCTTTGCTTTTAATTTCGGGAATAATATATTTGCCTGGTGTTATTGTTCTCCATCTTATATATAGGAAGTTCAGGTATAATCAGGCACCCCTTAAGCAACACCTTAGCGTCAGGAATCCATTTTTTATTTGAAACACTGAACTAGTGTTGATAATCCTGGCATTCCCAATGTTACAGTTTGCTTTTGACTATCTGTTGTCTTCTTCACTAATAGACTGCTTTCATATAGTTCGTCAGCGGTATACCTATATGATTATAAAAAATCGAGGGAGTGATTAGCTCCCGTCCTCTCACAGCACCGTACGTACCGTTCGGTATACGGCGCTTTCAATAGTTGACGTGCACAGACTGATAGGCTGTGGCTAAATCATAGAAGCCACTGCTTATCAGTCTTTCTTTTGACATAGCTCGCTTCACCGCAGAAAGGTTGGAGCAGAACCAATGTCCTTTACGGCAATTCGCCGCCATGTGTGCATAGTACTCTGGTATACCCATCCGAATCAGATTTCTCTTCTTAGTCTTAGGCAATTTCCATTGTTTCCATATGCACATGCGTATTCTGTGATAGAGCCATCCATTGATGTCATCTAAGTTGTTCTTCATGCTGGCAATCCCATAATAGTTAAGCCACCCTCTAGCATATACCTTGATTTTCTCAAGGCTTGGCTTGATGGACTGTACAGACTTACGGGAAGATAAGTCTTTCAGCTTGGACTTAAACTTCTTCCATGACTTTGGATGAACTCGGACATATATGCCACTTCCGTTCCTTCCCAATGCAAAGCCAAGGAATTTAAAATTTCGGATTGCAAACACGCTCACCGTACGACTTTTCTCTCGGTTAACTGTGAGTTTCAGTTTCTCTTCAAGATATCTCGTACTACTTTCCAAGAGTCTTTCCGACGCTCGCTTGCTCTTGGCAAGGAGCACGATGTCGTCTGCATATCTGATGCAGGGAACACCTCTCTTCAAAAACTCTTGGTCGAACTCGTTGAGGTAGATGTTCGCTAGTAGCGGTGATAAATTGCCACCTTGTGGCGAACCTTCCTCTGTATCAATGACCACTCCGTCTTCCATAACTCCACTTTTCAGATAGCGCTTTATGAGCTGTACCACACGTTCGTCCTTCACATTCTTTCGGAGAAGATTTATAAGGATTTCGTGGTTCAGAGTATCGAAATACTTGGATAAATCAAGCACCACCGCAAATGTGTATCCTTGCTCTGCGTACTCTTTGACCTTTAGTATGGCTCCTTTGGCATCTCTGTTTGGGCGGTAGCCATAGCTTCCATCTGAAAACAGCGGTTCATAGATTGGCACTAACTGTTGTGTTATTGCCTGTTGAAGTATACGGTCTATCACGGTAGGTATGCCAAGCTTACGCACACCACCATCTGGCTTTGGAATTTCAACTCGCTTTACTGGCGATGGAGTGTATTTACCACGAAATATACGGTCAGTTAGCTCCTGTTGATGTTCCTTTAGATACGGAAGTGCTTCTTCGATTGTCATGCCATCGATGCCTGGCGCTCCCTTGTTTGCCTTTACTCTCTTGTACGCTCTGTTAAAGTTGTCTTTATACAGTATCGCTTCTAAAAGTTTCGGCTGTGCACTGTCTCTTTCTTTCCATATCCGATTGAATGACCTACGCGCTTTCGCATACCCTTCATGTTCCGCATTATCTCTTTGCGAACAGCCATTGTTTTCAATGTTTTC
>ODAI011508729.1_pt1 | contig 11830 bp, 13 predicted proteins | sample 1539321 | NCBI WGS metagenome assembly ODAI01 (sample SAMN02144231, study PRJEB22623) | gut metagenome | biome: sheep rumen | host: Ovis aries | place: New Zealand
AAAAGGTAGCCTGGTAGGCTACCTTTTTGTAAAAGTAAATGAAGAAATAGTACGTTTGCATTTTTAATGTGGGAAACAAGATGATTCAAGTACATATTATATGAGTAGATGATGTATTAGTTTGTGTATAGGGAAGGTTTGGCCATGGAACAGTTCAGCATAAAAAGCAAAATGAGAAAATGTGCTTTCTGCCGTCACTGGTATGATCCAACCAATTCATGTATCAAACCTAAGGCACCGAATATCGGTATTTGGGAGTACGATACTATAGCTAAAAGGATGTGTCTTAATCGGAATACAGAGACAGAGGGGTTCTTTGGATGTACTAAGTATGAGTGTAAACTACAGTAGCATGAGGTAGTGTGAATAAACAGGAGATGATGATTTCATGTCTGTATTCAAGGATGAATCGCAAGGAGATTGTCAGATAGATTATGAAAAGAGCATATTTGATTATTACGATTCTGGAACAGTCACTGCAAGAAAGATATTCAATTTTGATGTAGAAAATCAACAGTGGCTGGAAGGAGAAAAACCAAAACTTGATGTGGAAAAGAAAATAAAGAAAATGTCCCACGAAGGAGATAGGCGTTTGTTCCTCCCTTGTCAATGGGCGGTGGAATTAAGAACAACTGGTGTCGTAGCGGTATCTTTGCAACTATATATGGCCGAGATAAGGCAGGGCACAGTGGAATCCATACAGGAAAAGATATGGCAGATAGAGTGTGATTTCCCTAACAGAAGCGTGAAGGCATGGCCGATGGGGCTGCTCAGAGAGAGGCGCGGGGGATGGGTAGGAATGTTTTCCTGCTCGGCGGAAGTGACATTTCCTGATATGCTAGGAGCATATTATGTGGAGATACCTACGGTGGTTACGGAGGTGGCCCTGTCTTTCATGCAGGAAGTGGCAGAAAAAGAATTTGGCTTCCATCCTACATACATGGGGCGTATACATGGGTTGGAACACATGGTCGCTTACTGCGTTCGTCCTCTGGACCTGAATATCTACCTGCTCCGCCAGGTGATAGGCGAGAGATTTGAATTGCTCTTTCCTGGGGAGCAAAGAGATAATTATCGTCCTCTTTGCCGTTTTTTCCAGATAGACCACCCACCCAAGAGCCTAAGAAAAGCTTATGGGGAAGGGGCTGAGAACTTTGTGGCTTATTTGTTGCTTCGTCAGCTGGGATTCCGTGATATAAATGTGATTCGTCGGTTTTTTTACCGGGATAAGTTATTTGGGTATCGCTTGCTTAACCTTAAATATAGTACGAGATATTCAAAGCTGACCTTTGCTGTTGATAATAATAAGGCGTTATATCTTCTTTGGCTTGAGAGATTTTGCCATTGGTTTTTGAGGTATCGTAAGGAAACACAGCTGGCAAATTGCTTGCAGCCATTGGCTGTGCAGGATGCGTGGGAGCAGGAGAACATAGATATATTGCGTATGTTTGCAGTGGCTAACTTGAATCAGATTGATAATGAGTTGCATACAGATACTAAACGGATAATACTAAGAGAAGGATTCACTCGAAATGTTCATGATTTGATTATGAATGATCTAAGGGATATTATGGAGGCCGAAAACAGAGCTAGATTACTGCGAGCAAAAACAATACAATATACAGAAAAAGAGAGCCAATATGTCGGTGAGATTGAAGGATACAGTATTATATTACCCAAAGATACTGATGAAATAAAAGAATACGGAAGAGCTTTTCATAATTGTGTAGCCAGTTATAAGTCAGCTGTGCTTGAAAAAAGGACGTTAATTTTAGCAATGAAGCAGGGTGATAAATATATAGCATGTTTGGAAGTAAAACAGAGTCGGCTTGTGCAGGCACTGGGGCCATGTAATCAGAGTTTGTCCAGTGAAATAGAAAATGTACTTTGTAAATGGGCTGAGAATAAGAAAATAATCTATATAAAATGATTGCTGATTGAGGTAAAAGGTTGGTGTATAGGATGGAATCATGGAGTTACAAGACGAAGTTGAAGCTCCGAATGAGAAGAATTATAACGGGATAAGATGGTTAACCGTTGTGCGTGACAAAATAAGATTATTCGAGCGCATATTATATGGGTAGAAGATGCAGAGTGCGTCTTCATAAACAGGTAATGATGGGGTGCAGGGGAGAGGCGGTCAGATGCTGGAAAAAGAATTAAAGGATGAAATTGAAAGATACATACTGCTTAATTATCGTCCGGATGGAGCAAAGGTGAAGGCTTTTTCTGAGGGAACCGAAGCTGCTTTGGCATCTATTCCACGTGGTTTTACAACAGGGATAGCCGCTGCTGCGATAAGCACTGATTTTATCAAGGGGATTGACTACCTGGCATCTAAGTTGGAAACGTCGTTCTCTGAAAAGCTTATGTGGTGGATAAAGAAGCGGAAAAGGAAGCCAGTGGAGATATACAGTGCGGTGGGAATTACAAAAGGGCATTTTGCTAAAATCCGCAACAATGTCCAGTACCATCCCACCAAGGAGACAGTGCTGGCCTTTGTGGTGGCGTTGCACCTTTCGATGGAAGAGGCGGCTGATCTATTGAAGAGGGCAGGATATGCTCTGTCCGACAGCTGCCTGGCTGATGTGATAGTGGCTTACTTTCTGGAGGCTAGGCGCTATAACATAGATGAGGTCAATGAGGCTCTGTATAATCATAGTTGCAAACCGCTGACAAATTGGCGGGAATGCAAGTAAAATTCCAAGGTTGCCTACCAGGATACCACTTGAACTGAGCATCTCTGTATAATGTAAGCAGTTAGGTTATTTTGATTGGCTGTGGGAGGAGATTTTCATGTCCTGGCAGAAAAACGGATTGCTTCTGGCGGTTGGTGGATTAGCAGGGCTGGCCTTGGCTGTTCTGATTGATTCCTCTGATGATAGAAGTGGTAATGACGATATGGATGAGATTGAGAAATTAATAAATGAAATTCTCAATGATGCAGAGTGGGCCATGGAAGAGTGCGCTACTGATGAAGACAGGGAGAAGGTATACGCCCAGGCAAAAGAGTCCGTGCATGAGTATCAAGTCGATTTACAGGAGGCGGGAGAATCGATCATTGCGGATTTGCGGAAAAAGGCAGCTGAGTCTATGAGTAAAGAAGAAATAGAAGAATCTATAGAGGATATGGTGAAAAAATTCAAAATTAAGACTGATAGTTTCGATTGATGTTGTATTGATGTAAGTTGTTAAACCGTAAAATAAAGCAATCAGGCTATGGGGGGCATTTTGTTGGTGATAAGTAAAGGCTATTATAGTCGTTTATAGGCGTATATTTTGTAGGGGGGATTTTTATGTTCAATCTTAATAGTAATCACATTTTTGACAATGTATCAGATATCGTTGATCAGGCAAGAGCCCTGATCAAGGAAGAAAGATATGAAGATGCTATAACTGTTTTGAAAGATGAAATAAAGAAGGTTAAGAAAGCTAAAGTTGCAGGGATGGAAGAATATTACACCTTCGATGAAATGTTTCAATTTGATATGTTTATTAGATTTTATGCCATGGGGAGCAGAAATAACAAAAAGCACAACAAACATGCAGGAATGCATCCGAATATATTGTGGATAACGCACTCTGTGGCCGATTTGTATTATTATTGTGGATATTCATTGATTGAGATTGGCGATACAGAGCAAGCAATGAATACATTTAGAATGGGATTGGAATGGAATCCGTGTTCTTTGGATTTACGCTTTGAGATGTTGGATATATTGAAATCTCAGGGAGACATGAACAAGGTACATAGTGAGCTGAGAGAAATATACAAGTACATATATACCCCGCAACGATTGTCCAGGTTTTATCGTGACAAGGGGTATGCGTATATAGAAGAGCAAAAGTGGGATCATTCTATCGTAAGTTACTTTTTGAGTATGGTTTTCACGGAAGACGAGGAGGATGTTGACAGAGCAGGACGTGAACTGGGATATATTGAAGAAATCACGGGACAGGAAGTAGTGGAGCCTGACACAGATGAGTTGGTGCAGGCTGCTCGTGAGTATAAAATCCCGATTGGTATAGATGAACGTCTACTGAAACTGGCGAAAGAAAGATATGAGGAAAGTCTGGCAAATAACGATGAAAAGCATGCGGAATACTATAAAGAGATATATGGAAATTTTATTGATGAGGAAGAACAATAAAGCACGAAAGAGTTGATAAGAAGTTTGGCAAAGTTGATACTTAACCGTTTTATATGAATAAGTTTACATTAGATGATTGTATCTAAATGGAGGGATAACAATGTTTGACATTAACGAGGAAACGATGGAATTGGCTTTTATTAAGGTTGCTTTTATTGGAAAAGCATCAGATTTAGGTAAGGTGTTTTCAAAGGATAAAGAGAAATTGCTTTTAGAGGGTGAGCCGGGAGAAAAATCAAGCTGGTATGGCTCGGATGTTGGCTTTATAGTGGCTGATGGCAGATCGTCTAAGGATTTGCCTAAATTTAAGGAGGCTATCGAGGCGGCGAAGTCGGCAGGGCTAACTGTGTGTGCTGTGCTCATTGCTGATGAACCTATAGATGTTTCAGCACCACTGCTGCTTATAAAGCCTGTTGACTATTCATGCGACGAGGAGATAGGTGAAGATATTTATGGAGCAGTAAGTGCAGTAACTGATATAGTTTCTTCTTCGGGGTTAATTAATCTTGATTTAGCAGATGTGAGAGGGTTGCTTGAGGGTAAGGAAAAGTGCTTCTTTGCTACGTCAACTTCGTCTGGGGATAATGCTGCTTGCACTGCGGCAAAACAGGTTGTGAATCATTTATCGACAAAGCATAAAGATGCTCAAATGGCAAAGTCAGTATTACTGTACGTGGTTGGTAGCGAAAATAATATTAGCATGTTTGAAATAACTGAGGCCAGTAATATGATAAATGAATGGCTGGCGAATGAGAAAGTAAATATTATTTGGGGAGCAGGTATTGATAATTCATTAGGTGAACAGATTAAGGTGTCTGTATTGCTTGCTGGTTGAAAAATGTAGGTGGAAGCCATGAATGATATGGTATTGTATTTTGATATTGCAATAAAGAAGTGGCAACGTTGTTCAAGTCATATTGCGGATACTGATATGGTAAAACCGATTATAATGTGTTGTGATGACTTGATGTTGCTTTATTGTGATGGAAAATGGGAGGTTGTTGCCTTTTATGATGGCTTAGATTTGCGTACTACTGCGGGAACTAGAGCGTATGGTGTACCAGCGTTTTTTGTCTACGAAAATAATATTAGCTCCTACAGAGTTCCGACACTATGGCGTATACAGTTTTCACCGTCTAAAGAGGTAGTGGTCATATATAGCGAGTATTATGATACACAAATGCTGGATAATAGTAATCCTTTAAAAGAAGTAAAAATTAAACATAATGATGGTAATTGTACTTATAAGTTAGCAGATGGGAAATGCTATAGTTTTAGAGAGTATGAGCCACCATCAAGAGAAGTGATAATAGGTGCTTATGAAATACTGCAAGCGGAGGCAGAGAAGGAGGGGAGAAATCTTCCTGAGATTTTGTGGGGGGGATTACAGGTAGATGATTATTTGCAAGTATTCATGAGAGCTATTTTATATGGGTTCTATGATGGCAATAGGTTTTATTTGCACAATTGCTTTAAGGATATGAATTTTATTCCGTTTGATTGCACGGATATATATCCATATATGTGTGAAAAGTTGCAAATAGATCCGTCTGATGAAATAAAGAACCTTTATGGAAAAAATCCGTATGTGTTACCTATGTATAGGGCACTTTTAGATTTAGGATTTCATGATATGCAGTATATGAAGATGGTTCTTATTGGAAATAAAATTGGCCCTATAGATTTTGCAAATCTTAATGTAAAGCTCCCTTTTGTAGCAGGGAAATATGAATTAGATCCAGATGCTCTCCCTGAGGATTATTATATAGACATACCTCCCAATGACGGTTTGGATATTACTGAAGAGGAAATTGATGCTTTGCTTAGTGGTGGAGTAACGCCTCAATATCAAAACAAATATAAAATTGAGCAGTATAAAGAATGGAAAAGTTTGAAATTTGTTGTAAGAAATTTTATCGATAAGAAGGGCGAAAATGCTGCATTGAAGTATTTACAGCAGTATACATCAGGAAACGCTTTGATTTGGCAAAACGACTTTTGTAGATTGATTCATGAGTGGTATGAAGATATTCCTTCGGAGTTGTTGGAGATGTTTTGGGAGAAAGGGCTTGAGCGTGAGGTGTATGACCAGCTGGTTGCAAAAGTAATTGTTCCAGTGTTCAAGCGTATGGATAATCACATGGATTAGGTTGTCCTTAAACTGTAAATAGGCTTGGGAAATATTATGTTAATTCTTTTGAGGGGGATATGGTGTGACATATATTTTCTCATACGAGTATAAGGAGTTTGATGAGGCTAAATGTCTAGCAGAATGCTCGCGTAAATTTATAGAGATTCGTAATAAGTATGATTTAGATGAAGATAGGTTGAATTGGGCAAAGCAAAATCCACTTTGTTTGCGTCAGGCTATGCCAGTTCTGGAGGGATGCACTGAGCAAGGCCTAAAAGATATGATGAAGAAAATACCAGATTGGGAAAGGAGCAAGAAAAAGTCGGTGATGTTATGTATGGGGATTGCATCACTAGGCCATTGGTCAGTCCTTGATCCTACTGCTGATATGATTAGCGACATGTCTGATTATTATGAGGAAAAATGTCGTATACTATGGTCAAAGCTGGAACAACTGAAACATTTTGAGGTAATGTTAAATTTGAAGGAGCAACAGGTATCTAATGGTGATGTGGCGGCTATGTTCTTCTTAGGAAAAGCCTACGAAGAGGGACGCTTTTGTGTGAAGGATGTGCAAAAGTCACTTTCATATTATCAAAAAGCAAAGGATACATGGGCTGGTGATTTGTCTCGGCGATATGAGGAATGGTTGGATAAAGCCGTACAGGATAGTGGCCTTGAAATGATTGGGAGTATGGGCCGTGAATATATTGCTGGGACTTTTGCAGAAGAAGGTGCCAAGAATCGAGATTGTAAGCTAAAGAAAGAGATTAAATGGTTGAATAAGGCCATAGAAGCAGGTGATGGCTGGGCAGCGTTCACAAAAGCGAATATTTGTTACTATGGTTACGGACGGTGGAGGAAAAGGAAGCAAGAAGCGTATAATAACTATCTAAAGGCCGCAAAATCTAAAGATTCAATATATGCATTGGAGTTTGGAAAGATGTGCTTAGAGAATGGAAATACACATACAGAAGTCTTGCTTAAGGTAGTGGATGCTTTAAACAGATAATTCCAGGAAGGACGAGTTTGAAAGTAATCTTTTTAGACGTGGATGGCGTACTGAACTCTTCGCAAGATGGAAATTCCATCAGGTTGCGGACGGATTTAAATTTGAAGTTATTGCAGCGTGTTGTTAGGGAAACAGGGGCGAAAATTGTCCTATCTTCATCATGGCGAAATGGCCCAGCTAAGGTTCTTAATAATCTTCATAAGCGTCTTGAAGAATATGGTCTGGAAATTATGGAATCTACGCCTGACCTTGGAAGCTTATGCCGGGGGGATGAAATACGCCAGTGGCTAAATGCTAATGAAGAGCACGTTGAGAAATTTCTAATCTTGGATGATGAGGATAATATGGCAGAATTTACGGAAGAGGATTTGGTGCAAACTGATTCTCGTATTGGTCTGCAAGAGGAGGATTCCATCAAGTGTATCAAAATACTGAACCCTTGAGATTATGGAGACGAACTTGATGCAGATTGATTTTCAGACTGGTTTGCAATATGGGGAGCAAGCATTGATGATTCCCTGAGAGTGCAAATAGAGGTGTATGTATTACTTGCTAAACGAAGAAGTATCTTGTGTATAACCTGGGAGCCGTATGCTATGGAAAAAGGAAAGAACATTAAAAATTGATGGGGTTGGCATAGGGGGGAATTTGAAATGGGAATTGTTTCTCCATATAAGGACACTCAATCTAAATCTGATAAAGAGCAAATCTTTGACGAGGATAGATTTGTCAGCGAATGTTTGCGGGAATTTGCAGACATTCGCAAAAGACATGATATTGAAGAGAATCTGGAAAGGGTGCAGCAGAATCCTCATATGAAGCAACTGGTTGCGGATGTGATTGAGGGCTGCACGGAGCAGGGAATACTGGTGATGGCTAGCAGAGAACCAGGCTGGAAAAGCAGAAAAATTCCCTATCGATGGCGTCCGAAATGGTTTCTTATACCAGGGGTGTTAGATGGAGTGCCGATAGAGGGTGTAGTATCATCAAAGACTGATGCCTGGATAAGACATATGAAGCCTGTGTATGCAAAAAAATGCAAGGAACTGCACAGGAAGATAGAATGTTTCAAGCGGTTTCCTGAGATAATAAGAAAACTTGAGAAGCAGGCAACTGACTGTGATGTGCGGGCTATGGTCCTCCTGGGAAAAATGTATGAGAAAGGTACGTTTTATTCGGTGAAGGACGAGGAAAAAGCCTTGTCCTATATGAAGCAAGCTAGGGAGGTATATGCAGATGACCTGAGCAAGAGGTATACGCTTTGGCTGGATAAGACTGTGCAGAGAAGCAAGATGGAAATGATTGGACGCATTGGCAAAGAATACATGATGGGTACTTTGGAAGAGGAGGGGAAGAAAAACAAAGATCTTAAGCTGAAAAAGGAAATGAGATGGCTGAGAAGTGCGATAAAAGCCGGTGACGGCTGGGCAGCGTTTACCTTGGGGCATATATGTTATTATGGCTACGGTCGTTGGAGAGGGCATATGAGAGACGCATATGACAATTATACCTTGGCTTCTTCCTCTAAAGAGTCTGTCTATGCGTTGGAGATGGGGGAGTTGTGCTTTGATGAACCTGGGACTGTAGACAGTGAGATTGAGAAAATTGCTTTCGGTTTCAGCCGATGGGGAGATACGGATAATATCGACCTTGGAGAGAGGGATGATTTTGAGAAATACAGTAAAATTGAGGAAGATTTGAGGAATTGGCTTAAAGAAAATATGATAAGGGATTTCTTAAGCGAGGCAAGGGACGCATATAAACAGGGCGATTATGATAATGCTTGGAGTTTAGCGCAAAGAGCTATGTTTTCAGGAGGGCAATCACTTGAAGGTGAGAGTATGCTGGCAGAAATGGTCTGTAAAGGTGCATGGAAGATTGATATAGATGCGATGGAGGAGGAGCCGGAAATTGCAGTACAGGGTGAAGAAGTTAAAACGACAGTTTGTGTGAAAAATGTCACCGGTATATGTGAAACTACTGCTGCTATAGTTGCAGGAATTGCTAACAGATTCTCTTCTGAGGTAAAGCTTAAAGCCGGAAATCATAAAGTCGATGCCAAGAGTATCTTGATGATTGAGGCACTTGGGCTATACAAGGGAAGGGAAGTTGAGATTCAGGCAAAGGGGGAAGACGCAAAAGAGGCTGTCAGAAGTTTAGCAAAATTGATTATCAACCGCTTCGGTGAAGGAGCATAGTTACTGCTGGAATTAGTTAAGAAGTAGTCTTTCAGGTGGCGCTTTGAAAGTGGGTTCCTAATCTTTCTCGACAAATGGAGGCATAACATGGCTATTAGGAAAAAGCATACAAAACATAGTAAATATAAAAAGCCCAAATTTGTGGAAACAGGTAATGTGATTACCAATTGCTCAGGTATTTCTGAGGATAACCATCCAGTTGTTTCTGAGGAGAGAATGAGAATAGCGCGGTTAGGGGGTATTCTCGATATGGTGCCACATCCATTGCTAGATATTCCAGGGATGCCAAAATATTGATTTTTAACTGCATACTATACACATGAATCCGGCACAGGCTGCATTGCCTGTGCTTTTTCTTATGTGAAATATGAGGAGGTAAATTAAGGTGAAACAAGGCAAAAATTTAGAAGAGCTTGGGCTGGAACTGCAAAGACAGCGCAATGCTAGGCAGGACTTTGTGGCAGATAGTCGGAGTCTGTCTTTTGCCACGGATGATGGTGGTTCCAGGTTGTCAGTGGCTATGGGGGATAAGCTGTTGGACTTTGGGGTTAACCCGTTGGCTCATCAGCAGATTTCAACTCGGCTGGGGATTCCTTTGAAGTATTACCAGAGAATGCAGAGGGAGTCTCCAGCCTTGCTGGATGACAATGTCAATAACTGGCTCCAGCAGACCCGTGACAGACGTATGCTCCGTGTCATGGATGGCAACGTGCGGGCCTTTCTCTCTGACCGTTACCGCCGCTTGGATAATCTGGAGCTTTGCGCAGCAGTGTTGCCCATTATCAAGGATATGAAAGGGGCTGTTATTGAATCCTGCGAGATAACGGACGCGCACCTGTACCTCAAGGTTATCAATCGCCGTATGAAGGCAGAAGTGTCTGTGGGTGATGTGGTGCAGGCTGGCTTTGTCATTTCTAACAGCGAAGTTGGATTGGGCCATCTGACGGTAGAGCCGATGATTTTCCGTCTGGTCTGTAAGAACGGTATGATTGTCAAGGACTTCAGCCAAAAGAAGCGTCATGTGGGCAGGCAGGTAGAAAACTTAGACTCGGCCTATGAACTGTACAGTGATGAAACTCTGGCCCAGGACGATAAAGCGTTCTTCATGAAGGTGGCAGATACGGTGCGCTGTGCGGTGGATGAGAGCCGCTTCATGTTGACCGTGGGAAAAATGCAGGAAGCTATGCAGATTCCCTTGGAGCATCAGCCCATGCAGGAAGTGCAGCTTCTGGCAGATAGCTTCAACCTCACAGAAAATGAGCAGGGGGATATCTTCAGACAGCTGTTCCTCAGTGGGGATAACACCCGTTATGGTTTGCTGAATGCTGTCACGGCTGCTTCACAGAACGTGGCAGATTATGAGAGGGCTACCGAGCTGGAGCGCATTGGTGGCGAAATCCTTGCCCTGCCGGGTAAGGGTACTGTGCCGCTGGCACTTCCGGCAAGTAATGTAACACCATTTAGGAAGGAGATAGCATCATGAAAAACAATGATATCTGGCTTGCATTGGCAACGGAGGCATTGGGCGTACTGCTCCGATGGGGAGCAGATAAGCTTTCAGAAGATAAGGATAGCTAAAGTTGATGTGAGATGTTTGCTGCGGGCATGGCTTAGGCCATGCCCTTTTTCAATGCGATTTTGTAGCAAGACTGCAGGAGGAAACTGAAATGAATTTTGAGATTGAGAAGATTGTGGAGAAGAACAAACATAATATCTGGAAGGCCATTGATAACTATCGCGCCCATACTAGCGAAACAAGTGTTCTGGACGATATCACGGACAAGTTCGTTGATCGTCTGGCCAGGGACAATGCCTACGCTAAGATGGAGCTGCGCCAGCTTTTCCGTACTTCACCAGTCTGGAACGAAGAACTGGATGCCTTGGTCATCAATGGTACCCGCACCCATAATCCCGACTATGAGCGTATCAGAAGCCTTGCTGATGACATACTGGCTCCTGCGTTTGATAGCAGTGATGAGGAAAGGCAGGGGCTGTTGAGCAGGGCTGTGAATTTCTTTGCCATTGAGAAGGGGGACAAAACTCACTACATAGAAGCTATCCGTGCCTTGGCTCCCAAGGCCTATGCCCCTCGTAAGAAACGGAGTCGTATATTCAAGGCTCTCTGTGATGCGCTGGGTATTTCTGACGATAGAGCCGGAAGTGATTTTCAGAGACTGTTTGCCCAGTTCGCTGATGAGCTTTCAGCCAAGAAGATCGATTTCAAGTTCTTTGTGTCCTTGAACCCAGCCCATTTCCTGACCATGAGCAACCCGAAGGATGATGACAGGGGAAGTACCCTCACAAGCTGTCACTCTCTTAATTCGACGGCCTACAGGTA
>ODAI014615616.1_pt1 | contig 11830 bp, 7 predicted proteins | sample 1539321 | NCBI WGS metagenome assembly ODAI01 (sample SAMN02144231, study PRJEB22623) | gut metagenome | biome: sheep rumen | host: Ovis aries | place: New Zealand
ATCTCGAAGCTTGGCTATGTGACGATCCCGCCTGAGGGGACAGAAATAAAGTTTACTTTTCTGTCTATGTTTCTTGCGGAGGGGTACAACCGCGATTATTACAGGACTTTTTTGCATCACATAAGAAGCGAAGTCAGAAAAACCCACGACATGCTTGTTCTGGGGACAAGTGATCACAACGAAAAGAGAGCTGTACTGGATGAGATCCGGGCACTTAAGTTTGATACCCAGCTATGCGAAGTTGTCATGAGTAATTTCAGAGGTGCTGAGAGAGTAAAATTTGATTACACAAACCTGGAAGTGGAGTGTGCATTACTATGAGTATTTTGAATGTTGAGCATCTGACCCACGGCTTTGGGGACAGAGCTATTTTTGATGACGTTTCCTTCAGGCTCCTTAAGGGCGAGCACATCGGCCTTGTAGGCGCCAATGGCGAGGGAAAGTCAACTTTTATGAACATCATCACAGGGCAGCTGATGCCTGATGCAGGTAAGATTGAATGGGCCAAGAACGTGAAAGTTGGCTATCTTGACCAGCATGCGGTCCTGAAGCAGGGCATGACCATCAAGGATGTGCTCTCTTCAGCTTACGATGAGCTCTTCGAGATGGAGCGCAGAATGAACGAGATCTGCGACGCCATGGGTGAGGCAGGTGAAAAAGAGCTTGAGGACTACATGGAGGAGCTTGGAACCATTCAGGATCTTCTGACCAATCACGATTTTTACCTGATAGATTCGAAGATTGAAGAGGTTTCAAGAGCGCTGGGATTTTTGGAGCTCGGCCTGGACCGCGATGTTACCGAGCTTTCCGGCGGACAGAGAACAAAGATCCTGCTGGCTAAGCTTCTTTTACAAAAGCCCGATATCCTTCTTCTGGATGAGCCTACAAACTATCTTGATGCGGAGCACATTGTGTGGCTTACAAGATATCTTCAGGAGTATGAGAATGCATTTATCCTGATCTCTCATGACATTCCGTTCCTCAACAGCGTGGTAAACATTATCTACCACATGGACGGCTATACTCACGCTCTGGAGCGCTATGTGGGAGACTACGACAAGTTCATGGAAGTCTATGAGGCTCAGAAGGCGCAGAGAGAGGCTGCCTATAACAGACAGCAGCAGGAGATCGCAGAACTTAAGGACTTTGTTGCCAGAAACAAGGCCAGAGTTGCCACAAGAAACATGGCCATGGCAAGGCAGAAAAAGCTGGACAACATGGACCTCATCGAGAAGATCCAGGAGAAGCCCAAGCCGGAGTTTTACTTCAAGACAGCCAGGACCCCGGGCAAGTTCCTTTTTGAGGTAAAAGACCTTGTGATAGGCTATGATGAACCGCTCTCCAAGCCGCTTAATCTGGCTATAGAGCGCAATACTTTCACGGTTCTCACCGGAGCCAACGGAATCGGAAAGACCACTCTCTTAAAGAGTATCCTCGGCATAATCCCACCGATCTCGGGTAAGGTTCAAAGGGGTGAAAATGTTGAGATAGGCTATTTCCAGCAGGAAATGTCACCGGATATCGAGACAACCTGTCTTGAGGAGATCTGGAACGAATTCCCGGGATTTTCACAGTACGAGGTGAGATCTGCTCTTGCCAAGTGCGGACTCACAACAAAACATATCGAGAGCAAGTGTAAGGTCCTCTCCGGAGGTGAGCAGGCGAAGGTAAGGTTGTGCAAGCTGATGAACAGAGAGTCCAACATTCTGGTGCTGGACGAGCCTACGAACCATCTGGATGTGGATGCAAAAGAGGAGCTGCACAGAGCTCTTAAAGAGTACAAGGGCACTGTTATCATGGTATGCCATGAGCCTGACTTTTATCAGGACCTGGCTACTGACGTGCTTGACTGCACAAAATGGACTACAAAACTGATCTGATCATCGAGGGGACATATGTTGTTATGAAGAAAAGACAATTGTTGATAATACTGGCGGCAGCTCTTTTAACGACGGCTTGTGGCAGCTTTAATAAAAATAATGCAGAGGTCGAAGTAAGCGAGGCAGATACTGCCAATAGTGAGGAATCTGCAGCAGAAGCCGGAAGTGAGCCGGAAACTGAGCCCGAAGAGGAGCCTGTAATCACATATGAACTAGCATATGCTTCCGAGGATCAGCTCAAGATAATAAACGATAACTTTGACGTTTGGAAACTCACTGACGAGGACCGGGAGGTCTTTTCCCCGTTTATGGATTATGGCTACGCTATAGATGACCTGGACAGGGACGGATATCTTGAGGTGATAAAGACCTTTTGGGGCGGCGAAACAATGCTGTACCGGACGTCTATCTATGAGACTACAGATGATAAGAGCCTTGTCGAATGGGACATGGATGCTTTCAGGCAGCTTGATATAGAGCCGTGCATCAGCGAGCTTGACAGTGTGTACGTGATCGAAGACGCGAAATATATGGTTTATGCAACCGAGAAAGAATCAGCTGATTCCTACTGGGGTATGAATACTTTTTACAGGATGTTTATAGAAGACAACAAGATCACGCTTGAAGAGATCAAGGATGGCGAGCAGTCCTGGTATTTCGGTAATGAGAAGGAGAGATTTTCCTGGTTTCAAGAGCTGTCTATGGAGAATCTGACCACCTCTTATGAAAAGAAATACTTCCGGGATGAAAGAGATACAACAGGCCTGTACACCGCATATCTGAACGGTGAGACAGAAGCTGTACAGGATTGCGAATATGATGACCTTATAAACGGAGCGACAGAAAGCGGATACACCATTCATGATTACAGCTATATTGACTGCGGAAATGACGGAGTATATGAACTGCAGGCGATAGTTAATGCCAAAGAGCTGGATAATGTCAGTTACAGCTTTGTGATCAAGGAAGACGGCGGCAAATTATATATAAGATATATAACAATAGTCAGTGCTGAAAAAACAGAAGGAAGTATCAGCCCTCTGGGCTTTGTCTATGAATTTGGTAAAGGCGCAGCCAGTCTTGCTATCTATAATTATGGTTTCCTTGATGCTGATGCCAGATATCACTTTTTCTATGAATGCTATTACTACCTGTCAATCGACAATTTTGACTTTGGAGATGATGTGGAGATTGATGAAGAGGTGTGGAAGGATACCCAGCTCATGGTCTATTATCTCTCTGAGGATCATAAGGATGTAGAGAACACCTATCATCAGTACTTCTACATCGGAAGTGACAAGTACTACGAAAATGACAATATTTTCAAGAACACCCTTGAAGAAGCAGGCTTTAAGACCTATACCGATAAGGAGATCAAGAAGATATTAAACGATCGTGCCAAAGAGATCGGTCTGGATCCGGCTATAAGGGATGACTAAAAATAGCAGCAGGGCGTTCCGTTATTCTTTTCCGCTCCAGCAGTATGTGCAGAGTTTGCAGGGCTCGATCGGAATAGCTTCTACCATGTCATCAAGACGGTGATAGTGAAGAGATGTGAAGTTGAGTTCCTTCCTGATCTCCTCGAGCATTGCTTCATACTGAGGTGAATCCGGATCTGTGTACTTTCTTACAGTCTCCTCATTAGGGCTTGGATAACCTTCGAGCTTCTCGATAACACGTCTTGTGATGAGCTCCATCTCAGAGTTGGAACGTGAGAAGTTCAGGTACTTACATCCGTAGATAAGCGGCGGACATGCAGGTCTTATATGAACCTCTTTTGCACCGCTCCTGTACAAGAATTCTGTTGTCTCTCTGAGCTGTGTTCCTCTTACGATCGAGTCATCGATGAGCAGAAGGCTCTTGTTATTGATGAGCTGGTTAACGGGAAGGAGCTTCATCTTGGCGATGAGATCACGCCTTGACTGTACTGTAGGCATAAAGGATCTGGGCCAGGTGGGAGTGTATTTTACAAAAGGTCTGGAATATGGAATTCCGGAGGTGTTTGAATATCCTATAGCGTGGGCTACACCGGAGTCCGGTACACCTGCTACAAGGTCTGGGTGAAGGCCTCTTTGCATGTCTCTTTGTGCAAGCTTTCCTCCGCAGCCATATCTGATGTTTTCGACGCTGAGTCCCTCATATGTGGATGCAGGGAAACCGTAGTAGATCCACAGGAATGTGCAGATACGCATCTCGTCAAAGGCGGGAGCTACTATTTCAACGCTTTCCGGGGTAATATATGCTATTTCGCCGGGGCCAAGTTCTTTATAGGAATCATATCCAAGATTTAGGTAGGAAAAGCTTTCAAAGCAGACACAGTATCCTTCGTCCTTGTGGCCGATCTGTACGGGTGTTCGTCCGAAACGGTCGCGGGCAGCATAGATACCTTCGGGAGTCATAAGAAGAAGGGACATTGAGCCCTTGATGATCTCCTGGGCGTAACGTATTCCCTCAACGATTGTTACTTTCTGATTGATTATAGAAGCTACAAGCTCAGTGGGATTGATATCTCCGCCACTCATTTCAAGGAAGTGGGAACGGTTATCAGCAAAGAGCTTATTGGTTATTTCATCGATGTTATTGATCTTACCGACAGTGGTAATGGCGTAGGTGCCGTGATGGCTCCTTACAATAAGGGGCTGTGGTTCAAAATCGGAGATACAGCCTATTCCAAGGTTTCCTTCCATCTTGAGCATGTCATCTTCAAACTTGGGTCTGAAGTAGGATCTTTCTATATTGTGAATAGAGCGATCGAAGCCTTTCTTTTTATCATAAACTGCGAGTCCGGCACGACGAGTGCCAAGATGTGAGTGGTAGTCGGTTCCGTAAAAGAGATCAAAGACTGCACTTTCACGAGACGCTACACCAAAAAATCCTCCCATGTAGAAACCTCCGGATTAATTGCTAATAGAATAAAGGGTTGTCAGATACGCTAACAATAATAGCACAACTCTCAGCAATTTTTGAAGTGTTTTTGATACAGATTGATAAGAAAAATATCGGGTATTGTAGTATCATTGCTTATTGAGGAAGTATTTTGATTTTATAGGAGGACGATATGAAAATTTATAAGGTTACAGACCCGGAATTTGTTAACTACGGAAGGATCATTGAGGGGTACGAAGAGGAGAAGAAGCAGATCGAGGATGCGCTTCGCGACAAGACTCCTATCCCTGAGGGAACTGATTATGTAGCAGAGGAGAAGGCTCTTCAGGAGCTTCCTGCAGCTGACAGGATCACAAACTCTCTTTTCGGCGGATCACCAATGCAGTTCGGATGGTGCAACGGACACAACACCAAGCTCAACTGTCTTGAGTACCACCGTTCAAGCGAGATCAATCTCGGTGCTACAGACTTTATCCTTCTTCTTGCAAAAAGAGAAGAGATCGTTGATCACAAGATTGACTCAAGCAAGGTTAAGGCATTTCTTGTACCAAAGGGTGTAATGGTTGAAGTTTACGCTACAGCTCTTCACTACGCTCCATGTCAGGCCAGCAAGGATTCAGGCTTCCAGGTGCTTGTAGGACTTCCAAAGGGCACAAACGTTGGTAAACCTGACTTTACACCTGCCAATCAGGAAGATAAGCTCATCACAGCAACCAATAAATGGCTTCTTGCACATGCTGATTCATCCGAGGCAAAAGATGGCGCATGGATCGGCATAACAGGTGAGAATATCGATATCGCAGCAGATATCTGATAGAAAAACAGAACTCCGGTTACCACTGTTGCACGAGTTTACTGAGATTTTATAAAGATATAAGAATGTGTGACAGTTTTGTGATAGTAATTCATGTTATTATGATTTTGCAAGCAGCGCTTATTGCTTTTAAAAAATTTGCAACTCAACAAAATTAAAATAACAATGATAAGGATGGTAATGTATTATGAGAAAGATTATGACAATGGTAACAGGTGTGATCATGGCAATGATGATGTTCATCAGCGGCAGTTTTGCTTCAATGACAGCTTATGCAGCTGATGAATCTGCCAAGTATATAAAGGGTGCAACTTTTATCAGTGCTGTTCATGGACAGACTGAGGACGGAAGCGAGATCGTACTTGCTCTGTATGAGAAAAAGGGTCAGGACATTGCTTACATCAATGATGGAATGGAGCATGTCTTCACAGATTTCAAGATCAAGTATGACACAGTAAAGGGAATCGGTGATGTTCAGAAGATAACTGTTGGCGGAAACCTTGTACTCACATACTTTGAGTCAAACGGAATCCCAGGTCTCATCGCAGAGGATGGCACAATCTACGCATGTGAGTATCTTGATGCTTACGAAGTTTCTCAGCTCATGAGTATGGACTGATAAAAAGATATAATTTCAAATTGATAAATAATTCGCCCGGGAGAGCAAAAGCAGTCTCCCGGGCTTTTTATGTGCGCATGGCGGCGCGAATCATTTATCTAATATCGATCTTTGTGCTTACGCTCTCAAGACCTTCACCAGATATTGTCAGAGTACAGGTTCCACTTGTATAGCCGCTTCTGATAATGGCTGTAGCACGACCTCTGTAGGCTGTGAAAGCACCTTCCGTGTAGTTCTCGGCAGTTATCGGATTGGCTGAGCCAAAAGCTGCCAGGAAACCGGCACCGCTTACTGTTGCAGTCAGCCTGTTATCGGCAACGGGAACAAGATTTCCGGCTGCATCCAGAAGCTCTGCCTGAACGTAGGTTACACTGTGGCCGTCAGCAGCAATTTCTGACTTTTCAGCAGTAAGTTTTATAGTGGAGACAGGACCTGTTGTAACCAGAGTGTCTTTTGAAATAACTTCATTTCCCTTGTAGCTTACGGCTTCCAGCGTACCGGGAGCATACTTTATATCAAAAAGGAATGACCCGGGCAGGCCACTTACAAGCTTTTCGCCTTTCCTGCAGATGCCCGTCGATCTGCCGTTTAAGAAGAGTTCAACACTGTCCGCATTAGAGAAGACAGCCACAAAAACAGGCTTATTCTCTGCGTCATCCCAGTTCCAGGACTTTCTGATATCGGTAAATCCCCAGTTGCTGATCAGTTCTTTTTTGCCGTAAGTGGCAGGATCATAGGAATAAAGGTAGGTTTTATCGCTTCCCCAGACCACTGAACGATATTCGCCCTGTGGAAGGATGTGGCCGTTAATATCTACATCCGCATCGTTGGCAAGGCGCCAGGGATAGGGTGAACCATGAGACATCAGAGCAAAGCCGCCTATTTTATGCATGGGATCATCCTCATCAAGGAAGACAGACTTTCCAATTCCGGCTTCGCCGATATAATCAAAGGCCGTCCAGGTGAAATCTCCGATAACATATGGGGTGGATTCGACCATTGGCCAGCGAATTCCGATTTCCTTGGGGTAATTCTCTGAGCCGAGGATCACGCGTTCCGGGAACATCTCGTGGTCAAGAGCATACTTGTCTTCCATGTAGTTATATCCAACGATATCCAGGTCATTGGTGAAGGCTTCTGAGAGTTCTTCCCAGCTGGTATCATTTTTGCCGCCGTCTGCATTTTGAAGTGGTGAAGCATCTGATGCAGCATTACCCATGATCTTTTTCATGTTTTCTGCAGTCAGTTCATCATCAAGGCCGCTCCAATAAGAGCAGATGGCATTGGATACGGGACGGCTGGGATCAAGGCTGTGTGCCTTACGTGCAAGGCGTGTTGCCAGAGTATAGCCGTTTCCAAGACCGCCTCTTTCAGGAATTTCATTACCGGTGGACCAGATGATAACTGACGGGTGGTTTCGGTCACGTTTCATGAAGGCCGTAAGGTCTTTTTCCCAATCCGTATCAAAGAACTGGTTGTAGTCCCCGGGCTGCTTCATGATTCCCCAGGCATCAAAGGCTTCGTCAAAGACGTACATGCCAATCCGGTCGCAGGCCTCCATAAGCGCAGAGGAAGGGGGGTTATGAGTGGTCCTTATGGCGTTGAAGCCAATCGCCTTCATAATGGAAAGCTTGCGGAATTCCGGGTCATATAAAGAAACAGCGCCCAGCATTCCGTTGTCGTGATGAAGGCATCCGCCCTTAAGCTTTACGGTTTTACCGTTTATCCTAAGGCCGTGCAGAACATCGGCAGTTACAGTTTTTACGCCGAATAAGACAAAAGTCTCATCGCAGGTTCCCTTTTCTGTGGAAATAAAGTGTGTTCTGAAGGTGCCAAGATCTGTCACAGAGCCGTGGAGCCTGTAGAGATTTGGATTTTCTGCATCCCATAGCTCGGGCTTATCGAGTATAAAGCTGATGACAGCCGTCTCCGTTGATGCCGGATTAACCTGGATCTTCTGGCTGCGGCTGATAATTACTTCATCGCTGCCGTCTTTTGTCAGGAAAGCGCTGACCCGGGCCATCTTATTGTCCAATGTGTTGTTCTGAACCTGAATTTCCGTGTGGATATACGCCCTGATGGCATTTCCTTCGGAATCATACTCAATGTCTTTAGTGTAGCCGAAAATTCCGTCATCGGAGATATGGAGCTTTGGAAAGTGGACAAGTTCCACGCTTCTGAAGATACCGGCTCCGGTGTACCAGCGGGAGTTGGGCTGCATGCTGGGATTGACAGTTATTGTAACCCTGTTGTCACTGTCAAAATAGATGTAAGGCGTGATATCTACAGCAAAAGGAGCGTATCCGTAGTGCTGCAAAGCAACTTTACCGCCGTTTACAGCTACTGTGGCATTCATCATGACTCCGTCAAACTTCAGGAAAACATCGTCATTTTCCCACTCTTTGGGGATCGCTATCATTTTGGTGTAATAGGCTACACCCTCAGTAAAAAAGCCGCTTGAAGCCCCGGCAGGAGCATCTTTTTTTACAGAACTGCAGATCATATAGTCGTGAGGGAGATCCACTTCACGAAGGGTACTCTCTCCGGATGGATCAGGGAAACCGTCAATAATCCCGTAATTAAACTGCCATCCTTTATCAATATTCTGATTACGCATAGGTGAAAATCTCCTTGTTTTTTCTAAATCATATATACCGGAGTGACAAAAGACAAGGTTTAATATTTACGTAAAAAGAGACTTTTGCAGACTGAAAATGTGATGGAACTGAAATAATATACAAGAAAAAACATCGTTATCTTAAAAAATGTTCGATGGGATAAAAAGATTTGGCATAGGCATGAGAGAGACCTCTGGGATAAAATTACCATGAAGAGATTATATTTTGACCGGAGGATAATGTGAGAAGCATATATAAGATAAATGATAACTGGACTTTTCGCAGAGGCGAAGAAGAGCCTGAAACAGTCACACTCCCTCATTGCTACAACTCCGTGGACGGCCAGGATGGCTCAAAGATGTTCCGGGGTGTTACGACTTACGATAGAGATATCCGGATAACTGGAGATGAACTCGGGCGTACAGTTCTTCTGGAGGTAGGAGCAGCGTCTCTTTCCGGCAGAGTATTTATTAATGACGAGCTGTGCCATGAGTTTAGATGCGGCTTTTCAATGTTCAGGGTGGATATAACCAAGCTCCTTTCTGAAGGCACCAATACAATCCGCATAGAGGTCAGTAATGCAGTGGATAATAGGATTTACCCCGCTATGGCAGATTTCTCCTTCTACGGTGGAATTTACAGGGATGTGAACCTTATCCTGGATGATGATCTTCACTTCGAGGAAACAGGCAAGGGACTTGACGGAATATACGTACATCCCGGTATCAATGGGGATGATGGCGAGCTTTCGGCGGATGTTTTTGTTAAAAGAGAAAACGGATACGCCGGGGGTGCGACCTGTGAGCTGAAAGTAATTGACAGAGAAAGCCGTGAAGAAGTGGCCTGTGCATCTGCAGAAATCGAGGGCAGCCACACCGGTATGACAGCAGTCATTCCGAAAGTGAGCCGGTGGGACGGAGTCAATGGTCCATTTTTATATGATGTTGTATTTGAGCTCTGCGATGAGAGCGGAAATCTCTGTGACAAAAGGACAATTCCAACGGGCTTCAGGACCATAGAATATTCACCGGAACAGGGGCTTTTGCTGAACGGAAAGCCCTACAAGCTCCATGGAGTAGCCAGGCATCAGGATTTTGGAGGCCTGGGGAATGCCATTACGGAAAAAGAGCTGCAGACAGACCTTAAACTTATCCTGGAAATGGAGGCCAACTCCGTGAGATGCTCTCACTATCAGCACTGCGACAGATGGTATGAGCTGTGTGATGAAGCAGGACTTTTAGTCTGGGCGGAGATACCGGTCATAAGCTCGGTTCCGCAGAAGGCAGAAGCGGATGAAAACGCATTTGAGCAGCTGGGACTCCTTATAGATCAGGTCAGAAATCACACAAGTGTATACTGTTACGGCGTTCAAAACGAAGTCTGCATGGTTTCCAAGAATGAGTATACCTTTGACCTGGTGGACAGGCTCGCTAAAAAGGCAAAGGAGCTGGATAAGAGCCGCTTCACAGCTCAGGCCAATGAGTATGGCACCGAGGATGATTCATCGATCCTGAAATCCACGGATATCCTTGGATATAACCTTTACTATGGCTGGTATTACGGTAAAACCGAGGATCTTCAGCCAAGGCTCGATCATATCCATGCTGCAAATCCGGATAAACCGCTGATACTCACGGAATACGGAGTTGATACCAACGTAAGATTCCATAGCACAGAGCCAAGGGCCAACGATTACAGCGAAGAATATCAGCTGTTATTTTCTGAAAATGCCATAAATGCCATAGAAGAGCGCCCGTTTATGGCCGGGGGATATGTATGGAACATGTTCGATTTTGGCAGCGCAGGAAGATCAGAGGGCGGTGAAAAAGGCAAGAACCAGAAAGGCCTTGTGACCATAGACAGGAAGATCAAAAAGGACGCTTACTATCTGTATAAAGCCCATTGGTCCGCGGAGAAGTTCATTTATATAGCCGGCAGGAGATACGTCAACAGACCCGGCGATAAGACGGATATAACGGTGATTTCAAACGTCAGAGAGCTAACGCTCAGGGTAAATGGCGAGACAGTCGGAAACGCGGTAGTATCGTCCGCAATGACTGTTTTTAAGGATGTGGCCATAAGATGCGGGGACAATGAGATCGTGGCTCTCAGCGGAGAGCTTAGCGACAAGATTATTATTAATTCGGTAAAAGAGCCTGATCCTTCCTATACTTGTGGGAAAAAGACAGAGTCAGATAACGCCATCAACTGGTTTGAGGGGCTGGATCCCGAGACCATGGAAAAGGCAGATAGAACGGAGCTGGATCCGGGCTGCTTTACCTTTGAGGATACAATTGCTGATATATTCTCAAATGACGAGGCAAAGGCAGTATTTATCAAGTATCTGAGGCCGATAACCGAGGGACCCAGATTTGATCCTGCATCTCCGATAACAGTAAATGCACTGCTTGGCTTTGTAAAAGCCCTTAACATACCGGAGTCGCTCCTTGTTTCCTGTGAGCAGGAGCTTAACAGAATTAAGAAATGAAGAGGTGAAAGAATGAGTTTTTCAAAGGATTTTTTATGGGGAGCTGCTTCTGCAGCGCACCAGATCGAAGGCGGATATCTTGATGACGGGAAAGGCCTTGGAATCTGGGATCATTTTGAGCATGAAGAGGGACGGATAGAGTTTGGCGAGAATGCCGAGGTTTCCTGTGATCACTATCATCACATGAAGGAAGATGTTGCTCTTATGAAACAGATCGGCTTAAAGAGCTACAGATTCTCTGTCAGCTGGCCAAGAATCATGCCGGAAGGAACCGGAAAGGTGAACGAAAAGGGATTACAGTTCTACTCGGATCTTGTAGATGAACTTATAAATGCTGGAATTGAGCCTATGGTAACTCTTTTCCACTGGAATCTTCCCATGGCACTGTACGAAAAAGGCGGCTGGAAGAATCCTGAAATAGCAGACTGGTTTGCTGAATATGTCGAAGTAGTGGTAAAACGCCTTGGCGACAGGGTTAAATACTGGATGACCTTCAACGAGTATCAGATGTTTGTGGGACTGGGA
>ODAI010868109.1_pt1 | contig 11829 bp, 9 predicted proteins | sample 1539321 | NCBI WGS metagenome assembly ODAI01 (sample SAMN02144231, study PRJEB22623) | gut metagenome | biome: sheep rumen | host: Ovis aries | place: New Zealand
ATGACCGACAGCAGCCCGGTATGACAAAAAGAGGACCGGACTTTGAATGTGTATTTCCTCCGTAAAGACGATTGTACTAATTTCTGACCGATGTATAGACAAGAAACAAGCCGCAAATGCTCGAATATAAGGGATTTGAAGCTTTGAGATCGTCTATACATCGAGGAAGAATTAGTATTATACTGTAAAAAAGACATCAGGCAAGTGCAAGACCATGTAAAACGGAGGAATACTAAATGAAAAAGCTATCACTTTTATGTGCGGGCGTTCTTATGACGAGCATCATGGCAGGGTGCGGTCAGTCGGGGGCATCTACCGAAACAGCTCCTGCGGAGACTTCGGCAGCCGTGGCAGCCGCTGAAACTACGGAGCTTAAAAAAGCCGAAGCCAATTTCAGCCTTTCGTCGGTGGACTATGCAAAACAGCTGAAGCTGGGCTGGAACCTTGGGAACACCCTTGATGCACTGGGAAATTCCGGACTTGAGACCGAAACTGCCTGGGGACAGCCCAAGACCACCAAGGAAATGATAAAATATGTAAAGGATGCAGGCTTTACCTCCATTCGTGTTCCCGTCTCATGGGGTCAGCACACCGACAAGGACTTCAACATCGACAAGGCATGGATGGGTCGTGTCACCGAGGTGGTGGATTACGCATATGATGCGGGTCTCTATGTTATAATAAACTCCCACCACGACAACGATAAGAAGTATTATTATCCCGATGACAAAAACTACGAAAACTCCGAAAAGTACATTGAGACCATCTGGTCACAGGTAGCTGATAATTTCAAGGACTACGATCAGCACCTTATCTTTGAGTCAATGAATGAGCCCCGTCTCAGCGGCACCTCAAAGGAATGGTGGTTCCAGCCGAATGATGCGGAGGGCGTAGCTTCCATAAAGAACATATCAAAGCTGAACCAGGTGTTCGTTGATACGGTAAGAAAGAGCGGCGGCAACAACGACAAGCGCTATCTCATGGTGCCGAGCAACGCCGCATCTCCCTCGAATGCTCTTAACAATGCCTTTACCATGCCCACCGACAGTGCTGAACACGTCATGCTCTCCGTTCACGCCTACACCCCCTATGACTTTGCCATGAATTACGGCGGCGGCTACAAGGACTGGTCTGGGACTAAAGGCAAGGATCTCTCCTTTATGGGCGATCTGAACAAGAAATTCATCCGGAACGGCTACGGAGTGGTCATCGGTGAGTTTGGCGCCACCAACAAGAACAACCTTGATGCCCGTGTAGCCTGGGCAAAGCAGTACACCGAAAAGGCAGCCTCCTACGGCATCCCCTGCTTCCTGTGGGACAACGGCGGCACCGATTCCGGTGATGAGAACTTCGGTATGATAAACCGCAGCGCCCGTTCCGTTTACTTCCCCGAAATACTTGACACCATGAAGGCAAGCTACGAATAAAATAATCCCGCAAATAAGACCGCATATCCGCTGCTTCGGCGGATATGCGGTCTTTGTTATCTTTCGATTATCTGAGTTCTTTCGGGGCCTACGCCTACCATCTTTATACTGCACTCGCACAGCTCTTCAAGCCTTGAGATATATTCACGGCAGACTGCGGGAAGATCCTCGAACCTTCTCACACCGGAGATATCATCCTTAAAGCCCGGATGCTCCTCATAAACGGGCTCACATCCCTCAAGCCCCTCAAGTGTGGGAGGGAAGTCCCTTATGATCGTACCGTCGGGCTTCTTGTAAGCCACGCATACTTTAAGGGTATCAAGACCCGCCAGTGTATCAAGCTTGTTGATGCAAAGAGCGGAAAGTCCGTTCACTCTTACCGCATGGCGCACGATAACGGAGTCGAACCAGCCGGTCCTGCGGGGTCTGCCCGTAATGGTGCCGAACTCATGGCCCTTGTCTCTGATATAATCCCCTGTTTCGTCAAAAAGCTCCGTAGGGAAGGGACCCTTGCCCACTCTTGTGGTGTATGCCTTGGCAACACCGTAAACAGCGTCTATCATAAGAGGTCCTACGCCAGTTCCCGTGCACACACCCGCAGAAAGGGGATGGGAGCTGGTAACATAGGGGTATGTACCGAAGTCTATATCAAGGAGAGTAGCCTGTGCTCCCTCAAAGAGGATGGTCTTTCCTGCCTTGTTAGCCTCATAGGTGAGAACAGAAACATCAGCCATATACTTTTTCAGCTGTCTGCCGTACTCGGTGTATTCTTCGATGACAGCATCCAGATCGAGAGCCTCACCGCCGAATACCTTTGTTATGATGGCGTTTTTCAGTTCACCTGCGGATCTTGCCTTCTCCCTGAATATCTCCGGATTCACAAGGTCAAAGAAACGCAGACCGCTTCTTTCGTACTTGTCCATATAGGTGGGACCTATGCCCCTGTGGGTGGTGCCTATGTCCTTGTTTCCCCTGAACTTTTCGGAAAGTCCGTCCAGAGCGATATGCCAGGGCATGATGATGTGCGCTCTGGGGTCTATCTTCAGGTTATCGAAGGAAAGTCCTCTCTTTGAAAGATCGGAGATCTCCCCCAGGATATCCTTGGGATCCATTACCACTCCCGCACCTATAAGGCAGAGAGTGTCCTTGTAGAGAATGCCGGAGGGGATAAGGTGCAGCTTGTAGGTCTCGCTGCCGCTGGCAACGGTGTGACCTGCGTTGTTGCCGCCCTGTGCTCTTACCACAACATCGGCTCTCGAAGCGAGAAGGTCGATTATCTTGCCCTTTCCCTCGTCGCCCCATTGTGTTCCTATAACTATGTTAGCAGACATCCTGTTTCCTCATTTCTTATCCGATGAATTTCCCGACGATAGCGGGGAATTCGGTGATCACCTTGTCGATAAGGGAGATATCTCCCACACCTGCCATTGCAAGATCCTTCTTGCCGCCGCCTTTTCCGCCTGTGAGAGCGGCTGCCTCACGGACTATCCTGCCCGCATCCGCACCTGCTGCCACAGCATCCGCACCGCATACACACAGAAGTGTAGCAGAGCCCTCTGTCACATCGGCTATAAGCACCACCGCATCAGCGTTGGCGGAGCGTATGTCGTCGCCCATGGAGCGCAGCGTATCCTTGGGCACATCCTTTACCTTGGAGGCTGCCGCCCTGAAGCTGCCCACAGCAGCGGCATCCGCCATAACATCACCGCTGCCCTGCTTTGCGAGCTTGGCATTGAGGACTGCCACTTCCTTTTCGAGAGCCTTTATCCTCTGGAGATCTGACTGCGCCTTTACGGGCACATCCTCAAAGGTAGAAGCCTTGAGAAGAGATGCGCTCTCGGCAAGAAGCTGTTCATACCTGTCAAGCAGATCGGTGATGCCGGTGCAGGTGATGCTCTCTATCCTGCGCACGCCGGCTGCAACAGAGTTTTCGGAGGTTATCCTGAAAGCGGCGAGCCTGAGAGTATTGTCTACATGGGTCCCTCCGCAGAATTCCACGGAAACATCCCCGGCAGAAACAACTCTTACTATATCTCCGTACTTTTCTCCGAAAAGCGCCATGGCACCCAGCTTCTTAGCTTCCTCTATGGGCATTTCCTTCATGGTGACGGGGATGGCATCAAGGATATTCCTGTTTACTATCGCCTCTACCTCACGGATCTGCTCACGGGTCAGCGCCTCGGGATGCACAAAGTCGAACCTGCCCTTGGTCTCATCCACATAGGAGCCCATCTGATGTACATGGTCGCCCAGTACCTTTCTCAAAGCTGCCTGGAGAAGGTGTACAGAAGTATGGTTCTTCATTATGGCATGGCGGCGAACGCTGTCTATCCTTGCAGTAACGCTGTCCCCTGCGGATATGCCGCCCTGGGATACCACGCCGAAGTGGAGATAAACGCCGTTGGGGTTTTTCTGGGTGTCACTGACCGCAAACTCGGATTCGCCGATAACTATAACGCCCGTATCTCCAACCTGTCCGCCGGATTCCGCATAGAAGGGAGTCCTGTCGAGAACGAGTACAGCCTCATCCCCCTCGCTTATGCTCTCTGCCTCATCAGCACCCTTGAAGATCTTCAGCACCCTTGCAGTGCTCTCCTCCTCGGTGTAGCCCGTAAATACGGTCTTTTCTGTCTTTATGCCGCTGAGTACATTTTCATCCCAGGAGGAACCGCCCTTGGAGAGATAATCCTCCCTTGAACGGCGCTTCTGCTCTGCGATGCAGACCGCATAGCCCTCTTCGTCCACGCTGATGCCCTTTTCCTCGGCTATCTCACGGGTAAGGTCTATGGGGAAGCCGTAGGTGTCGGAGAGCCTGAAAGCCTCGTCACCGGGGAGCATACCGCCCTTTTCGATGCTCTCAAGGGAACGGGAAAGTATCTCCAGACCCTGGTCGATGGTCTTGGCAAAGCTCTCCTCTTCTGCTCTTACCAGCTTTTTGATATATTCACGCTTTTCCTCCAGCTCGGGGTAAGCGTTCTTGTTTTCGTCGATGACCGTGTCGCAGATCTTGTACAGGAAAGGCTCTCTTATGCCCAAAAGCCTGCCGTGCCTTGCGGCTCTGCGGAGAAGTCTGCGCAGCACATAGCCTCTGCCCGTGTTGGAGCAGGTAACACCGTCGCCTATCATAAAGGTGGTGCTCCTGATATGGTCGGTGATGACACGGAGAGAAACATCCTTCTTCTCGTCCTCGTGGTACTTCACACCGGCGGTGTCGCTTATGGCTCTCATGATGTTCTGTACGGTGTCCACCTCAAAGAGGTTGTCCACTCCCTGCATAGCCACAGCCAGTCTTTCCAGACCCATGCCCGTGTCGATGTTCTTGTTCTTCATCTCCTCGTAGTGACCGTTGCCGTCACTGTCGAACTGGGAGAAAACAAGGTTCCACACCTCTATGATACGGTCATTGTCGCTTGCCTGCTCAAAGCTCTCAAAGGGACCGTAAGCCTCGCCTCTGTCAAAGTGTATCTCCGAGCAGGGACCGCAGGGACCCGAACCGTGCTCCCAGAAATTATCCTTCTTGCCCAGCCTTACTATCCTGTCACGGGGAACGCCTATCTTGTCCGCCCAGATATTCTCTGCCTCGTCATCGCTTTCAAAGACGGTTATCCACAGCTTTTCTTTGGGTATCTCCAGAACGCCGGTGAGGAACTCCCATGCCCACTCTATGGCCTCCTCCTTGAAGTAGTCGCCAAAGGAGAAGTTGCCCAGCATCTCAAAGTAGGTGCCGTGGCGGGAAGTCTTGCCAACGTGCTCTATATCCGGGGTCCTGATACACTTCTGGCAGGTGGTGACCCTCTTGGAGGGAGGTGTCTGTGTGCCCAGGAAGAACTTCTTCAAAGGCGCCATGCCGCTGTTTATAAGCAGCAGGGAATTGTCATCCTGAGGGATGAGACCGGCACTTGCCATTCTCTTGTGACCCTTGCTCTCGAAAAAGGCAAGGAACTTTTCTCTCAGGTCGTTGAGACCGATAGGGTTCATTTTTATCACTCCATAATAATAACGTACATAACGTTGATAGAAGGCAGCCACTTTATAAAAGCAAGACCACCAAATTACTATTTTAGCAAATAAACTTCCTTATGTCAAGGTTTTTTCGATATTTTCCTTTCCTGTTTTCTCTCAGATGACCACTATCTTTTGCAGGTGCTCTGTCCAGGAGTCTCCGTCGGAGCGGTTCACCTCGTTCATATTGGTGATAAGAACGCTGTTTGTGTCGTAGATCTTCTCACTGTCGTCATAATAGGTGCCCGCAGCGCTTATGCAGTAGGGCGCATCCTTGTAGACACCCAGGAATATCATTATGTGTCCCTTGAAAAACAGTACGGAACCTATGGGCACCTTTTTCAGGAGCCTTATCTTTTTCTTTACGGGGTATTCCGTCACATCGTAGGTCTTTTTGCCGTTGTAGTTGCCTATATCCGTAGACACACGGGGCAGCTTTATGCCGAAGCAGCGGAATATCTCTCCTGTGATGCCGGAGCAGTCGTTGGAATGGCTCATGCCTGCCCAGCCGTATCTGTCACCGTAGAGCTTCATTGCCTGCCTTACCACGTTTTCCCTTGTGTAGTCGAGGTAGCCGATATTCACATCTTCCTTTATGGATATAAGGGAATACCTGTCGGTGATATAGCCGTCCTCTCCCCTTACGGGCAGCTTTACGATGTAGCAGCCCTTGGTCTCCCTGTCGTTTATGAATTCCGGGGCATCCTCTATCCTTACCAGAGGCATTTTTGTCCCCATGGGGAGAAGGCTGCCGCTGAGGGACTCGTTCTCCACATCATCCTGAAGGCGCACCTCCCTGCCGGTCACCACGAGAAATTCCTCCGGGTCGGCTCTTTCAAGCCATTCATCCTTGGTCTCGCATAAAGCCACACAGTCCTTGTGTACCCAGCCGGAAAAGCCCTCAAAGCAGACATAGAGCCATTCGCCGTCGGCGGTCTCATGGAGCACGGCAAGGGGCATATAGGGCATGAACTCCGACCACACCATCACATCGTAGAACCTGTCTCCCTCGTCCTCTCCTATGAAATCATAGCTGGGAAAGGCTCTCAGGCTGGATCTTTTGGTGGAAAAGCCGAACTGCACCTGCACCTCGTCCTCTATGCCCTCCATGTTCCTCTTTTTCTCCAGCTTCCTCCAGTAGGAAGATGTGGTGGGCTTTCCCTTCCTGTAGACTGCCGAAGGGTCGGAGGGGGCGTTCGCCATGCCCACAAGGGCACGGACTATGCCGCCGTCTATGGTGTCCTCCAGGTCGTAAAGGGAGACGGTCTTGCCGTCTATGCTGAATGTGATGCGGTTTTCCTCATTGAGCCTGTCTATACTGCTCCTGCTGTATATCTTCTTTTCCTCCGCTCCCTTCAGGTCTATCCAGAAATCCGCATCCGTCATCTTGAAGGGAACATATTCATCCATGCGCACATAGTCCGATATATCTGCCTTTGCGGCATAGGTCACGGGAGATGAGAGCATGAGCACCGACATCGCTGCGGCAAGCACCGCCGTTATTCTTTTCATTTCCGATACCTCTCTTTTGTTATTTGATGGGATATATCTCATCAGCTTATAAATATTATCCTTGTCTCTCTGAAAGAGGAGATGATCCTCGTTATCGCCGAATAAATGATACCCGCACAGAAGATGTAGACAGCCGTTCTTTCGGAATTGATGAACACTATGCAAAGCGCCGCCGACACCAGATTTATTATACCTGTGGCAAGGGTGAACTTTGAGAACGGGTAGCCCGAATCCTTTGCCTCTTTTACCCTCAGCACATCTATCACTCCCGAAAAGGCGTGGCTGATGAAAAGGTACAGCAGCACAACGGCTCTCGGTATGCTGTCGAGGGAGACTGCAAAGGCTCCCGCATCAAGGAGCAGGACACCAATGTAGAGCATCCTCTTTCCGCCCACCATGTGCCTTGCCATGCTGAAATAGTATATGATAGTCTTTACACCCATAAGCAGAAGCGAAAAAGACAGTATGACCGCCACAAAAACATAGCCGTCTGCGGGCTCTGCGATCATATACACCGCCGCTGCTGTCTGTATCAGGGCAAACAGGATGTTCCTTACTCTTCCCGCATTAGTCATCCGTACCTCTCCTTCCCAGATAGTCCTTCAGCTTCATAAAATCCTTTATGCCCTTTCCCTTATCGGGATCTGCCGAAAAGCCCGCCAGCAGGTTGCCGGACCTGAATATCCTGCCGCTGACCATACTTTTCTGTGCAAGGGCTGCAAGAACGAACCTGCCTATCGCCGTATCATCCTTCTTGCTGTCGGGAGCATCCGTATATTCCTTTTCTGCGGCATGGGTGTCAAAATCCCCGGGCACCACATCCCAGTTTTCCTTTAAAAATGCCTTCCAGTCACCACAGGCATCAAGCTGCCTCTTTTCAAGTATCTCCTTTATGCGGGGTCCGTAGGGCTCTGCAGCCTCATAGTCATAAACTCCCGTCTCAAACTCCCCGACCTCTCCCCTGAGGTACTTCAGGGCATAGACCATCTGACAGAAAGCGTTGTAGTATTCCTTAGGATTGTCCTTTATGACCTGCTTGTAATCTCCCCATGCGGGCATATACACATAGCGGGCAAAGCTGAGGTCGGGCAGGTGGCCTGCTCTCCCGTGACCCAGCACCATAACGGACTTTTCGGAGTAATTGTTGAGACTGTTGTTGTAGATGCCGTTTTCCGGGTCATCCTCTGCCGTAAGACTGTGCCGGAACTTTACGGGTCTTCTTGTAAAGCCCTCCTCCCCCGGTATAAGCTCTTCAAGGTCATCGCCTATATTGTTTATTACAAGGGAGGGAGTACCCGCAAAATAGCGGTGTGCCCAGGTATCTGCCAGAACGTGCATGGCAAGCCCCGCCGCCTCGATGGTGCCTTCCCTTTTTGCAAGACGCACCGTCTCTCCGGCCAGCTCCCCGTCGGGGCCGCAAATGAGCCTGTACTTGCTTTTGTACAGGATGGATCCCTTTACCTGTGCTTTAAGGTCTGCGGGGAGAAAGTGGAAGGATGCCCATATGCGGGTGATATCCTGCATTGAAACAGGGTCCGAACCGCTCTCCATAAGCTCCAGCATGAGCTGAGTGGTAGCGGCGTTCAGCGGAGCCTTTATTCCGGAAAGGAAGGTGCGTGAGCAGTGATCCGTCATCTGTGAGAAAAAGCCCGTTTTTATGCTTTGGTCGGGGTCGTACCCTGCTATAAGGGCGGCGGCGGCGGTGGCGTAGTAGTGAAAATCAAGCTGCATCCCGCACCTCTTTCTTCAGCCGCCTTTTTATCAGCTTCACCTTTACGGCGTTCCAGGAAAGCTCTGCCGCACAAAGCAGGCAGGAAAACTGCACCACGGGAGTGATGACCACATCCATCACATATGCCCGCCCCTCAAAAATGTTCAGTATAACGAGTAAAAGCTGCCAGAACTCCCAAAGGAGCATGAACACCGACAGCACTGCGTACCCCATTCCGCTCTTCCTTCCTTTTCCCTCACGGCGTGCCCCCAGACCCACAAGCAGCCTTAAAAGCATATCCACCCCCAGCAGCCCGTATGATAAGACATACACAAGAAAATAATAGACCTGCTTGTCTGCTATGGCAGCAGGGTCGTAGTTCTGTTCAAGCTGTTCCGTCAAAACGGCATCGTGGGTAGTCAGAGAAAGAGTGAAGCGGATCACGGACCACAGCCCGAAAATTATCATGGCTGAGCCGCTCACATAAAGGGTGTCGCTCCTGCGCCGCAGAGAGACTTCAAGATCCTCCATCCGAATTTCCTTCCTATGTGGAATGTAAAACGATACTTGTTAATTGTAACATATTTTTTCGGGATAATCAACCGTTTTGAAGATTTTTGACCCCCGCAGATATTACATAACGGTTACATTTTTCTTCTGTACTTGATTTACAGGGACTTATATGATAGAATTTAAAGATGGTGTTTGTCAACTTTTCGTATTTTGACAATATATCCGTTCAACACTTTAAAGGGAATGTGGATATGAAAAAAAGAAATTCTTTTTCAAGCTCACTGGGATTCGTGCTGGCGGCTGCGGGCAGCGCCGTCGGACTGGGAAACATCTGGCGCTTTCCCTACCTTGCCGCAAAGGACGGCGGCGGACTGTTCCTCTGCATTTACATAGTCCTTGCTCTGACCTTCGGCTTTACCATGCTGATAACAGAGCTGAGCATCGGCAGAAAGACCAAGCAGAGCGCACTTTCTGCATACGGTGCCATAGACAGGCGTTTCAAGTGGATAGGTGCGGGGGCGAGCGTAGTCCCCTTTATGATCCTCCCCTACTACTGCGTTATAGGCGGGTGGGTAATGAAGTACCTGACCGACTTTGTGACGGGAAAGGGAAGTGCATCGGCTCAAAGCGGCTATTTCACGGAATTTATCTCCTCTCTCCCCTCTCCTGTCATCTTTGATATCATTTTTCTCCTGCTCACCGCCTTTGTGGTATACAGGGGCGTGAACCAAGGGATAGAGGCTCTCTCAAAAGTGATGATGCCCATCCTGCTCGTGATGATCGTCGGCATTTCCATTTATTCCCTCACCCTTTCAAACGGTGAAAGAACAGGTCTTGAAGGAATGAAGATATATATCATCCCCGACATAAGCGGAATGAGCATAAAGGACATTTTCAGTGTCATCTTTGACGCCGTGGGACAGCTTTTCTACAGTATCAGCGTTTCCATGGGCATAATGGTCACCTACGGCTCCTATCTCAGGGACGATGAGGATCTGGTAAAGTCCGTCCGCCGCATAGAGTTCTTTGATACCCTTGTGGCTTTCCTTGCGGGAGTAATGATAATCCCCGCCGTGTATGTGTTCATGGGCAGAGAGGGTATGAGCTCTGGCGGTCCCGGTCTTATGTTCGTAGCCCTGCCCGAAGTGTTCTCCGCCATGGGAACAGTGGGCAGCATCGTGGGGGCGGTATTCTTCGTGATGGTGTTCTTTGCCGCACTTACAAGCTCCATAAGCATACTGGAGACCATAACCTCCAGCCTTATAGATTCCCTCGGCTGGTCAAGGAAAAAGGCGGTCCTTGCGGAAACAGCCGCAGCAGGTGTGCTTGGAGTGCTCATCTGCCTGGGCTACAATCTCCTTTACTTCGAGCTTCCCCTGCCCAACGGCACCACCGCACAGCTCCTTGATGTATTCGACTACCTGAGCAACTATGTGCTCATGCCCGCAACAGCCATAGCCACCTGCATCTTCATAGGGTGGTTCGCAAAGCCACAGACCGTCATTGATGAAGCCAGAAAGAACGGAGAAAAAATGGGCAGAGAAAAGCTGTATGTGGTGATGCTGAAATTCATATCCCCCCTGCTTCTCGGCATACTCCTTGTAAGCTCCTTCATAGATGCAGCCTCCTGAGTCGGCACGGCCGGCAGCAACCATACGGCACGGCCAGCAGCAACCATACGGCACGGCCGGCAACGACCATCCGGCACAGCCAACAGCGACCATCAGGCACGGCCGACAGCGAACATCCGGCACCACCGACAGCATTGCAAAAATACCAAACAGACCGCAGCCTTCCCCGAAAAGAGGAAGCTGCGGTCGATCTACTTTTCCTTTGTAAGCACCTTTTTGTGGAAGTCCTTGTTCCTGCAATATGGACATCTGAGCAGCCTTGTCGTTCCTGCGTGTATGCTCCATATAACAGTTCTTTTTGAGGGCACATACCTTTTCCCGCAGCGGGGGCACTCATAATATCCCGCCTCATGTTCAAGGCTTACGGCATAGATAAGAGCGCCGACGGCAAGGGGTGATGCACCTGCACAGAGCAGTATGCCCAACACCTTGTTATAGGGTGCCAGACACATCCCTGCGGCTATCATGACCACCGTTGCGATCACCGTCAGTGCGCATATGACGCTCTCGGCTCTCAAAAGCTCCCTGTTTGCGCTTTCTTCCTTGTTTCTCATCTCCAGCAGCGTCTGCTCCGCTATTTCCCTGTAATCCTCCATAGCAATGTGTTCCCCTGCCAGAAGCTCGTTTACGCTTATGTCCAGCAGACCGCAAAGCTCCGGGATAAGTGACACATCAGGCATATTCCTGCCCGTCTCCCACTTTGACACCGCCCTGTCGGTTATGCCCAGCTTTTCAGCCAGCACCGCCTGGGTCAGACCCTTTTCCTTCCTGCACCCTGCTATGAACTTTCCTATCTTTATCTGATCCAAAGGGAACGCCTCCTTTCACTGCCATGATAACACAAAACGGGGAACAATAAAACATACCGCAGGTAGATATGCCCTAAAATGCCTTGGCACAGCAGCTCTACCAAAAGTAGGATCGCCCGTGTACAGCCCTTTGCGCATAATACTAATTCTTCCTCGATGTATAGACGATCTCCAAGCCTCAAATTCCTTATATCCAAGCATTTGCGGCTTGTTTCTTGTCTATA
>ODAI012655766.1_pt1 | contig 11829 bp, 9 predicted proteins | sample 1539321 | NCBI WGS metagenome assembly ODAI01 (sample SAMN02144231, study PRJEB22623) | gut metagenome | biome: sheep rumen | host: Ovis aries | place: New Zealand
AAAGAGGAGATTCCGAGACACCTTTTCGAAATTCCGATTCAGGCTGCAGTCGGCGGACGGATTGTGGTAAGAGAGACGGTTAAGGCTATGAGAAAAGAAGTTTTGGCAAAATGTTACGGCGGTTATATTACCCGTAAGAAGAAGCTCCTCGAGAAGCAAAAAGAAGGAAAGAAGCGAATGAGACAGATAGGAAATGTTGAGATTCCACAGGCTGCCTTCATGAGCGTTCTTAAGCTCGACGAAAACTGATCCCGAGGTTATAGCTTAGAGGAACGAGGATTATGGAAAAAAAATTCCCCAAAACAAAATTAGGATGGCTGTTTGAGAACATGTCCGGCAGAAAGCTGCTTTTCTTTGTAGCGATCATCGGAACCATTGTTTACAACATTTTGCAGCTTACCGTGCCCTATGTTTCCAGTAAACTTGTTGATATGTTCCTTTCCGGAGAGGAAGCGGCATACAACTGGGCAAACAACAGCAATATGTTTTTTTACCTTGTAGGAGCGATGGTAGGGGTTACCATCCTGCGTACTGTGATCGTTTATCTTGACTGTATGAGTTACGAGCATGTTTCACAGCATGTTTTATTCCGCGTTCGTAATTATCTCTACGACAAGATACAGCGTCAGGATATGAAGTTCTACTCGACCTTCAGAACCGGCGATCTTATGACAAGAGTTACCGGAGACCTTGATGCCGTAAGACATATGGTGGCGTGGGTAGTGAGAATGATCGTTGAATCCTTCTCGCTCTACACCGCGGCTATGGTCTACTTCTTTATTATGAACTGGAAGATGGCCCTTTGTATTATGGTGCTCTCACCTTTTATCTTTATTGTCATTTATATGTTCAGACAAAAGGTGCGCCCCATGCATGCAAAGCTCCGTGAAAAGCTTGCTGAGATGAATACCTACGCCCAGGAAAACATCTCCGGAAACCGCGTAGTTAAGGCTTTCGCCCGCGAAGATTACGAAATAGATAAGTTCAACAAGGCCAATACCGATTACCGCGATACCAACAGAGAAACAGCCCTTGTCTGGGTTAAGTTTTATCCCTTCGTAGAAGGTATGGCTAGTATGATGAGCATTGCGCTCCTTCTTATCGGCGGCTCCTTCCTTATCTACAGCATTGCAAATCCCGATAATGTACAGCTCACAATGGGACAGTTTGTCGCTTTCTCGGGTCTTATCTGGGCTATTCAGAACCCTATGAGAATGATGGGTAACATTATGAACGAGTTCCAGAGATTTTCCGCAGCTTCCGCTAAGGTAATGGAGATTTACTACTCGGAGCCCGAGATCGTTGATGCTCCCGATGCCATCGATCATCCCGAAAGCTTTAAGGGCAAGGTTGAGTTTAGGAATGTCAGCTTCATGTACTCTGACGGAAATCTTCCCGTTCTTAAGAACATCAGCTTTACGGCGGAGCCCGGACAGACGGTGGCTATTATGGGCGAGACCGGATGCGGAAAGACTTCCCTTATCCATCTTATCCCCAGGTTCTACGAGCCTACGGGAGGAGAGGTCCTCATCGACGGCGTAGATATTAAGAAATACAAGCTTGAACAGCTCCGTAAGAATATCGGTTTAGCAACCCAGGATGTCCTGCTTTATTCCGACACCATCGAGGGTAATATCGCTTACGGCGATCCTCATATCACAGCTGAACAGGTTGTTAAATTTGCAAGGTATTCGGCGGCAAGTGAGTTTATCGCAAAGATGCCCGAGGGCTACGATACGATAGTAGGAGAAAGAGGAGTAGGCTTATCCGGCGGACAGAAGCAGAGAATATCTCTTGCCCGTGCCCTTGCCATTGAGCCTTCGATCCTTATCCTTGACGATACCACATCCGCGGTTGATATGGAGACGGAGAAGCAGATTCAGGACAGCCTTCGTCACCTGGATTTCCCCTGCACAAAGATCATCATTGCGCAGAGAATCTCAACCACCAAGTTTGCGGATAAGATTATTATCCTCCAAAACGGTGAGATCACCGAAGAGGGTTCACACGAGGAGCTTATCAAAAAGGGAGGCTATTACAGCGACCTTGTTAAGCTTCAGCTTGGAGAGGAGGTGTAGATCATGGCAAGAAATACTTATAAACAGGACGAAAGACTCGATGAGCCTTTTAATTTCAAACACCTCTTAAGAGCAGGCGTATACATCAAAAAATATGCGGTAAAAATGGTCATTGCTCTTATTATTTCCGCCGTAGGCGGAGCCATCGGACTTATCTCGCCTATGATAACCCAGAGGGCTCTTGACGATGCAATACCTAATTCTGATATGAGGATGCTCATAGGACTTGGTGTTGCTCTTGCGGGAACTGTAGTTATCAGTATTATTCTGACCACCGTAAGATCTCGTATTATGATAAAGGTCAGCCAGGGTATCATCTTTGATATCAGAAAAGATATCTTTGCACATTTGCAGAAGCTGCCTTTCCAGTATTACGACGACAGACCTCACGGAAAGATCCTTATCAGAGTTGTCAACTACGTTAACTCTGTGTCCGATATGCTTTCCAACGGTCTTATCAACGTGGTGCTTGAGATCTTTAACCTGATCTTTATCATTATATTTATGTTTGCCGTAGACTGGCAGCTTTCACTGGTTGTTCTTTGCGGCGTACCCGTACTTGCGGTATTTATGCTCTGGATCAAGAACAAACAGCGTAAGGCCTGGCAGGCTGTATCCAATAAAAACTCTAATCTTAACGCATATCTTCAGGAAAATATCGTAGGAGCCCGCATCACACAGATATTTGCAAGAGAAGACTATAATGCGCAGGTTTTCTCGGGACTTTCCGATGACTGCAGAAAAACCTGGATGACGGCGGTAAGATACAACAACCTCGTATGGCCCGGAATTGACACTATCTCCGTACTTGTAAGAGCTGCTATATTTATATTCGGTATGGTTGTTTTCGGACATGGAAACAAGACCGTAGGTACTATTCTGGCAATATCCAGCTACGCTTCAAGATTCTGGCAGCCTATTATGAACCTTGGAAATATCTTTAACACCTTCATTAACAATATCGCTTACCTTGAGAGGATCTTCCAGACTCTTGACGAGCCCGTTACCGTTGATGACGCACCGAACGCAAAGATCATGCCCGAGATAAAGGGTGAGGTTACATTTGAAAATGTAGATTTCGCTTATGAAGAGGGCAAGCCTGTACTTAAGAATGTTTCGTTTAACGTTAAACCCGGACAGAGCGTAGCCTTGGTAGGACCTACCGGCGCCGGAAAGAGTACTATTGTAAGCCTTATTTCAAGATTCTACAATGTGGGAAGAGGCAGGGTACTTATAGACGGAGAGGATATCTCCGGCGTAACTTTACACTCTCTTCGTTCTCAGATGGGAATAATGCTTCAGGACAGCTTTATTTTCTCGGGTACAATAGCGGACAATATCCGTTACGGAAAGCTTGATGCTACGGATGAGGAGATAAAAGAGGCAGCAAAGATTGTTTGTGCAGATTCCTTTATCAGCGCTATGGAAAACGGATATGAAAGCGAGGTAAGAGAGCGAGGAACGACTCTTTCTCAGGGTCAAAAGCAGCTTATATCCTTTGCGAGAACCCTTATTTCGGACCCCAAGATCCTTGTGCTCGATGAGGCTACTTCAAGTATTGACGTTCAGACAGAGCGTGCACTCCAGATGGGACTTAACAATATGATGAAGGGAAGAACAACCTTTATCATCGCACACAGACTTTCTACAATAAAGAACTGCGATATCATCATGTATATTGATGACGGCGGAATCGTAGAGTCCGGAACACACGAGGAGCTCCTCGCAAAGAAAGGACAATACTACCATCTGTATACAGCTCAGATGGATGAAAAAGGGGCATGATAGGATCATGATTTGGAGAGAGAATGGATTATATTAAAGTCCCGGCTGTATATGAGAAGCTGAAAAAAGCTGAAAGTGAATACAGGCACGTATGTATTATGGCGTCCACCGGTTGGGGAAAGAGTGCTGCTGTAAGACACTTTTTTAAGTACAAGAATCCCCAGAATCTTTATGTGATAGACGGCAAGCTTACGGAAATGCCCAATATCCATACCTCGAGAAAGAGCATCTATATAATAGACGATCTTCAAAAGCTTGATGACAAAGAATCCATTGGTTATATCAGGGATCTTTTAAGATGCGAAGGGATCTGGACCATACTTATAACAAGAGGTATGTTCCCTAAGTACCTTTCGGATATGGAGATGGATCTTGATTTCGTCAGGATCACAGAAAAGGACTTCTATCTCGGAAGGGAAGAGATTTCTGCGTATTTTGAAAGCTGTGGGGTAAAAGTAAGCGAAGATATACTGGGCAAGGTATGCAGAGAATCCTTGGGATACCCAAGGACGGTTTATTATTATGTAAACCGACTTGAAATGGGTGAGCATATGTCCGAGGAGATGAACCAAAATGTCTGGAGGGATGTGTTCAGATACTGGGATGAAGCCTTTTTAAACAGATGTGACAATTCCTTTATAGATTTTGTTATGGAAATATGCCCGTATAAATACTTTAACGACGGACTTGTGCAGGCCCTTATGGGAAAGCCCCTTATTTCCAGAATGATCGAGTATTGTCGTGATGTTACGGGAAGACTGTTCCACGGACCTGAAATGGTGGGCGGCGAAGAGTATTACTATATCGGCGATAAATTCAGAGAGTATCTGAACTGGCGAAGGAACCTTACCTGGGACGAGGAAAGAAACAGAGAAAACTATTTAAAAGCCGCTGCCTGGTATGAGGATAAGGGGGATGTGCCCGGTGCCCTCAGGTATTACAAGATGGCTCAGGACGAAGATAAGATAAAAGAGCTTCTTGTAAGGAATGTTATGGATCATCCCGGAACGGGACATTATTTTGATACCAAGGAGTATTATTTTACTCTTCCGGAAGAAGAAATCAAAAAAGATCCGATCTTGATCGCGGGTATGAGTATGCTCTGCGATCTTGTATTTGAGCCCGAGAAATCCGAGTATTGGAGAAACGAGCTTATTAAGTTCGAAAAGGACAGCTCCAATTCAAAGGAGAGCCGCAGATTGGCAAGGGCCAGAATCGCATACCTTAACATCGGACTGCCGCACAAAGGCGTTAAGGGCATCCTTACCGTTATGAAGAATGTTTTAACGATGATCGGCAATGAGGGGATGGCTTTGCCTGAGATGTGTGCTACCGGAAACGCCCCTTCGATAATGAACGGCGGACTTGACTTTAGTGAGTGGTCCAAAAACGATAATCATATCGCAAGATTTATGGGAAAATCCTTAGAAACTCTTCTTGGAAAGTTTGGAAAGGGCTTGGTTAGCCTTGCTCTTGCCGAGAGCGGTTTCGAAAAGGGAACGCTGTCTGCTTACGATGTGCTTTTAAAGTGCAATAATGGGTATGATGAGGCGCTTCACGGCGGAAAGATAGAGATGGGGTTTGTCGCCGTGGGAATAATGGTAAGGCAGCATCTTGTTGAAGGCCAGTATAAAAGCGCAAAAAGAGTATTTTATTCCTTCAAGGAAAAAGCCTACGCTCAAAAGGCTCTGCAGCTTTATCCCAATCTTACCGCTATGGAGGTCTGGTTGTCTTTATTTGAAGGAAAAAACGAGGGGATTGATGAATTCCTTTCATCTCTTTCCGCGGAGCGGACCGGCTTTTGCATAACAGACAGATACCGCTATATGGTGAAGATCCGTTGCCTTATTCTTGAGGAAAGATACTTCGAGGCGTTAGAGCTGGCAAATCTTTTGGGAGCCTACTACGAAAAATACGAAAGGTACTTCCTGCGTATAGAGAATGAATTCCTTAAGTCTGTCATCCTGTACAGAATGGAGGATGAACACTGGAAGGAACATGCCATTAAGGGGCTTGAGTACGCAAAGGAGTTTCATTTTGTGAATATTCCCGGGATAGAGGGAAGAGCGCTGCAGCCTATATTACAGGAGCTTGAAGAAAACGGGCCCGTTAATCTTAAACAGGATGAATTCTTTAGAAGCGTTTTGAATGTTAACGCAAAGGTATCTGCGGCGTATCCCGATTATCTTAAATTTGTTGCTAAGGAAAAGATCGACTTTACGGCACGGGAAATGCAGATACTTGGGATGCTTTGCGACGGCGAGACTACAGAGGATATCTGCAGGGTTTGCGGTATAACCTACAGCGGACTAAAGAAGCATAACAGAAACATATACAAGAAACTTGGAGCGGCTAACAGAGCTGAGGCTGAGAGAAAAGCACAAAGGCTCGGTCTGTTCCGGCGAGGATAAAATACCCTATGGTTACCAAAAAAATAAAAAGGTAGCCATAGGGTTACTTTTTTTATTTTCGGAATTTTTTATAATCATATTTGGTAAGCGCGAAAATGCGCAAATACAAAATGATCAGGAGGAGATTATGGCTTTTGGATTTAAGATGAAAAAGTTTGTCACAAAAAAAGAGTATACCCCTGAGGAACTCTTCGAAGCGATCAAGGATCATGAGTTCACCCCCGGTAAACCTATGTGGGTAAAGCATGCATTCACAAATATCATTTGCTTCCCCGAAGTTGACAGACAGAACCAGGTTCAGCTTCTTCCCGCTTTTATGGCAGGAAACGGTAAAAGAGGTACAAAGTGGAACCTTCAGAAGGCAGAGGCTGCCGGAACAGAAAACGTGGTTAAAAATGCGGCTATCGGACTTATAACCGATGGATGGGGTAACCTCGGATCTTTAGGCGGAAAGAACAGCAAGCTCTGCGAGCAGCAGATCGATGAAGTTCTTAAAGAGCTTGAAGGCATGGATCTTTAATTTTGGAAAGAATATTTATACAGGAGAGTAATTAATTATGTCAAACAATGCAGAAACCACCGCACAGGCTAAGGCGGACAAGAAAGTATTTTTCACAGAGGAAAGACTTGAGATGCTCATCGCAATCTTCCTCGGTATCACAGCCCTTCTCACAGCTTGGGCTACCTGGATCGGATCTCTTCACGGAGGAAACCAGGCAACTAATTATACTACCAGTAATAATATCGCTGCAGAAGGAAACTCAATGTGGAACGAGGCTTCCCAGCAGTATATGCAGGACCTTATGGTCTGGAACAGCATCGTAGACTATCAGACAGAGCTCGCTATCGCAGAGAATGAGGGTGATACCGAAAAGGCTGCGATCATCGAGGACAAGATCAATATCCTTATCTATGACAGCTGCAGCGATGAATTTGCTGATGCGATCGATTGGGCTCTTGGACAGGAAGAGTGGGCTTCTCCTTTTGATAAAGAAGGATTTATGGACAGCTATTATGCTGATGCACAGGCCGTTCTCGACGAGTCACAGGAGTATCTTGAGCAGGGCCAGGAAGATAATTCAAACGGTGACAGATTCGGCCTTGTAACCGTAATCTATTCCCTTGTACTTTTCCTTCTTGGTATTGTCGGAATCTTCAAGAGAATCCCTAACCGCAAGATCGTATTCTTCGTATCCGTAGCATTTCTTCTTGTAGCGGTTATTTATATGTTCACAATTCCTCTTCCTTCAGGATTTACTCTCTAATAGGAGTGGTATTGGAACATGAAAAAACTAAAATCTTTTGTGGAGAGCACCCAGTTTCAGAATGCGATCCTTATCGTTATTTTGATAAACTCGGTAATAATGGGGCTGCAGACATCGGAAAGGATCGTTTCGGCTATCGGTCCCGTTCTTACTGTACTTGACAATATCTGTCTCGGTATTTTTATTGCTGAGCTTTTGCTGAAGATCGTAACATACGGACTTAAGTTTTTTGTCGACGGCTGGAACTGGTTTGACCTTATCGTAGTAGTTTGCTCCCTTATTTCCGGACTTTCATTCCTCAAGGTACTCAGAGTATTTCGTATATTCAGAGTATTCCGTACCTTTAAGGCTTTGAAGGGAATAAGAGCCTTCAGGCTTGTTTCCAGGCTTGATAAATTAAGACTCGTTTTTGAGGCTATCAGAAAATCAATCCCCGGAATAAGCTGGAGCGGAGCGCTGCTTCTTTTGATCTACTATATATTTGCACTTATCGGAACTACGCTCTTTGGCGTAAACTTCCCCGACTGGTTCGGAAGTATCGGGAAAAGCCTTTACACCCTTTTCCAGGTTATGACCTTAGAGAGCTGGTCTATGGGAATTTCAAGGCCGGTTATGGACGTCTTCCCCTGGGCCTGGGTTTACTTTGTGCCTTTTGTACTTATCAGCTCATTCGTTATTATGAATGTTGTGGTCGGTATTGTTGTAAACTCCATCAGCGAGGTGCAGATGGAACTTGCTAAAGAAAAGGCTGAAAGAAAGAGTGGGAAGAACGCTGAAAACAAGGAAGAGAATCCTTCCGAGGCTCCTTGCGATACCGATAAAAATGAACAGATAAAAGAGCAGTTATCAGCGCTAAAGGAACAGATTTCCGAACTGGAAAAACTTCTCTAAAAAAAATTAAAATAATTGTTGACAAGAGAAAGTTTATTTAGTAGAATAGCACTTGTCCGTTGGAAAACGGCGGACAAGATGCGATAGTAGCTTAGTTGGTAAAGCGCCACCTTGCCAAGGTGGAGACCGCGGGTTCGAGCCCCGTCTATCGCTCTTTTTTATTGCTTTTTTGAAAAGGCGGGCTGTCTGATGGGATAGCCTCTTTTTTATTTATTAAAAAATCATTAACCATCTTGAAAAGGAGAAATAGGCGTGTTACACTAGATGTAGTTTTAAAAACTACGTGATGAGGTAACGATTATGACTATTAAAGAGCTTAATTCATTTTTCAAAGAGCATCTTGTTCCCAAGAAACTGTATAAGGTTGGCGGAAAGCATAATAAACGTGTGTGCCTCGAGAAAAACGGCAACGGATTCGATATCTTCTTTTGCGACAACAAAAAGAAGATAGGTCTTATCCATGTAAAGACCGAATTCGAGGCTTGCAAGGTTATGAAAGAAGAAATGCGCAAATTAATGCTTTCGCTTTACGGTATTTCCTGGAATATGAACAGATAATTACAAATACTACAAAATGTTGTAGTCATACTAAGATTATCATACAAAAAATAGCGATGATATGATATAATGATAAACATAAAAGACTGATAATCTTTTATGTTTATTTTTTTGAAAACAATTCATGAAATAAGCGAGGGAAACTATGAAGTTAATTTTTATCGGAGCCGATCATCAAGTTACAGGTAGCTGTCATTACCTCGAAGTGGGAGACAAGCACATTCTTGTTGACTACGGTATGCAGCAGGGAGCGCAGATATTTGAAAATGCGCCGCTTCCGGTCCATGAATCCATGATCGATTATGTATTCCTTACACATGCACATGTCGACCATTCGGGACTGCTTCCTCTTCTTTATGCCAAGGGCTTCAGAGGACAGATATTTGCAACGGACGCCACCTGCGACCTTTGCAGTATAATGCTCAGGGACTGCGCACATATCCAGATGCAGGAAGCTGAATGGAAAAACCGTAAGGCAAAGCGAAGCGATGAGAATGCACTTATAGAGCCGCTCTACACCTTAGAGGACGCTGACGGAGCCATAAAAAGACTTGTGCCCTGCCATTACGACACCATGATAGATGTCTGCGACGGCGTAAAGATACGCTTTACGGATATCGGTCATCTTCTGGGTTCATCCTCCATCGAGGTATGGCTAACCGAAGGTGATACTTCCAAAAAGATAGTTTTCTCCGGAGATATAGGAAACAAGAATCAGCCGCTTCTTCGTGATCCGAAGCCTACTGCCGAAGCGGACTTTGTTGTTATGGAATCCACTTACGGTGACAGGCTGCATACAGCGGAAAAGCCGGATTATGTGGCAGAGATTGCCAAAGTGATCCAGGAGACCTTTGACAGGGGAGGAAATGTTGTTATTCCATCCTTCGCTGTTGGAAGGACGCAGGAGCTTTTGTACTTCCTTCGTAAGATAAAGGTTAATAAGCTTATAAAAGGACATGATAATTTCCCTGTTTATGTTGACAGCCCGATGGCGGTTGAAGCTACCGAGGTCTTCAGGGAAAACAGGAGCGAGTGCTTTGACGAAGAAGCCCTTGAACTGGTTAAGGAAGGAATAAATCCCCTGTCCTTTGGAGGCCTTAAGCTTACTATCACAAGCGATGAATCAAGAGAGATCAACTTTATCGACACACCAAAGGTTATCATCTCCGCATCGGGTATGTGCGAGGCCGGACGTATACGTCACCACTTAAAGCATAACCTTTGGAGAAAGGAATGTACCATACTCTTTGTGGGATACCAGGCCAACGGAACCCTCGGACGAGCTATTATAGAGGGGGCCAAGGAGGTTAAGCTTTTCGGCGAGACCATCAGCGTAAATGCTCAGATAAAGCAGGTTGCGGGACTTTCGGGACATGCCGATAAACAGGGACTTATCGACTGGATAAACGCCTTCGAGGAAAAGCCCAAGAAAGTCTTTATCGTACACGGAGAAGACAGTGTTACGATGCAGTTTGCCGAGACCTTAAAGATAGAATACGGACAGCGGGCATATGCTCCGTACAGCGGCTCGGTGTTTGATCTTTCGGTAAACCGCTTTACCTACGAGGCAGAGCCTCATAAGATTGAAAAGAAAGCGCCTATCGCTAATGGCGTATATGCGAGACTTGTAAGCGCAGGCCAGAGGCTTATGGCTCTTATTAAAAAGCTTGAGGGAAGACCAAACAAAGAGCTTGGAAAGATCGCAGACCAGATCAATTCTATGTGCGATAAATGGGAAAACTAAGGTTTTACAAAATCTGACTATAAGGATATTACTATGGCAAAGATAATCATAATCGAAGAAACTACCAAAAACCCCATCACACTTATGGGGCAGCGCGCAGGTGTCTGCTGGGGCGCCAATATAGAGGATGCGGAGAAAAACTACAAAAGAGGACTGGACTGTATCGTATCCGGTCACGGAAGGGTACTTGAATACGTCAATGTTGAGATGATCCTTGACGGATATTCGGCGAGGGTTATAAGGGAGTGGTACACACATATAGGCGGCGCACCTACCAGACTTCAGGCAAGCACCAGATATATCAAGTATGAGGACTTTAAATATGTTTTGCCCCATACCGTAGAAAGAGATGAAAAGGCTAAACGGATTTACGAGGAGACGATGAAGGCCATAGCAGGCGCCGCCTCCAGACTTGAGAATGAATGCGGTATTCCCAGAGAGGACGCGGCGATGCTTCTTCCCCTCGGAATGGAAACAAAGGTTGTTGATAAGAGAAACTTAAGAAGCCTTATCGAAATGTCACATCAGAGAATGTGTACCAGAGCCTTTTGGGAATACAGAGAGCTGATGAGGGACATTTGCAATGCTCTTAGGGAGTATTCCGAAGAGTGGGCTTATCTTGTAGACAATTACTTTATGCCCAAGTGCGAAGTATCGGGCTTTTGCACCGAGAAAAAAAGCTGCGGAAGAAAGCCGAGACCTTCGGAGGGCTAAGATAAGCCTGATATTTATTTGTATGGAGATAGTGCATGAATATTGTTGCTGCGGTTGATAAAAACTGGGCCATCGGAAATAAAGGCGAGTTACTTGTAAGTATACCGAACGACCAAAAGACCTTCAGACTTCTTACAACGGGAAAGGTTGTGGTCCTCGGAAGAAAAACACTGGATACTTTTCCTCAAAAGCAGCCTTTGCCCAATCGGACGAATATTATTTTAAGCAAAGATAAAAATTTCAAGGTTAAAGGCGCTACGGTGGTTCATTCGATTGATGAACTGATGGAAATCCTTAAGGCCTATAAATCCGAGGATGTTTTTATCATCGGCGGTGAGAGTATATATAAGCAACTCCTTCCGTACTGCGATACTGCTCATATT
>ODAI012825034.1_pt1 | contig 11828 bp, 7 predicted proteins | sample 1539321 | NCBI WGS metagenome assembly ODAI01 (sample SAMN02144231, study PRJEB22623) | gut metagenome | biome: sheep rumen | host: Ovis aries | place: New Zealand
ACTGTTCATGCGCAAACAACTTGGGACGGAATCAACTACACAGGTGAACCCTGGGTAAGGAACATGTCGCGTCCTAACGACATTTCTCACGGACTTCAGGGGCGCCATCTCTCTCTCTGGGCAAGTCATGGTCGTTACTACGATCGCGAGAAAGGCTTCTGGAAATGGCAGCGTCCGTTTCTTTTCGGCACTACCGAAGACCTCTTCACGCAGACCATCGTTGTCCCCTATCTCATTCCCATGCTTGAGAATGCGGGCGCCGTGGTTTTCACACCTCGCGAGCGTGACTGGCAGCGTCAGGAAGTAATTGTTGACAACGACGACCCCATGCCGTACCACTACCACGAACATGCTGTGGGCAGGAATTGGGAGGATGCCCCCCTTCGTGGATTTGCCTTCCACAGTGGTCCCTATTATGATGGCGAGAATCCGTTCGAGGCGGGTACGGCCCGCATGGCCCGCACCACCCGCAAGGCCAGGAAAGCCAGCACCGTGAGCTATCAGCCTTCGTTCCCAGAAGAGGGCCGCTATGCTGTCTACGTGAGCTATCAGACACTTCCCAAGAGTGTGCCGGATGTGGAATACCGTGTCTATCACAAGGGTAATGAAACCGTGTTCCATGTCAATCAGCAGATGGGGGGCGACACGTGGGTCTATCTGGGCACGTTCGACTTCGACCGAGGCTACAACGAATTTAACCGCGTGGTTGTCTCCAACCTGAGCGACCACGAAGGAATTGTCACCACCGATGCAGTCCGTTTTGGCGGCGGAATGGGCAACATCACGCGCGGAGGCTCTACCAGCGGACTGGCGCGCTCTTTCGAGGGAGCCCGCTATTATGCCCAGTGGGCAGGTGCGCCCTACGACGTCTACAGCTCTAAAAATGGTGAAAACGACTATGCAGATGATATCAACGTTCGCTCGCTTATGACGAATTGGCTCGCAGCCGGTTCGCCTTATGTTCCCAACGGCAACGGCAAGCATGTGCCTATCGAGCTGACGCTTGCCATTCATAGCGATGCAGGCTTCAACCCCGATGGCAAAAGCGTTTACGGGCCTCTGGCCATCTGTACCACTAACTTCAATGATGGCAAGCTGGGTTCAGGCATTTCCCGACAGGCGTCGCACGACCTGGCCAACGAAGTGCTGAGTGGCGAGGTGCGCGACCTGACCAACGCCTATGGTTTCTGGCCCCGAAGAGACTTCTACGACCGCAACTACTCAGAGACGCGCGTGCCTGAGGTGCCGTCGGCCATTCTGGAAACCCTGTCGCATCAGAGTTTCCCTGACATGCGCTATGGCCAGGACCCACAATTCAGGTTCACTCTTGCGCGTTCAATTTATAAAAGTATCTTGCGCTATGTTTCCCGCATGCATGGCACGTCCTACACCGTGCAGCCCCTTGCGCCCGATCATTTCCGCATTGAGTTCACGGGGAAGGACAAGGTGCACCTCAGCTGGAATCCTACTGACGACGCCACGGAGAACACGGCCAGAGCCACCGGCTATAACGTCTACACGGCCGTGGGCTTGGGTGGCTTCGACAATGGCGAGCACGTGCGCCAGAACTCCTTCACGATGAAACTGGAACCTGGTGTTCCCTATCACTTCCGAGTGACAGCCACCAACAACGGAGGCGAGAGTTTCCCGACCGAAGTTCTGACTGCCTTGTGGCAGCCTGAAGCCGAGAAGACCATTCTTATCGTGAACGGGTTCCATCGTCTGTCGGCTCCATCCATTGTCGACAACGACTCCTTGCAGGGCTTTGACCTCATGAGCGATCCTGGCGTCAGCTACATGTCGACACCAGGCTGGAGCGGCTATCAGCAGTGTTTCGACCGGAGACAGATGGGACTGGAGGGCCCAGGCGGACACGGCTTTACCGGCAGCGAGCTCGCAGGACTTTACATTGCGGGCAATACTTTCGACTATGTGCGCGCCCATGCAGAGGCCATTGCCGCGGCCAGGGACTTCAACGTCATCAGCTGTTCCAGCGAGGCCTTGGAGCAAGGACAGCAAAACCTTCGCCACATCGACTGCATCGACCTGATTCTGGGACTTGAGAAAAACGACACAGCCCAAATCGTCAGCACTTTCCGCAAACGCCCCTTCAAGACCTTCTCCTCGCAGATGCAGCAAGTGCTCTCTGACTTCACGGCCAGGCGTCATGGAAGCCTGCTCGTCAGCGGAGCCAATATCTCTGCCGACATGGCCGCTCCTGCTGAAAAACGCTTCCTGGCCACTACGCTGAAGGTGGGTCGGGCACTTGTCGTCGGGGCAGAGGGTCAGATGTCGCTTCTGAGGAATCGGCAGTCGTGTGTCAACGGAATGGGGCGCCAGTTTGAGTTCTTCAACACGCTCAACGAGAAACACTATGCAGCCACTCTTACCGACGTTCTCTTGCCCGTCAATCAGGGCTATTGCGCACTGCAGTATGCTGATGGACAAAGTGCTGCCGTTGCCTACAATGGACCTGACTATAAGGCCTTCACGACAGGCTTCCCTCTAGAGTGCATCAAGGACAAAAAAACGTTTACGAGTATCATGCATGGCATCATGAACTTTTTAGTCTCAAAATAACGGCCTTAGAATATCCCAAAGATCTTAAGGCTCTTAAACAGATAAAGATATGTACAAAATTCAAGCAAACCCCAAAGGCTCCCGATTCATTGAAGTGTCCGAAGAGCATCTTTCAACCATTGAGCAATACCAGCTCCTTCGCAATCTTACTGACAGTAGCGGTATCATCGACGAAAATGTCCTCGACAAGCTGAAGTTCACGGTCCGCTCGCTGCTCGAGTCGTCAGGCGGCAACAAGGCATTGCTCGACCTCTGTCTCGACGTCATTTACAACAGCGACATGAAGGCTTTCGGACTGCATCAACTGGTGCTGCTATACATCGACTGGAGCGATAAAAAGAATGAAAGCGAATAACAACGAAGCAACGGCAAACGACCGTCGGCCATTGCTGTCAGACTTCTTGCCCACCACGAAGAAGGAGTGCGAGCTGCGCGGCTGGGATGTGCTTGACGTCATCCTGTTTTCAGGCGATGCTTATGTTGATCACCCTTCTTTCGGGGCTGCTGTCATCGGACGAACCCTCGAAGCTTCGGGCTATCGTGTGGCCATCGTTCCACAACCCGACTGGCATGGCGATTTCCGCGATTTCAAGAAACTTGGCCGCCCAAGGTTGTTTTTTGGCATCGCACCTGGTGCCATGGATTCGATGGTGAACAAATACACCGCTGCCCGCCGACTCCGTTCGGAAGATGCCTATAGTCCTGATGGCCGCCACGACTGTCGTCCGGAATATCCAACGATTGTCTATTCTCAAATCCTCAAACAGCTGTTCCCCGATGTCCCCATCGTACTCGGAGGCATCGAGGCCAGCATGAGACGAGTCACTCATTATGACTACTGGCAAGACCGACTTCGTCCGTGCATTCTGAAAGATTCCTGTGGCGATTTCATCGTTTACGGAATGGGGGAGAAACCGATTCTTGCCATTGCTGATGCGTTGAGTGAAGGCCTGACAACCAACGAGATACGAAAGATTCCTCAAATCGTTTATTTAGCTGAGAAGAGCGAACTTGAAGGGCACATCGGCGAAAGCGATATCGTCTTGAACAGCCATGAAGAATGTTTGCGCAACAAACGTGCTCAAGCAGAAAATTTCCGCCATGTTGAAGAGCAGTCGAACATGATGCATGCAAAGCGGCTCCTGCAGGCCATCGGCCAACAATATGTCGTTGTCAATCCGCCTTATCCACCGATGACCACAGCTGAGCTGGATGCATCTTTCGATTTGCCCTACACGCGTTTGCCTCATCCCAAATACAAGGGAAAGACCATTCCTGCCTACGAAATGATCAAGTTCTCCGTCAACATTCATCGTGGGTGTTTCGGTGGATGCGCTTTCTGCACCATTTCAGCCCATCAGGGAAAGTTCATCACCTGCCGTTCGAAGGAGAACATCCTGCGTGAAGTAAGGAAGGTCATTGAGATGCCCGACTTCAAGGGCTATCTCTCCGATCTCGGTGGGCCTTCGGCAAACATGTATGGCATGCATGGCCGCAACACCAACGCCTGCGAACATTGCAAGCGCCCCTCCTGCATTCATCCGAGAATCTGTCCCAATCTAAATACCGACCACTCCGCCTTGCTCGATGTCTATCATGCAGTCGATGCGCTCCCAGGCATCAAGAAGAGTTTCATCGGCAGCGGCGTGCGCTACGATCTGTTGCTCCATCATTCTGCAGATGAAAAGAGCAATCAGGCAGCCCGTCAATACACCCGTGAACTCATCACCCGCCACGTAAGCGGACGTCTGAAGGTGGCACCTGAACACACCAGCGACCGAGTCCTCAACCTCATGCGCAAGCCTTCGTTCGAACAGTTCTACGAATTCAAGCGCCATTTCGACCGCATTTGTCGCGAGGAAGGTCTCCGTCAGCAAATCATTCCCTATTTCATCTCCTCCCATCCCGGATGTCATGCTGAGGACATGGCTGAACTGGCCGTCATTACCAAGCAGCTCGACTTCCATCTTGAGCAGGTGCAGGACTTCACGCCCACGCCAATGACCGTAGCCACTGAAATGTGGTACACCGGCTATGACCCATACACGCTTGAACCTGTTTTTTCAGCAAAGACCCCACGCGAGAAGCAGGCACAGCGACAGTTCTTCTTCTGGTACAAGCCCGAAGAACGTGCCGGCATCGAGCGGGAACTGCGTCAAATGGGTCGTCAGGATCTCATCAGCAAGCTTTACAGCGGATTGCCCTACGCTGGCCATGACCGCTCACGACGACCAGACGAACGACAGTCGCACCCCGCAAAAGGCAAGTCCTATGGGGGCATTCAGCCACGAAAAAGCGGCAAAAACCACAGAGGGCGATAAAAAAGTGGCATATTGCTTTGTCATTCGGGAAAAAAAGTGTAATTTTGCAGCATAAAACATCATGACCCTATAGGGAAACAACAGGGGAGTGTGACAGTTCGATCGGGATACTCATCAAATAATTAAAGAAAACCGAGAACGCTACTCTTGCTAATGGCGGGCCACATAAAATTTGCATCATGCAGACTAAGCCGTATGGCCGGTGGATTACAAAGGCGGAGAGCCCTCAAATCATTTCAACTCGGAGTTTCATCACATCACTGCACACTCCCTTTCCCTTTCCTCTGGTTAAATGGAGGAAACCAGGTAGGTACTTTTTTTATTGAATTCCCTATTTACAATATTTTATTTCGGCTTGCCGACAGAAGTTTAAAAACAACTTATATGTTTAGCGGAATTGTAGAAGAAATGGCGACCGTTGTCGCCATCAGAAAAGACAAGGAAAACATCGACTTCACACTGACCTGTACCTTTGTCGATGAGTTGAAAATTGACCAAAGCGTGTCACACAACGGCGTTTGCCTGACTGTCGTAGACATCAGCCTGCCTCAAAACGGCAGCTCCTCTTTGCCTACCTACACTGTAACGGCCATGAAGGAAACGCTTCTGCGCTCGAACCTTGGACTTCTCAGCGTGGGTGACCGCGTCAATGTTGAGCGCTCCATGGTCATGAATGGCCGTCTCGACGGCCACATCGTGCAAGGGCATGTCGACCAAACAGCCATCTGCACTGCTGCGGAGGACGCCGACGGCTCCACCTATTTTACTTTTGAATATGCCGTTGACAGAGAGCTGGCTCGTCGAGGCTACTTCACAGTCGACAAAGGTTCTGTTACCGTCAATGGTGTTTCGCTTACCGTCTGTGACCCCACCGACAATTCCTTCCGTGTCGCCATTATCCCTTACACGCGCGAAAACACTAACTTTTGCGACATCAAGCCTGGCACGAAAGTCAATATTGAATTCGATATCCTTGGAAAATATATTGCCCGGTTAAGAAATTTCGACTAGAACAGGCAACACAACCAGAACAAAACATATAATATTCATCTCCCACAAATATGTTGAAAAAACTCTTCATGACTGCCGTCGTCGTCATGGCAGGCTCTGCTTTGACAGCACAGACCATTTCACGAGAATACAAGCCATCGAGCGAGGCCAATCCCATCAGCTCCTGTGTCTTTTGCGCTGATCCTACAGCCATTGAATACGATGGCCGTCTTTATGTATACGGATCCAACGACACCCAGCAGTACATCAAGAACGGGAAAACGGGCGGTAACGGTTATGGCGACATTAAGTCGCTGGTGGTTTTCTCAACCAGCGATATGATTAACTGGACTTTCCATGGCACCATTGATGTTGGCAAACTCTGCTCGTCGTGGGGCTGGCGCTTTGCAGCGTCGTGGGCACCATCGGCCGTCTGGCGCACGAATGCAAGTGGCAAGGACGAGTTCTTTCTTTATTTTGCCAACAGCGGAGGCAGCATTGGAGTTCTGAAAGCCTCTTCGCCCATTGGACCTTGGACGTCGCCGCTGTCTAAGCCGATGATCGATGGCGACACGCCCGGTGTAAAGCCCTGCAACTGGATTTTTGATCCAGGAGCAGTCGTCGATGAAGACGGCACGGGTTGGATTGCGTTTGGTGGCGGCGACCCCCAGCCAACCGGTTCGAAGTTGTGGCCGGGCAATTCCCGCATTGCCAAGCTCAAGCCCTCGATGACGGCCCTCGACGGTAAAGCGGTGAACATGCCTGCTCCCTACCTGTTTGAAGCCAGCGAACTCAACAGGATTGGTGGAAGTTTCGTCTACACCTACAACACGTCATGGTCTGACCGAGACGACTGGAACAGTTTCACTGGGCGCAACGGACAGGCGGCACCTTCTACGTGCAGCATGTGCTACATGACGAGTGACACGCCGCTTGACCCAGACTCTTGGACCTATCGTGGCGAATACGTTCCGAACGAAGGCAACTTCGGAATGGGGTGGGGCAACAATCACACCCATCTGCAAAAATTCAAAGGCAATTACTACCTCTTCTACCATTCCACAATGTTGGAACAGGCCATGAAAGAGGGTGGAGCCATGGATAGCGAAGCCTCTGGTTACCGGTCAATCGGTGTTGATCTGGCAACGGTTGACGAGAACACTCAGACCATTAAAAAGATGACGCTCACGAAGACCGGTGTTCCAGCAGTGGGCTATATGAACCCTTACGAGTTGCAGGAGGCTGAGACCATGGCCACTAGTGGCGGCATCAGTTACGAGGATTTCTCGAATGTCAGCAAAAACACTAGAATCAGCAACTTGGGCAATGATGCCTCTTCAAGCCTGCAGGTGAAGATGGTCCCTGGTTCATGGACTCAGGTGCGCCGTGTAGACTTTGGCAATCTTGGCGCTACTAAAATCGTGTTGCGTGCCAAAGGCGAAGGCACTGTTGAGTTCCGACTGGGCAGAAAGGGCGCAAAGTCGTCTGCCACCTTCAACGTCTCTTCCGACGTCATGACGGATTACAGCGTAGATGTTGATGCAACCAAGTTCACAGGTCAGAAAACCATTTACATAGTTGCCACGTCCGGCACCGAAGTGTTCTTCGACTCATGGCAGGCCACGGAAGCTCAGACTGACGGCATAATGGAGGTTAAAGGCAACGAATCGACAATCCTTCGTAGCTACGACCTTGCTGGACATCGTCTCTCTGACTCAAATCAGTATCGCGGAATTGTCATAGAACAATATGTCGACAAAAAGGGAATGAAGCACTTCCGCAAGAGAACGAACCGCTAGACGGCTTGCACCGTCCGAGGCATTCTCAGAAAACTGCCTTATGTGCTCACACCAATGAAAGAAAAGTTGGTCTTATGGAAACAGAGATTGTCGTGATTGCCGGAAGAGAATGTCACTTCTTCCCTCAGGAAGGAGCTGAATGGCTCGTTGTTCAGCCGATTGACAAGCGCGACCAGACAGAACTTGCACAGGAGATTGAGATGGCCCGCAGCCTGACTGACAGGAATTTTTCTCTGGTTGCATTTCCTGTTCTGGATTGGAACCGCGAGCTGCCGCCATGGACGGCTCCTCCGGTTTTCGGTAAAGAGCCGTTTGGCGATGGCGCAACCGACACCTTGCGTTTCGTTGTTGAACAGATTGTTCCCGCTTTCCGTAACGGCGCAACCCACATCATGTTGTGTGGCTATTCGCTTGCTGCGTTGTTTGCCTTGTGGGCTGGTTACCAGACAGACGCGTTTGACGCGATTGCAGCTGCCTCACCGTCAGTCTGGTATCCCCGGTGGATTGAGTATGCCAGTCAGAAAAAGCCTTTGGCGCAGATGGTCTATCTGAGTCTGGGTGACAAAGAAGCGAATGCAAGGAATCCTGTGATGGCACAGGTGGGGCAAGCCATACGTCAGCAATATGAATTGTTGGCTGAATTGGGTCCGTCGGCCACGCTTGAATGGAATCCTGGCAATCATTTCGTGGATGCAGGAAAACGCATGGCGCGTGGCATTGCGTGGATTTTGAACAAAACTAAAGTTACAGACAATGGATAATCTTGAGAAAATTGAAAGCAGAGGCCGCAAGGTGGCCATCGACTTGGTGAAAGCAAATATCTTTGCAGTGGTAATCATGGTTGTGGCGGCCGTAGTGCTCCTCGTCCCGTTTTTCATCATTTGGAGAGAGGCTCCCATCCAAAAACTTCTGGACTCACCGATAGGATGGGCCGCATTCTTCATCTTCATGTTTGTGGGCATCGTTGTTCATGAACTCATTCATGGTCTTACATGGGCTTGTTTTGCTAAAAGTGGTTGGAAGAGCATCAACTTTGGAGTGATTTGGAAAATGCTGACGCCCTATTGCCATTGCAACGAACCGATGTCCATTCCCCACTACATGTTGGGAGCCATGATGCCATGCATCGTGCTGGGTATTATTCCCTCGCTGGTAGCTTTGTTCACTGGAGATCTGATTCTGCTCCTGCTCGGAATTTTCTTTATTGCAGCAGCTGCCGGTGACATCTGGATGACTTGGCTGTTGACAAAGGAAAATCCCAGAAGTCAGGTTCTCGACCATCCTTCAGAGGCGGGGTTCTACGTCCTCGACTGACTTCCTGTGTTGTCTTTCTGCTACGGCACGAGTTTTGTGCCAACTTCTATATCATTGCCTCATTTTTGCCGTTCTCCCCATCTCAGAACACGAATCCCAAGTTGATGTAGAAGTAGATGTCCTTCGTCAGGTTGCTGTAGCCCAGCGATGCTCCGAGCGGACCGAACATCATGTTGTAGTAGTAGCTGGCCGATGCACCGAGCATGGTCTTATGCTTCAACAGTTCGTCAAGCGAGTTGGCATCCTGGGCGGCAGCCACGCGCAGCAGCACAATGTTGTTCTCAGTGATGTTCACCTGGGTCTGTAGCTGAGCCGCCACCATTTTCTCCCATGCCAACTGCAGGTTGCCGACACCGGCGAAGGGCAGCTGCTGGCGCAGGTAGTGGCCTCGCCACTCACCGCCCATCATGTTGCAGAGCAGCAAGGGCACATGCTCGCCGAAGAGCAGTCGGCCATAGAGCATGGGCTGAATAGATAAATGGTCAGACAGGGGGAACGACATTCGCCACATGGCGCTGTAGTCGCGCAGCCCTGTGCCGTGTTCGAGTTTCAGGAAATCGTCGGTGTAGTAGGCAAAGCGGGCTGAGAAACGAGCGCCCCGAGTGGGGAAGAACCATTCGTTTTCGCTGTTGTAGTCGACGGTTGCGTGATAGCTGATGTAGCCCTTGTCGCTGGTTTCGTGTTCAATGAGCCGGTTTGACTCCTGAGTGACCAGAATTGACCGATAGTCGTAGTAGTCGCCCATGGCACCGATGTTCACGTTGAAGTTCCTGATGTTGAAGTTAAAGAGCGACAGCTTCAGCATGTGGCGGTTGTAGGTGACGCTGTAGGCCTTGTCGCCATAGTCGTAGATGTCGAGGTCGTTGTGGCGGAAGGCGTAGGTGATGGTGGGGCGGAAGAAGCTTCGAGGATGCAGCGACCAGTCAACTTGTGCCAGGATGCGCTTGCCAAGTCGCAGGGTGAAGTCGAGGTCCATGGGCATGTGTGTTTTCAGCGGCACGTCGGCGTTGGCCTGCAGGGCCACTTTCTCCTCGGTGTCGAAGCGCATGCCCACGCTCAGCAGGCTTGCCTTTTTCTCACCTGCTGTGAACACGAGTCGTGCTGCCGAGTGGTCTTCGTTGTTGATGAACCTGAACTTTGCCGAGTTGTAGTAGAGGTCCTGCCGGATGCTTGTGGTGATGATGTCGGCCCGGTCAGCATCGATGCTGTCGCCTTCTTTCAAGTGGAATTTGTCGCGGATGAATGATTCGTCGTTCTTCGTCATGTTCTCGAACACGAGTTCGCCAATCTTGTAGCGCAAGTTCACCGGCAGGGGAACGCGCACGGTTGAAAGCCTGGTGTGGATTTTGGACTTCGCGACAACTCCCACTTTCTCCTTCAGGTCGAGAATTTCCTGCCAGTGAGACATGGCAGCTTCCTCACCGCGGCGAATGAGCGTGTCAATGGCCGAGGTGGAGAAACTCGCTGCGCCATAGCCCTTGGTGTCGACTCGAATGACGATGTTCATCATCTTTTCGTTCTCCTCGTACTTGTTCTTGCAGTTCACGTCGACAATCTGGCCGATGACGCTGCCAGCCGACGTCAGGTCTTCAGCCGTCTTCGGTGGTCCCTGAACGCTCACTCCGATGATGTAGTCGGCTCCCATCTCTTTTGCAATGTCGCCAGGGAAATTGTTTCTCAGTCCGCCGTCGACCAGCACCATGTCACCCATGCGCACTGGCGAGAACGCACCGGGAATGGACATGCTGGCTCGCATGGCCTGGCTGAGCACGCCCGAGTGGAAATCGTATTCGGAGTTGTCGACAATGTTCGTTGCCACACAGGCAAACGGAATGGGCAGCCGGTTGAAGTCGATGGAGTCGTTGTATGGTGCTGTGAGGTTATCGAACAGAGTGATGATGTTCTTTCCCAGGATGACGCCGCCGCCCTCGGGGTGGATTCCGCGTCCAAAGTCCAGATACTTCGAAATGATGTACGTGTTTTGCTTTTCACGTTCGCGCAGGCTCTGATGGCTCAGGTCTTCGCGGTCGCTGAGCACGTAGGACCAATCCTGTGCGCGCACCACCGAGTCGAGTCGCTGGGCCCTGTTGCCGCAGGCATAGAGTCCGCCAATGATGCTTCCCATGCTAGTGCCCGTAATGATGTCGATGGGCATGCCAGCCCGCTCGAGCACCTTCAGCACACCGATGTGGGCGGCACCTTTTGCACCGCCGCCACTAAGCACCAGGGCAACCTTCGGGCGCTTCCTCTGTTCACTCTTCGTGATGGGTTCTTGTCCCGAAACCGTCAGTGCCATGAGGCACGCAGCAACCAGCAATAGTCTCGCTTTTCCCATTTCTGTTTATTCTTCTGTTTTTAGTTTGTCCTTTTTGTTGAGTGCGCCTGAAGGCAGGCTCATCTTCAATGATATGGCAAAGTTAATAAAAAAATCTGAGAAATCCTCTTTTTGGCCCAAACTTTTTCACTCAATTTTAAGTTTTCCTCTGATTCACCTCAATTCCCTCCATCTTCGCTCGACAATCCCCCAGGAAGTCATATCTCCAGATTCTCCCTTCAAAGGGGAGTAATTACTCTTTTCAGCCAGCTTGCCATGCTAAGGCCGACAAATTGGCTAAGGCTAATTAGGACAAAATTTGAAAAGGAAAAGGGAAAAAAGAAAAGGAAAAAGAAAAATATAAAGAATTGAAGTTTCGGATGTATGAACAAACTGCAGAAAAGCGCCCCGCAGGGGCAGTATCGCCTAGCCCAGGGCAGCGCCCTGGGTAGAAGTGTCGCAACCAGACAGCGCCCTGTAAGGGCAGCATCTTTTAAACTCTTGAGGGCA
>ODAI013594930.1_pt1 | contig 11827 bp, 5 predicted proteins | sample 1539321 | NCBI WGS metagenome assembly ODAI01 (sample SAMN02144231, study PRJEB22623) | gut metagenome | biome: sheep rumen | host: Ovis aries | place: New Zealand
CGTGTCCCGGCGGCCTGTCCGTCCGCGAGGCCGCCTTTCTCGCCGCCGTCGGCCGCTACGGGAAGCTCATAGAGTCTGCCGGCCTCATCGAGGTGGGCAAGGCCGCTTCGGTCCTGGCGGAGAAATCGGATGCCGTATTCGCGCAGGGCGCCCGGGTGCTCGTCGCCGGCGCCGTTCCCCCCGATTGGCGCATGCTCCATTTCTTCTTGGCGTGTCCGCAGATCGAGGTCGTGTCAGATGCCCCTTCCGAAGCGCCGATGATCGGGAAGCTGGCGGGCGGCGCGCGCTTGCGCTTCGGCTTCCCCTCGGGATGCTACGCCGAGCCGGCGCTCGTCTGCGATTGCATCCGCGAACTGCTCGGGGCCGGCTTCGATGGCAGGGCCGGGGTAGTTGACGGGGCGCCTTGCGACTGCGGGAGCGCTCCTTCGGTCATCGTCACCGCGCCCGACCCCCTCGCGCTTTTCAGGCATGCCGAAGAGACCCTCGGCGCAGCCTCGGTGCACGTGGCCGTGCAGGCGCAGGTCCCGTTCGTGCAAACGGATTTCGGGCGAGCGTTCTTGTCGCTTTGCCACGTGGTGCACGACGAGCGGTGGTCGCCCGCTTCCCTGACGGACGTGCTCATGTCCCCGTTTTCCGGATTCACGCGCGCTCAGGCCCTCGAGGCCGACGCGGCCATGCGGGCGAACCGCCTGGCGACAAGCGACGAGTGCCTGTCGGCCCTTCGTGCGGCTTCGGATACGTTCTCCCAGCTCGAAGAGCTCGCAACAAGCCCGGAAGCCGACATCCTCGTCGGGGTGTTCGAGGAGATCGTCCATGCTTCGTGCCACCGCTCCGATGCATGGAGGTCGCAGCAGCGCTCCGCGATCGCCGCGTTGAAGTCGGTGACGAAGATGGCGCGCCAGCTCGATTTGGAAATGCCCGATTGCATGGACGTGCTCGAGCATGCCGCCGTCACGGCGTCGTTCGAGGTCGAGTGCGGTCGCGATGGGGCATTCGTTGCAGACGTGCTGTTCACGACCCAGGATGTCGCGGCGCAGCTCGATGCCGGGTCATGCGACATGCTCGTCGCGACGGGGCTGACCCATCAGGACTATCCCATTGCGGAGTCCGACGATGCCGCCGCGACGTTGTTCTCGAAACTCGGGCTCGAGCCGACCGATACGCCCCTCGCGCGGGCGCGCCGGACGTTCGGCGCCTTGATGGCCGTGCCAACGCGCGATTTCGTCTGCGTCCGCCCCCTCAACGACTACGACGGCAACTCGACGTATCCCTGCGCCGTCGTGCAGGAACTCGTCGACGCCTACAAAGCCGATTCCGCATCGGACGACGACGTGGACGACGACGTGGGCTTGCCGTCATGCCTCATGCCAGATGCGGCCATGCGGGGCGAGGAAGACGCGTACGCCAACGCGCTCGCGCTCGCAGGCGGGGCCTCGCAGCCCTGCGCTGCGCGCGTCGGGCATTCGCAGTTCGGTCACGTCGACGGCGCCCGGTGCCATGAGGTGCTGCTCGACAGGCGGTCGGGAGGGGGAAAGGCGCTTGTCGGCACGATCCCGTCCGCTTCCCAGATCGAACGGTACCTCGAATGCCCCTACAAGTGGTTCGTGTCCAACCGCATCAGGGTCGAGCGCCTCGACGAATCGTTCGGCCCGCTCGAGCGCGGAAGCTTCGCGCACGCGGCGCTCGAGCTCTTCTACCGCCGATTCCAGGAGCAAGGGCGGCTCAAGGTCGACGCCTCGACGCTTGCCGACGCGCGTGCGACCATGCGCGCGGTGCTCGACGAGCTCGATGCGATCCAGGCTGGACTCGAACCGGGAAGCGGCCGCCTCGTCGCCGTCGACCAGCTCGAGCGGCGCGACATCGATGCGCTCAAGGAGCAGCTCGTCTCCTACCTCGATTACGAGGCCCAGCTCCTGCCCACGTTCGCGCCCAGATACTTCGAATACGCGATCGACGCAGCCGACAAAGTCGAGTATGCAGGCGGGACGCTCGTGGGCAAGGTCGATCGCATCGACGTCGACGAAAAGGGCAATGCCGTCATCATCGACTACAAGGGCTCGCTCGATGCCGAGTACGAGATCTCCGGCAAGACGGCGGCCCGTCCCGGAAAGGTTCAGACCCGCGTGTACGCGCAGGCGGTCCGAAGGACCCTGGGCCTGAACGTCGTCGGGGCCCTGTACGTGAGCTATGGGAAGGCCCATGCGCTGTCGGGGGCGTACGACCCGTGCGTGCTCGAGGCGGCGCACCTGCCCAACATGCGCGTCGACCGATGCAGGTGCGCTCCTGCATCGCCCCCCGATTGGGACGACGGGGCGCCGCTTGCGGAGCTCTCGTTCGCTGACGTGCTCGATTGCACGGAGCGCCTTGCCGGCGAGGCGATCGACGCCATGCGCGCCGGCGCCGTCGAACCCGACCCTGCCTATCCCGGCGCGTGCGGCGTGTGCCCCGCGACGAGCTGCCCGAAACGAGGTGCGTAGCTGCCATGTCTTTGAAACCAGGCCAGATCAAATGCATCGAGACGCTCGACCGGCCGATCGTCGTGGCTGCCGGCGCGGGGTCGGGAAAGACGTTCACGCTGACGAAACGCGTCGTGCATGCAATTCAGAGCGGCTTCGTCGACGGAATCGAGCGCGTGTGCGCCATCACGTTCACGAACAAGGCCGCCGCCGAGCTCAAATCCCGCATCAAGGCGGAGCTGCGCGCGTGCGGCCTTCAAGAGGCCGCGCTCGCGGTCGACGATGCTTGGATATCGACGATTCACGGAATGTGCGCCCGCATCCTGCGTTCGCATGCGGTTGAGCTGGGCATCGACCCGGGGTTCAAGGTCGCGGAGGGCGATCTCGTATCGGACATGAGGCGGGCAGCCATCGACGCCGTGCTCCTCGAGGTGCGCGGCGACGACGACCCTTCCGTCGACGCCCTGTTCGCCGAGTACCCGGCAACGTCGTCGATGCGGGGCGCATCGGTCGAGTCGATGCTGCATGACCTCATGGATGCGCTGTCCGAGCATCCCGATGCGGCAAAAGACCTTCTCGACGCGCCGGATGCGCGCGCGGAGGGCCTGTTCGCTTCCGCACTCGATGCATACGCGTCGCTTCTCGACGCCGCGGAGGCCGAGAAGTCGAGCGCGAGCCGCGATGCGTGGGTCGTGGATGCGCAGGAGGCGCTCGCCCATGCGCGGGAGGCGTTCCCCGCCCTCGAAGCGGGCGATGCGCGCTCGATGCTCGAGCTGCTTGCGCCGTTCAAGTGCTCGAAGAAGTTCGGCTCGAAAGACTTCAAGGCGTACGTCGACGAGGCGTCCTCGACTCTCTCGTGCTGCATCATGGAGCTTCGGCTCATGGCTGCCGCACCGCATCTCGAGACGCTCGTCTCGTTGGCACGGCGCTCGCTTGCCCTGTTCGACGCCGCGAAGCGCAAGGCGGGCGTGCTCGACAACGGCGACTTGCTCGTCATGGCGGCCGCCGCAATAGCCGACAACCCCGACATCGCCGCCTGCTACGCAGACAAGTTCCAGCTCGTCATGGTCGACGAGTTCCAAGATACCGACCAGATGCAGGTCGACATGATCAAGCGGATTGCGGGCCCGGGCGCCTGCCGGCTGTGCACGGTAGGCGATGCACAGCAATCGATCTACCGCTTCCGCGGGGCCGACGTCGCCGTGTACCGCAGGCATCTCGAGTCGGTCCGTGCGGGCAACCCCGAAGACATCATCATGCTCCCGGACAATTTCAGGAGCCATGCAGACGTGCTCTCGCTTGTCGACCGCGTGTTCGAGCGGCCCGACATGTTCGGCGGCTCGTTCATGTCGCTTGCGCCGGGCCGCGACGAGGGCGGGGTCAAGAAGCCGTTCGCGCCGGGCGAGCGCCGCATATGCGTCCAGTTGACGACGAAGCCGTTCAGAGGCGTGCCGTCCGAGCATATGCGCGAGGTCGCGGCCGCCCGCCTTGCGGACAAGTTCGCCCGGTTCGTAGCCGATGGCCGCTCGGCAGGCGAGATGGCGCTGCTCCTCGGGCGCATGACCTATGCGGACGTCTATGCGCAGGCGTTCCGCGACCGGGGGCTCGCCTGCGTCATATCGGGTGGATCGGTGTTCGCGTCGACGCTCGAAGCCCAAATCGTGTTGGAGCTGACCCGCGTCGCCGCAAACCCCGCGGACACCGAGGCCTTCTATAACGTGCTTTCGAGCCCGATGTTCTCGTTGACGGCCGACGAGCTGCTCGTGCTCTGCACCGCAAGCGATGGCCGTGACGGCAGCTTGCGCAGGAGGCCCCTCGACAGAGGGGTCCTCGGCGCGTACCGTCGCCTGTCGGACGGCGACGCTTCGTTTTCGGAAATGCCGCGACTTGCCAACGCGGTGCGCGTCATGGGGTCGTTCTGCTCGGGGGTCGGGCGCACGGCGGTAGCGCGCCTCGTCATGCGCGCTGCCGTCGACTCCGGATGGGTCTCGAGGCTCGAGGAGCGCGGCGCCGAGGGCCTTGCGCAGCTGGCGAACGTCTACAAGGCGATTCGCATCGTCGAGGGCATAGAGTCGGCGAAGGCCGTAGGCGCCGCTGCGGTTTCCCGCCGCTTCGAGGCCACGCTCGCCGCCTCGAAGGAGGCTCCTGGCGCGCTGTCGACGTCGGGCGGAGGGTTCGTGCGCATCATGACCGTCCACGCGTCCAAGGGGCTCGAGTTCCCGATCGTCGCAGTTGCCGACATGAAGGATGCCAAGGGCGACTCGTCCAAGCTGCTCGTGACGGAGTTGGAAGGGCGCGTGCGCGCGTCCCTCGACCTGTCGAGCTCTCTTTCGGCAATCGGGGGGGCGGTCGACATGAAGAACCTTCCCGCCGTCTATTCCTCGGTCGTTGGCGAAGACGCGGACGAGGACGACCTCGTCCGCAAGGCGCGCGAAGCCGCCAGTCCGCTCGAACTGCGTTCGGCGCTCTACGAATTCGACCGCATCGGCGACGAGGAAGAGGCGAAGAGGCTGCTGTACGTCGCGCTCACGCGCGCGAAGGAGGCGCTCGTCGTGTCCATGCAGGGCACGCGCACCAAGGCGAACGCCAACGGCACCCCCTCCAACTGCCTGTCCGCCGTGGTGACGGCGCTGTGCGGCGGCGACGGCGGGTTCGCGCCCGGCGAGAGCTCGTTCGAGTTCGGCGGAACGCTTCCCGCCTCCGTCGAGCATGTCGCGCTCGAGCCTGCCGTGGAAGGGGAGGGCGTCCAAGACGAGGCGGCTGCCGGGGAAGGCCTTCACGCTGCGCAAGATCCCGATAGCGCGGAGGAAGGTTTCATGGTGCCGGCGGCACGGGAGCGAGCCGCGCTCCACCGCAGGCCGTACGCGCCTGCACACGAGGGGGTGTTCAGCTACTCGTCGGTGGCGGAGTCGTCTCACGAGGGGGATTTGCTCGAACGCCTCGTCTCCCGTTGCTTCGCGTCGGCCGATGCGCCGCTGCCCGAAGACGCACTGTTCGGGAGCTCCGCGTTCGGCGACGAGCCCGACGGCGGCTTCCCTTCCGGGTCGAGGCGCCTCGCTGCGAGGAACGCCTTGGCTGATGCGGACGACGGTTCGTGGGCGTATATCGGTTCCGATTGCTCGGATTCGGACAAGGCAACCGATTTGGGAACGGCTTTCCATAGGCTTGCCCAGTACGCGGTCGTCACGCGCGGCGGCTCGGGGCAGCTTGCGCTCCCGCCGGTCGAGCGCGTGGACGCGCTTGCTCGTGCATGCGACATCGGAACCGGCCAGCGGACGCGCCTCGACGAGGCGCTGGCACGCTGGTTCGCAAGCGACGTCGCCGCTGCCATGGGCGCCTTCTCGGACCTCCGCGCCGAAGCGCCCTTCTTCGTCTCCATCGACCGAAGCGCGCTCCCGCCCGTGTTCCTCGAAGGGGAAATCGACCTTCTCGGCATGGGCGAAGACGGCCGCTTCGCGCACGTCGTCGACTACAAGACGGGCGGGCATGCCGACGAGTCGGAGCCGGACCTGGCGTTGAAGCACGTGCTTCAGGCGGCATGCTACGCCTATGCGCTCATGGGCCAGGGGGTCGACGAGGTCGAAGCCACGTTCGTCCGCGTCGAACGCGCGCGGCAAGGGGGCGTAAACCAGCCCCAGTGCGTGCGTTACCGTTTCGGGCGCGAAGACGTTTCGTTCCTGCGGGAGGCCATCCTCGAAGCATACGACCGCGCTTGTGCGATCTGAGCTGCGATGGGAGGTGCCCTGCGCAAGCGGCGGCCCGGCGGGCGTCCGCCGCTCGCGCAGGGCCTGCAGGTCGCGCAGGTTAATCGTGCACGTGGGTCACGTCGAGTGATTGCTTCATGACATTCACGTAGTCGGGGATGGCGGATTTCTTGGGATGGCACGAGTCGGCGAGGTACTCGGATTCATGGCCTTCGACGAATCCGTGCCAGTCAACCTTGTGCACGTTGGGGTATTTCCCCACCATGGCGTCGATGGTCGCGTTCGTCGCGTCCATGCCGGCGACGTTGCCCGTCATCATCTCGGTGACGAAGTAGATCTCCTTGTCCGGACCGAGGCACGCGATCATCTCCTCGGCGTCGTCGACGGCGATTCCGCCTCCATCGTTGTTTCCGGTGCCGATCACGTACCGGTCGTACTCGCCGGCGTCGCGGCGAATGTAGTCGAGCACGCCGTTCTCGGGTTCCTGGTTCTCGCGCAAGGTGCCGCCGTATTCGAGCGAACGCCCGCTGTCGGCGTTGACCGTGACGCCGGGCAGCCCCGCCTCGAGCTGCTTGCGCGACATGTCCATGATCGAGTCGCCGATGAGCAGCGTTCCCGAGTAGTCGCCTTCGGGAAACCGCGTCTTCCAGTCCGATATCCGCCGTTCGCGTTGCGCCATCTCGAGGTCGCGCTCCCGGCGGTGCCTGCCTCTCTCGATCGCCTTCTCGTCCACGACGGTCCCGCATCGGTGCAGTCCGCAGGACGCATCGGTATAGCGGATGCGCACCGAATGCGCCCTGTCGAGCATTTCGGGCGCGAGCGGGCAGCTCAGCTTGAACGTGGAAGTCCCATGCGGCGCGAGGGATATGAGCGCGCTTTCCGACGCGGTGCCGATGACACGCCCTTGCTCGTCGAGCAGGTCGGCGGTCACGTGGTGGAGGGACGTCGTGTGCAGCGGAGCCGCGTTCGCGAAGCGCGCGGTCGTGACGAGCCGGATGCCGCCGTCTTCGGCCTGCTCGATGGCGACCTCGTCGTTCTCGTGCAGGATACAGGGGGTGGCCACCGCGCCCTGCGCATGCGCGAGCGCGCTGTCATGCGCATGCACGCACGACAGCGTCGCGACGATGAGCGCCAGGACGACGATATGCGCGTTGCGCGCGGTTATGCCTCTCGAACTTGCTCGGATACCAACTCTTTCCGCCGGGGACAGGAATCGGGAGGATAGCCCCTGCATTGTACCACGGGCGCGGATGCGCCCGCTTTTGCGTCCGGGCGCGCTTCCGGCTCGGGCGCCCCATGGCCGCGCGGGAGCGCTCGGCGCAGCTCCTATTTGATGAACATCGCGTCGCCGAACGAGAAGAATCGGTAGCGCTCGGCTACGGCGTGCTCGTAGGCGGCCATGACGTTGTCGCGCGACGAGAAGGCGCTCACGAGCATCATGAGCGTCGAGCGCGGTACGTGGAAGTTCGTGATCAGCGCATCGACGACGTGGAACTCGCTTCCGGGAAGCAGGTAGAGCGACGTGGCCGCGCGCTCGCAGGACATGACGCGTCCCGTTTCGGCGCTCCATGCGCTCTCGAGGCTGCGCACGCTCGTCGTGCCCACGGCTACGACGCGTCCGCCCGCCGCCTTCGTGCGCTCGATCGCCTCCGCCGTGCGTTCGGGCACCGTGTAGAACTCGGTGTGCATCTGATGCGCCTCGGGGTCGTCTTCGTCGACGATGCGGAACGTGTCGAGGCCGACCTCCAGCTCGACGGTCTCCCAGCCGGCGCCGTGTTCTTTCAGCTGCTCTATGAGCTCGGGCGTGAAGTGCAGGCCGGCGGTCGGCGCCGCCGCCGAGCTCTCGCGGCGCGAGTAGACCGTCTGGTAGAGCTCCTCGTCCCCGGCGTAATCCTTGATGTAGGGCGGCAGCGGCGTGTGGCCGACGGCATGCAGCGCCTCGTCGAGGGAGGGCTCGGCCGTGGTCAGGCGCACGAGCCGCTCGCCGCGCGCCGCGTTGTCCGCCCAGTCGACCACTTCGGCGGAAAGCACGACCTCGCCATCGGCGTTCTCGAAGTCGACGACGGCCCCGCTGCCGGGCTTCAGTCGCTTGCCCGGCTTGACGAGCGCCTCCCAGAGAGCGGACCTGCCCGTCTTGGGCTCGCGGTCGAATACTTCGCGCAAAAGGAAGATTTCCGCTGCACCGCCCGTGCCCCGCTTGCGGCCGAGCAGGCGTGCCGGCAGGACGCGCGTCTCGTTCACGACGAACAGGTCGCCGGGCTCGACGTAGTCGACGATGTCGCGGAAAATGCGATCTTCCACTTCGCCCGTCGTCCGGTCCATGACCAGAAGCCGGCAGGCATCCCGTTCGGCCGCCGGTTCCTGTGCGATGAGCTCGGGCGGCAGCTCGTATTCGAAATCGCTCGTTTTCATGTGCGTAGTCCTTTGTCGAAAAAAACCTCTTGCCTTCGAATGGTCTAGTATACTGGGAAAATCTGGCAAGTGAACGATTGGAGATGCTGAGATGCCCACAAAGGAAGAGCGCAGAGCCGAGGCAATCAGGCATAACGGAATGGTGAAAGGGCTGTTCGTAACGGAAATCGCACAGACGATTCAGACGGCGACCCTTTACGAGGACGGCGAAGGGCGCGAACTCGAGTTGCCCGAACCGCGCTTCGAGGAAACCGATATCAGGGTCGAATGGGCCGATGGCGCGACCGTGGCATCGCGTTCGTACGGCAAGGTCTGCCTGCTCGACCCCGCGAACTACCGAACGCCCGGCGGCAACTACCTGGGAGGCGGATGGTCGCCCGAGGAGCAGATCTGCGCCGAGAGCAACCTGTACCCGATTCTCGAGGGCCTGCGCGAAACCTATTACGACGGCAACAAGAAGAGCGGCCGCGGAGGGCTGTTCACCGACCGCGCGATGTACCTGAACGACGTCATCTTCACGACCGGCGGAATCATGAAGAAGCGCGACATCATCGTGTGTGCGCCGCCCAACAGGCGTTTCGCGCTTGAGAACCACCGTTCGGAAGCGGAGTGCGACATCGATCTGGCGAACCGCGTCCGCACGGTTTTGCATATCGCCGCCGTGCACGAGGTCGACACGCTCGTCCTCTGCGCGTTCGGCTGCGGGTTCTTCGACAACGAGCCGGGACGCGTCGCCGGCTTGTTCAAGACCTGGCTCGAGGCGCATCCCGGCCAGTTCCAGCGCGTCGCGTTCGCCATTCCGGGCGGGCCGAGCCTCGACGTGTTCCGCGAGGCCTTCCCGCGCAAGGTCAGCGAGGAAAAGCCCGCCGTCGAGGTCGTCGTCGACGAGGAGGACGACGACGATTTCTACGACGTCGACATCGCGCAATCTGCCGAAGGCCGCTGGGTCTTCGAGTAACGGGCAGGCAGTTCCCCTTTCCGCATTCAGACGACGAGGAGTAAGCACATGGCGTTTTCCAAGAAGCCCATCAAGGGCATGACCGATTTTCTTCCTGCAGACATGAAGCTGCGCGACTCGGTGCTCGCGCAGATCAAGCGCATCTATGCGAGCTACGGGTTCACGCAGATCGAGACGCCCATGATGGAGCATATCGGCAACCTCACGTCCAAGCAGGGCGGCGACAACGAGAAGCTCATATTCAAGGTGCTCAAGCGTGGTGCCGCGTTCGACCGCGCGTGGGATTCCGGCAACCGCGACGAGCTCGTGGCGGAAGGCTTGCGCTACGACCTGACCGTGCCGCTGTCTCGCTTCTACGCCAACAACAAAGAACAGCTCCCGTCGCCGTTCCGCGCATTGCAGGTCGGTCCCGTGTGGCGCGCCGACCAGCCGGCGAAGGGGCGTTTCCGCCAGTTCGTGCAGTGCGACATCGACGTGCTCGGCGATTCGACTAACCTTGCCGAAATCGAGTTGATCACGGCAACGTCCAAGGCGCTGTCGCGCGTGCTCGGGGCGGCGGGCATCGACAAGTTCACGGTGCACGTTAACGATCGCAACATCCTGCGTGCCGCGGCTGCCAAGGCCGGTTTCGCCGAGGATGCGATCGGCGGCGTGCTCGTCACGCTCGACAAGCTCGACAAGATCGGGTTCGACGGTGTCGAGAAGGAACTGCTCGACAACGGGGCCGACCCTGCGTGCGCGAGCGCGTATCTCGAGCTGTTCAAGGGCGATATCGACGACGCGTCGTGCAAGGCGTTCTGCGATGCGATCGACGCCGAGGGCTTGGCCGAGGCATCGTCCAACCTCGACGAGATCATCTCGAGCGCCCGCGCACTTACCGACGATGGGGTCCAGATCGTGTTCGACCCGACGCTCGTGCGCGGCATGGGCTACTACACCGGTCCCATTTTCGAGGTGACCGTCGACAACTTTGGCATCTCGATTGCGGGCGGCGGCCGCTACGACGAGATGATCGGCAAGTTCTCGGGCGAGGACGTGTGCGCATGTGGGTTCTCGATCGGCTTCGAGCGCATCATCGCCGTGCTGCGCGATGCCGGCGTGACGAGCCTCGACGAAGGCGACGGGGAAGGGGCGGTCGCGTTCCTGATCGACGGCAAAGCTTCCGCCGAGCGCCGCTTCCAGGCGCTCGAGCAGGCGCAAGCCTTGCGCGCTGAAGGTCGCGACGTCGCGGTGTTGCCGATGCGCAAGAACATGAAACGCCAGATCGCCACCCTTGAAGAAGAGGGCTTTACCCAGTTCGAGAAGATTTACAAGGACTAAGATAGCGCGTGAGCGTTAGCGCTAGGAATCGGCGCTTGTGCGGTATTTTTTGCAAGGAAATGTAACTTGTGCGGCGTAAACGCCTTGTTTTGCAAGCGCTTTACGCCACACAAACGCGATATCCTAGCGCTTTCTGCGCCAGACACTTACCCAAACACTTACCGGGTGACTGTCTGGGCGACGAGCCTCTCATCTCGTCAGACACTTACCTGGTAAGTGTCTGGTTGAAAGGCGTTTAGTAATCTTTGGCGGCTGAGCTCGCCATCCATTCTGCCTGGAATTCGTCGTAGGCATCTGCGAGCACGGCCTCGCGCGCGCGGCGCATGAGGTCGATCAGATAATGCAGGTTGTGGATCGTCAACAGGATGCCGCCGAGCATCTCGTTTTGCTTCACCAGATGGCGGATGTACGAACGCGTGTAGTTCGTACAGGTCTCGCATGTGCATTCGGGGTCGAGCGGCCCGAAATCGTGCGTATACTTCGCGTTGCGCATGTTCATGCGGCCCTGGCTCGAGAATGCCGTGCCCATGCGGCCGGTGCGCGTCGGGAGCACGCAGTCGAACATGTCGACGCCTTCACCCACCGCGCGTACGAGCGTCGTGGGGTTTCCCACGCCCATGAGATAACGCGGGCGGTCGTCAGGCAGGGCGCGCGCGACCGTGCCGAGCGTTTCGAACATGACTTCGTGGTCCTCGCCGACCGAGTAGCCGCCGATGCCGAACCCGTCGAAGCGCCTGCCGCCGGCGGCGAGGCTCGCATTCTCGATGTCGATCAAGTGTTGGACGCTTTCGAGCCGCAGGTCGAGGTGCATGCCGCCCTGGTTGATGCCGAAGAGCGCCTGATCTGCGCGTGTATGCGCGGCGAGGCAGCGCTCGGCCCACTCCCACGACAGGCGCGTCGACGCCTCGACGTCGCGCTTCTCGGCCGGATAGCCTACGCATTGGTCGAGCTGCATGGCGATGTCGGCGCCGATGCGC
>ODAI011713720.1_pt1 | contig 11826 bp, 7 predicted proteins | sample 1539321 | NCBI WGS metagenome assembly ODAI01 (sample SAMN02144231, study PRJEB22623) | gut metagenome | biome: sheep rumen | host: Ovis aries | place: New Zealand
GAGGACGCACTGTACGCGCGGTCCTCAGGACCCTTTTATTACTGCTTTGAATATGAAAGGCTTACCGCCGCAGCGGTATCCCGCAGACTGACATCTCCGTAAACTCCGCAAATGGTTCCGGAACACACAAATCACTCACGAAGGACATAATCGAGGAAATAATTCATCTGCTGTTTCCACCAGTACCAGTGATGGGCGGAATCATAGCCCCAGTAATCCACCCAGGCCCGGATGCCCTTGTCCTGCAGGATCTTCTGCAGCCTGCGGGTGGAAGCAAGCGCGTCATCCTCCCAGTCACCCTGTCCCACACAGATGGCGATCCGGCTCTTGTTGAAGACGGGAATATATTTGTGGTCGGCCGGCAGATTGGCCAGAGAGTTGAGCGGGGCGTTCATATAAAGGGTGTCATCCATATAGCTGCCGTACAGGTTCTGTGTATCATACGTTCCGGACAGGGCGATCAGACCGCCGAACAGGTCCGGCCTGCGGAAGAAAAGGTTGGCCGCGTGGTAGGCTCCCATGGCGATGCCTGCCACGATGATCTTTTCTTCACTGCCGCAGATCTCATGGATCCTGGGGACCAGCTCTGTCGTAATATACTGGAACCACTTTTCATAAAGTGCCACACGGCCTGCAGGCGCTTCCTGGTGGGCGGTGACGGTTTCTGTATCGATCGTGTCAGGCGTGATGACCTGGATCTTTCCGTCCCGGATCCAGTGGCTGATATTGTCGATCATACCGAAATTTTCCCAGTCATAGAATCTGCCGTTGCCGCAGGGCAGGCCGATGAGCGGCCTGCCGGCTGTGCCGTAGACCTTGAATTCCATATCTCTTCCCAGTAAAGGGCTGTATTCCTGATAATATTTGATTTTCATAAGTACTCCTTCCGCTGTTCAAGATCAATGAACAAAAACCCTCTCCTTCATTAATTGTACTACAAAAGCACTTGTATCAGTGTAAATATTTGAAAATAACTGTATGTGGTCTATAAATAATGAGACAATCCATCTTGTAAAAAAAGGACGCCGCCTCTATGATAGGCATGGACCGTATCTGGTCCGGAAAGGCATCAGTCAGAAGTACAAATTACAGAAAGGATCTGCTTATGGATAAAAAATATTTTTTCTTTGATATCGACGGAACACTGACGGACCGGTCAACGGGCCTGATCGTCCCTTCCGCAGGGGAGGCGGTGCGGAAGCTCGAGGAAGCCGGCCATTTCGTTTCCATCGCCACGGGGCGGGCTTTTTATAAAGCGGTCCCCTTTGCCGAAAAGCATGGTTTTAAGAACATGGTATGTAACGGGGGACACGGCATCTATATAGACGGCATTCTGCGGGAGAACCGGCCGATTGACTATGACAGGGCGCTGGCAGTCTACAGGGAGGCAGTCTCCCTGGGCTACGGGGTGCTGGCAGCCATGGATGATTCCAAAAAAGTCTACGCCAGGGATTTCCGCTTTATCGAACAGGTAGGCCCCAGAAAGGAGCCTACCACCTATATCATTGATGATACCTTTGACCCCGCGGATTATGATAAGATCTACAAACTGTATGTCTCGGTCTCCGAGGAAGAAGAGGACAGACTGACGCTGCTGGATACGCTGGGCCATATGCGCTTTGTTCCGGAATATGTCATGTTCCAGCCGGATGAGAAGAAGGACGGGATCCTGCGCATGCTGGAACTGACGGGCGGAGATCCTTCCGATGTGGTCGTCTTTGGAGACGACACCAATGATATGGTCATGTTCGATCCGGCTTTTTACTGTGTGGCAATGGGGAATGGAAGTGAAGCCCTGAAGGCCAGGGCAGACTATATCGCGGCCCCCAATCTGGATGACGGCATCTACAAAGCCTGCAGCGAACATGGCTGGTTCTGAGATCCGGGTAACGGCCTGCGGCCGTGTGTCCGGCGTGACCGGAATGAAACAGGAGAATGAAAGGGAGTTTTATGCCTGATGCTGTCATTTTTCCTTCACTTTATGGTAGAATGAGGAATGGTACAGGAGGTACATGATTATGAAAAAGTATGCTATTTCCAGAAAACTGAATCTGCTGACAGCAGTTTTGCTTGGCCTTTCCGCTGCCCTGTCACCGCTGGCGGCGGCTGCGGCGGTCCCGGATGACAACGGACAGCTGGAACTGATCGCGTCCAAAAAAGACGAATGGGCGATGGAGGACAGCGGCAGCACGGTCTACCGCTATATGATCAGTGACCTGGACGGCAACAGCCGTCTGGAGGTTACCCGGGCTTCCATGGATCCGGATACGCTGGATACCGATTTTCATATTTATGAAGTCAATGAAGCGGGATCCGGGCTGTCGGAATGCGCTGTCCCGGCGGACAGCCCTCTGCCCGATATTATCGTTGACTCTGTCGGCGTCTTCCATGATGAAGAGAATGATCTGTATCATTATCTGTTTACGGATTACGCCAGGACCGGTGAGGGACGGCAGACGGACAGCCTGTATTCTCTGACGCTGGAGAACGGGACCGTCAGTACCAGGCTGCTCTGCTCCATGACGGCTGCCTATAACGAAGCCGGTGATACGACCGAGATTTCTTATCAGGATGATCAGGGCAATACCATTACGGAAGAAGAGTACAACAGCCTGATCAGCAGCTACACCAGCAGTCTGATCGCCGGTTATCTGGAGCTGAACTGGTTCGGCTATGATGACCTGAATTCCTCTGACACAGCGGTGATTACCCAGGTCCTCAGGGACGCGGTCTCCCAGGGAGAAGGCGATACAGTATCCGGCACCCTCGGGCTGGAATTCTGGACCACCTATTTTACGGAGGTAGATGACCAGTCCAATGTCATGCTGGTCTCCGCCGTATATGAAAATATCCGTACGGATGAAGAAACAGCCAGGATCTATCCTGCCCTTACCAAGTCGCTCCAGGAGTTCTGCGCGGCGGAATGCGGCACGACAGAATCCATCTCCGGAATCCGGAAGAAGGCCGAGGAGACATTTAAGGAATCCCCGGATTCTTTCCTGAGCTATCAGGATAATGTGTATTACAACGTCCGCAGGGCGGACACAAGAGTCCTGAGCATCCTGGAAGAGCGGACCTCGTACAGCGGCGGCGACCATGGAGACCAGGTCTGGAAATCCATCAACCTGGATCCCGCGACAGGTGCTGAAATAGAACTGAATGCTGTGTTTAAAGACATGACGGCGCTGAAGGCCCTGCTGGCGGAAAAGCTCAGGGCAGCCTATCCGGAGGCACAGTTCTTTGAAAAAGAGGATATCCTGAAGGATATAGGCGGAGAAGGCCAGAGTCCTTTTACCTGGACCATGGAATCCCAGGGCGTGACTTTCTGGTTCTCCCCGATGGAGATCGCTCCCTATGCGGACGGTACGCTCAAGGTCACCCTGCTTTTCTCTGAAAACGAGGACCTGTTCGCGGATACCTGGAAGGAAGTGCCGGCCGGCTATACCATGATGCTGGCAGAGGACCAGCCGGAGATTCTGGATATCGGACAGGACGGCAGGGCGGATACGGTCACCTTCAGCGTGGACGGCGCCATGGAATCCGAGGAAATGACGATTACTGTCAGGAAGAATGACAGGGAAGTCTCTTACAAAGAAAGATATTATGAATGGAACGGCATTCTGATGCATACCATTGACGGCAGGGATTATATCCTGGTCGAGGGCGTTGGCGACAATGACCTGCGGACCATCTCTGTCATCGACCTGAACGGTGAGGAGCCGTCGATCGCGTCAACGAAAGATGCGGCCTTTGGCGGCAGGTCCATACCCGGCGACTATACCTACTATCAGCAGATTCCGGAGAATCCGGAGAATTTCACCATCTGTGAGAGGATCAATCTGCTCAGCAGCTACAGCGGCAGTAAGGACGCCTGGCTGGAGAACGGTGTCATCACATCTGATCAGAAGGACTACTATATTGTTGACAATATTGGCATGACTTCCAAAGAAGAGATCAGGGGAGATCTTGTGGATCTTTATACAGGCAAGGTCATAGCAGCCGGCGCTGTGATCCCGAAAGGATCTGTCTTTACTTTTTACAGGACGGACGGACAGAGCTATGTGGACTTTAAACTGGAGGACGGCAGAGTCATCCGTCTGATCGCCACCGATTATAATAAGGTGGAAGACAGGAACGTGGAAGAGCTGTTCGACGGCGTCCGCTTTGCCGGATAAACAGAAGAAACAGTTAGAAAAAAGGAAGCGGCAGGATAGGACCGGAAATCAGGATATCCTGCCGCTGTCTTTTTGTAAGCAGCGGAGTTGGAGATATTGAAGAGAGAATGAGGGAGGAACAGATGGAGACAGGTGAAATACTGATGGAACTGACAGAACTGGCCCGACGGAGTCCGGAGATCCGCAGAAAGCTTCTGGAGACCGCCCAAAGTGACAGGCCCCTGTCTGAACTTTGCAGGATCAGCACGGAGCTGGGGTATCCTCTGTATGAGATGGACCTGATCTCGGCGGGGGAGGACTATTATGCGGCCATGCGGCGCAGTACCAACGGCGGAGGGGAGAATTCTCCCATGCTGGAAGGAGAAGACGATTATTATGAGCTTTTCCTTTCGGACCTGCGCCAGATCCGCGGCTGAGAGGAGCAGCCCGGACCAGACAGGACCGTACAGCCTGCGGGTCCCGACGGATTGATAAACTGTAAGCAGAAAGAAAACAGACAGAAAACATACAGAAAACAGACGGAAAGCAGCAAAGAAAAGGCAGCAGTGGAAAACACATATCACAATGTGTGTCTACTGCTGCCTGATTTTGCCCTCTTTTTCAATTTCTGTCGGGAAAGCTTCCGGAACAGATCCATCCGGTATCCGGATCCTCAGAGCAGATCCGCGAAAGGATTATAGGTCAGAGGTCCGTCAGGATTGCGGTTCTTACGATCCCCCTTCCGGTTTCTGTCGCCGCCGGAGCGGGGCTGGCCTTTGCGGCTGTTTTCCCGTTCCGCTTCCTGTCCGTTCCTGCGGCCGCGCCGCCGCTGCTGCCCGCCGCCGGATCTGCCGTTCTCCTTCCTGGCGGATCCTGCACGGCTGCCGGTACCGGGCCTGTCTTCCCCGCTGTCCTCCGATTTCATGGTCAGGGCAATCCGGCCCTTTTCCAAGTCGACGGAAAGCACGCGGACGTCCACAATGTCGCCGACTTTGACCACATCCAGCGGATTGGAAACATAGCGGTCAGACAGCTGGGATAAATGGACCAGGCCGTCCTGATGGACGCCGATATCCACAAAGGCGCCGAAATCTACGATGTTGCGGACCGTGCCCTTCAGCTTCATGCCGGGCGTCAGGTCTTTCATATCCATGACATCACTTCGCAGGACCGGGCCGGGTACATTCTCACGGGGGTCCCTGCCGGGTTTTTCCAGTTCGCTGATGATATCGTTCAGGGTGAATACTCCCAGACCGATCTCCCGGGCGACCCGTTCCGCGCCGATTTCCTTTACAGAAGCCGCGATGGTACGGGTCCTGCCGCTGCGGATATCCTCCTCGCTGTAGCCAAGGCCGATCAGCAGCTTTTTGGCTGCGTTATAGCTCTCCGGATGCACGCCGGTCATATCCAGGGGTTCTGCCCCGTCCCGGATCCGCAGGAAGCCGGCGCTCTGCTCAAAGGCCTTGGGCCCCAGCTTGGGGACCTTGAGCAGTTCCTTCCGGCTGCGGAAAGCGCCGTTGGCTTCCCTGTAGGCGACGATATTCTTTGCGATCGTCTTATTGACGCCGGAAACAAATCCCAGCAGGGCCGCGGAGGCTGTATTGACATCCACGCCGACGGAGTTGACGCTGTCTTCCACGACGCCGGTCAGGGCTTCACTGAGCCGGGTCTGGTTCATGTCATGCTGATACTGTCCTACGCCGATGGCCTTGGGATCGATCTTGACCAGCTCGGCCAGAGGATCCTGCAGGCGTCTGGCGATGGAAGCGGCGCTCCTTTGTCCGACATCAAATTCCGGGAATTCCTCTGTGGCCAGTTTACTGGCTGAGTAAACACTGGCGCCGGCTTCATTGACGATCACGTACTGGACAGGGAGACGGGTCTCCCGGATGAAATCTGCAATGACCGCTTCCGATTCGCGGGACGCGGTCCCGTTACCGACAGAGATCAGATCGATCTGATATTTACGGATCAGTCTGGCCAGTTCCGCCTTGGCTTCGTCGACTCTGTTCTGAGGCGCGGTGGGATAAATGACTTTCGTATCCAGGACTTTACCGGTGCTGTCAACGACCGCCAGCTTGCAGCCGGTCCGGAAAGCGGGATCCCAGCCCAGGACGGTATGGCCCTGTAAAGGCGGCTGGAGCAGGAGCTGCTTCAGATTGCTGCCGAAAACTTTGATGGCGCCTTCCTGGGCCTTCCCGGTCAGCTCGCTGCGGATCTCGTTCTCAATGGAAGGGGCGATCAGCCTCTTGTATGCGTCCCGTACCGCTTCGGTCAGATAAGGCTCCGCGGCGGGATTGGAAGCGGCTCCGGTCTGCCTGTCCAGCCAGGCGTGGATCTCGTCAACAGGAGCAATGACCTTAACGGTCAATATCTTTTCCTTTTCCCCGCGGTTCAGAGCCAGGATCCGGTGCCCGGGAACCGACCGGACCGCCTCCTGGTACTCATAATAATTTTCGTATACAGTTTTTGCTTCGGGATCTCTGGCTTCCGAGGACAGCAGGCCTTTTTCAAAGGTCAGGTCCCGGATCCATTTCCGGTACTCCGCGTTGTCGGAGATGTCTTCCGCAATAATGTCCATGGCCATGGAAAGGGCGGTCTTCACACTGTCAACGCCGTTTTCGGGATCAAGGAATTCTTCCGCCTTTTTCTCGGGAGAGACCGGGGTCTGCGCGGACCGCAGATACAGGGCCAGGGGCTCCAGTCCCTTTTCACGGGCGATCATGGCTCTGGTACGGCGTTTGGGTTTATATGGTCTGTAGAGATCCTCCAGTCCTACAGATGTTTCCGCCGCTTCGATCTGCGCCCTGAGTTCATCGGTCAGTCTGCCCTGCTGCTCAATGGTGGAAAGGATCGTCTGCCTGCGTTCTTCCAGGGAACGCAGATAACGAAGCCTTTCATCGAGATTACGAAGGATCTCGTCGTTCAGGGCCCCGTGGGCTTCCTTGCGGTATCTGGCAATAAAGGGAATGGTATTGCCTTCGTCGATCAGGCCGACGACGGCTTCCGCCTGCCAGACTTTGATGTTCAGTTCCTCTGCGATTTTTTTTAAAATATCCATGCAGATGATTATAGCACAATTGGAGGCGGTGGGAGACAGGAAGTTTCAGGAATCCGGGCGATACCGTATGGCCGCGGATCCGGTATTTTTTTCTTAAGAACTCAGCAGGGGTCACTTGATTTTATTGTGGTTTCATAGTATTTATAATAAGGTTGGAAAGTCAGAAATTGAGAAAACATAAATCGGAGGAATACATGAGCTCTGGATTTAAGAAAACAGATCAAAAAGGCGCTCCGGTGCCTGAAATAAATCAGCCTGTTCCGGCGGCGGCCGCAAAGCAGCCCGGGACAGACGCGCTCGAAGAGGGCGCGGAAAAGAAGCAGCCTTCCAGACTGAAGGAGATCCTGTACCCGCTGCTGGCGGCCGTCGTGATCATCGGTCTCTGGTTCGGCAATATTATCATTATGTCCGTTAACAGTAAAGTCTTTCTGCAGAATACCACCATGAACGGGCAGGACATTTCCGGCCTGACGCCGGCGGAGGCTGCGGGCCTGATCGTGGACGCCTATGAAGATTCTTCTGTCAGCCTGATGGAGAACGGAAAGCCGGTCCTGACCGGGGATCTGAAATCCTATGGATTTGAACTGGACGAGGAAGGCCTGCGCAGTACCATGGAGCAGACCCTGCAGGAGGAGAAATCCTCCATTGCCTCGATCTTCAACAGCATTACGGTCGGCAATGAGATCGGATCGGACGTCCTGTGGAACTACGACGAGAATACCTTCAGGGAGAAGGTCCGCGCCTCCTCCCTGACAGCGGCCAGGTTCCCCAGTGAGAACGCCTACATCAGCTACAGTGAAAAGGAAGGCAGATGTGTCATCGTGGACGAGGTCTACGGCAACGAATTTGAGGACGCCGATCTGCAGGCCTGGATGCTGGAAAGCCTGGACAGGATCATGGACGCGCCTGACCACAACTACCAGCAGGAACTGCCCTTCCCGGAACAGATTTACAAAAAACCGGCTGTGACCAAAGACGACGCGGATCTGATCGCGGAGACCAAAGCGGTCAATCAATACAGCGGCGCCCGGGTCAACTACGAATTCGGCGAAAAGAAACAGGTCCTGGGCTTTGATACCATCTGGTCCTGGTTCGACCTGCAGGGGGGAGAAGCCCATCTGAACGATGATAAAGTCACGGAATTCGTACAGGCCCTGGAGGACAGGTACAATACCAGATACCGGGAGAGGACTTTCATCAACCATTACGGAGATGAGGTTTATTTCTCGCCCGGAGATAATGAATACGGCTATACCATCATTGAGCAGGAGGAGATCGACAGACTGAAGGAAGATATCCTGTCCGGAGAGGAAGTCAGCAGAGAACCTGTCTACGATGAAGAAAACGCCTGGGGCAATCCCTATTATCTGGGCCGGAACGGCGAAGATGATCTGGCTGGTACATATGTGGAAGTCAATCTGTCCGCCCAGCATCTGTGGTTCTATAAGGATGGAGAAGTCTTCCTGGAGACAGATATCGTCAGCGGAGATATTTCCAAAGGCCGCAGTACCAAGACAGGCGTATTCCCGCTGGCTTATAAGGAGAGTCCTTCGGTCCTGCGGGGCGGCAACGGCCCCAACGGGTATGAGACCGAGGTCCAGTACTGGATGCCCTTCTATGAGGGGCAGGGCCTGCACGACGCGGACTGGAGGGGTTCCTTCGGCGGATCCATCTACAGAAGCAACGGATCACATGGCTGTGTCAATCTGCCCCCGTGGGCCGCGGCCGAGATCTACCACAATATTTCCGCCGGTACAGCCATCCTGATTTACTGGTAAACAATAATACAAAGAACTGTTAACGTAATCCTGCAGTAATGCCGTCCCTTCGGGCGGAATGCTGTGGGATTATTTTTTTTCGTAGTAAATTACTGACTGAATATGCTCTTTTTATGTTATAGTAAATTAGCGCGCAGGACAGGTGCGCCCTCCTGCTCCGTAGTATCATTCAGTAGAAGAAAGTATGAGGAGGTACAGATGAATAAAGTTAAACTTACATCTTTACTGCTGATCCTCTGTATGGCAGGATCCGGCGTGGCGGCCGAAGCCTCCAGCTTCACAGCTTACGCGGCAGAGGAAGAGACTGTCATTACAGAAGATGTGAACGAAGAAGAGGAAGCCGTGGAAGAGGCACCTGCGGAAGAGCCTGAAGATGAGGCTGCCGTGGAAGAGCCGGCGGAAGAGCCTGAAGAACCGGTCGCGGAAGAACCTGAAGAAGAGCCCGCGGCTGAGAACGTGGAAGTACCCGCAGATGAGGCTGTCACAGAAGATACAGAAGATGTATCTGTAGAAGCGGAAGAACTTCCCGTGGAAGAGAAAGAGGCTGAGGAAGTCCAGGAAGCGCAGACGGATGAGTTCCTGATCGACGCCAATACGCCGGATCATTCATGGGTCGAAAACCATTCCATGTATTATATTGACAGTGTGAAGGGCTATGCCAAAGGCTTTAAGACCATCGACGGCGTCAAGTATCATTTCAATGAAGAGACATTTTACCTGGATGTGGGATTCTTTACCTACAACGGCTTTGTCTACTATGGAAGTGAATCAGGCACCATAGGCAAGCTGGCCTCAGGATTTACCAGGATCAACGGCAGACGCTATTATTTCTGGCCGGAGACCAAAGACGGCCACTATATCCACACAAGGGCCAAGGGCTGGTTCACCCTGAACGGCTTTAAGTATTACGCGGACCCCAACACAGGTGTCCTGCGTACCGGCAATACCACCATTTCCGGAAGTGCTTACTACTTCTGGCCGGAGAACAAAGACGGTCACTATTCCGCGACCATGGCTACCGGGTTCATCACACTGAACGGCTACAAATTCTACGCGGATCCCGCCAGCGGCAAAATGGTCACCGGCTTCAAGACCATCAAGGATAAGGGCTACTATTTCTGGCCCGCCAAGAATACTCCTTCCGGCAAATATCCCTACGCGATGGCCAAAGGCTGGTTCACCCTGAACGGCTTCAAGTATCATGCCGCTTCTGACGGTGTCCTGGCTGCCGGTTTCAAGACCATTGACGGCAAGAGCTACTATTTCTTCCCCAAGACCGCGAACGGCAACTACAGCAAGACCATGGCCAAGAGCAAGTGGTTCACTGCCAACGGTTTCAAGTATTACGCGGGTTCCGACGGCGTTCTCTATAAGGGCTTCAAGACCATCAGCGGCAAGAAGTATTACTTCTGGCCTGACACTGCCAACGGCCACTATAAATCCACCATGGTCAAGAGCAAATGGTTCACCGTCAGCGGCAAGAAGTATCATGCTGATTCCAAAGGCGTTCTGGCTTCCGGCGTGACCAGCATCGACGGCAATACTTATTTCTTCAATAAGAGCAATAATTCCCTGGTGACCGGTCCCAAGTGGATCACGGACGGATCCTCCAAGTATTACTGCGATTCCGCCGGCAAGCTGTACAGCGGCAAGAAAAAGATCGGCAGCTACTACTACATCTTCAATACATCCAGCAAGAAGCTGCAGACAGGCCTGATCTCCTACAATGGCGGACGTTATTACGCGGACAGCAACGGCAGGCTGCAGAGCGGCAAGAAGACTGTCAGCGGCAACATGTACATCTTCGCGGACAGCACAAGCTTCAAGGCAAGGACCGGCTGGATCAGCTACAACGGAAACAAGTACTACGGAAATTCCAACGGCGTTCTTAAAAGCGGCTGGTTCACGAGCGGAAGCAGCAAGTACTATTTCTATCCTTCCACCAGGATCATGGCGACAGGTACTGTCAAGATCGACGGCACTACCTATAAGTTCAGCAGCTCAGGCGTACTGCAGAGCACGCCCAGCTCTTCCGGCGGCAGTTCTTCTTCCACGAAGTCTAACGCTACGATCCGGACCCTGCTGATGAACTATGCCAACAACAAGAACAATACCAGCTACAGCATTTCCGCTCAGCTGGAGGCGACCTCCTATGGCGGCGACACCAACATCCGCGTATTTGACCTGTTCGTCAACAGCGGCAACACCTATATCGGCAATGCCAAGGTCGATGTCAAGACCGGTGATGTACTCTTTACATGGGTCAAAACAGCGTCCAAATACGTCAGCACCACCAGGATTGGTACGACCGGCGTTCTGTGGTAATTCAAAGAACATAAAGGCAGCGGAATCTACAAACTCCGGCCGGGGATGGCCGGACCGCAGTCTGTAACACGGACAGGCCGGAAAGATCTTTCTTTCCGGCCTGTTTTTAACCGGTTTTTCCTGCCGGAGAACAACCTTTACAGTGGTATTCGCGCCCGGGAAATGTTACAGTATAAGAGCGCGGTGATATGGACCGCTGCAGAAACGGCAGCCTGCGGGCATCAGGGGATGATGGACAGAAGGATCCGGCCGGGATCCGGAATCCGGACCGCGCGGGCATATAGAATGAAGGAGGGTTTATGATGAGAGGCAACCGTTTTTTGTGCCTGCTGTTATCGGCACTGATCACGGCATCCGCCGCGGCGGTGCCGGTTCTGGCTGCGGACCAGGAGACGACTGTGACCGCGGAAGGTGAACAGGTACAGGAGAACCAGGAAGAAGAGCAGGCGCAGACCGCGGAAGCGGAAGAATCCGCTGTTGATACAAAGGAAGAGGATGTGTCCGCGGA
>ODAI012370227.1_pt1 | contig 11826 bp, 10 predicted proteins | sample 1539321 | NCBI WGS metagenome assembly ODAI01 (sample SAMN02144231, study PRJEB22623) | gut metagenome | biome: sheep rumen | host: Ovis aries | place: New Zealand
GGAACACGGGGAATTTTTTCCTATACTAGAAAATATTCTTGCAGAAGAACAGTCTTAAGAACAGCAAGTCAACTCAGCGGAGGATTAAACCCCGCCACTGAAACGAGCGCGATAATGTTTTACCTGCTGCCTGTAAAATCGAAGGTCTTCCCGCATTGGGAAAAAAGAGGGCCGGTGATCGGCTGAAAATTTCAGCCAGTCACCGGTCCCCTCACGACCTCTTGATTTTTTCGACCATTTCGTTGTACTCTTCCCTGGACATGAGTCCGTTGTCCCGCAGTGCTTTCAGGTTCCTGATCCGTTCCTTTTTCTCTTCGGACATCGTTTCCGGTATTTTCGGGATATCTTTCTCCCCGGATGCACCTCCGCGGCGGCTGTTCGCACTGCTCCCGTATTTACTCCCGAGACCATCAGCGCCTCTGTTCTTACCGAAAAAGTCATTCAGCATTTCCGGTCTTAACCCGGCATAATACATACCGGTCGCTGTAACAGCCAGCAAATACATGATCAATCCGGGAACGAATAATTCGTAATTCCCAAGTACTCTGGGAGAGCGAGCTCCCATTGCAGGTGGGATCTGTCCGACCGCTGCCAGGATTGACGCGGCCAGTATTCTGACTCCGGGTTTCTCCTGTCTGACGAGCAGAAGAAGCAGCATCAAAAAAGCCAACGCTTCTGCCAGGTGCGAGATCGTCAGCAGACCGCGAGTTCCGGTAAATACCAATGCAAATGGTTTTGTTCGGAAAAGCCATACGACATCAAATCCGATTATCGCAAGACAGCCTAAACCTACAATTGTCTTCCGGTTCATCAAAAGTCCCAGGACCAGAATAACTGTCGCTGCAGGCGGGCCGATCAGCTCCAGCCTGAGCGGCGTTATCATCATATCTATGTTCTGCACGCAGAATCGCAGCATCTGGGGGTTCAGCATAATAATCATCCACCAGAGCCATAGCATTCCAGCAATTATCCCCGCCTGCAGTTCCCGTTTTTTCATGGTCGATCCCCTTTCTTAAGAGCAGCTATTTCATACTGTTCGTCTGTCAAAAACGCCCGGAAGTCCTGCTTATTTCCATCACAACCAGCGGCAGCCCTCCCGGGTCTTCTGCCGCTGTTTTTCTCCCTGTTTTTTAAGCGAAACCGATGCACAGTATTTCCATTCGCCGGTGCAGGCTTCCCTTCGGTCATGCAGTATTCATCAGCATGACCGTTTCCGTGTTTTCATGAGGATTGCTGTACTCCCGGTCCATGCAGATCCAATCTCCTTTGCATGAACCGCCTATTGACGCATCAGAGGATATCACGATTCGGGATTTCCGGAATGTATCGAATATCACGGTCAAGCTTTTCCTGAGGGACCGATTTATGTGTTCCCAGGCTGTTTTTGCAGTCCTTAAAATAAAGCTCCAGTGATTCTCTGTATGTCTGCAGAGAATTAAGTGTAGCTCTCGTGATCCTTGACTCAATTATCCGATTTTCCAGCCCCTGCTCCTTCTCAGCGTTTCTGAGCGAAGCTCTCAGGGTTCTGATATTCTTAACCAGGGTATTCCTTCGCAGCAGCCGATAAGACGGTGTTTCCGTCAGCTCTCTGCTTGCATTCCTGATCTGTGTACGGATGCCTTCCACCACCCGTTTTCCCTTCCTGACACTGTCGCCGATCGTCTTCTCCTTCTGCTTCTCCAAAATTATCCTGTACGCGTCATACCTGTTATTGCACTGCTCCTCTAACAATGCAAGATATATATCGACGTCCACCATCTGTGGAACAGACTCATCTATTCTATTGTTATTTATACTCATCAATTACCCTTCCATGGTAATACAGACGCTATCTATAATATGAGAATTGCCCCTTCAATTCTCATAAATCAAGAGGGCCCCGGCGTTGTTCCTGCCGCGCTGCGCATGGTGAGAAGCAACTTTCTCATAGCGCTGCTGCGTTCCGCCCAAGGCTTCAGAGCCTGACGCTTATTTCGTCCCACATACAAAAGGCAAGTTCACGTTGCTTACTCACCATAGACTTACGTCACGGGAATTCCGCGTCAGTGCTTTTCAAGTCTCGCTCGCGAGACTTGAAATTTTGATACTGCCTGTTCTATGGAACTTCCGGTGTCCCTGAACGTGAAGGATCACGAGGTGATCTGCATCTGCTGAGACCGACCGGAAAAATGTGTGAGGACACATTTTCACTGTAAACAGCAATATCATAAAAACTGTAACACCAATAGGAGTGGTTCGCAAGACGACTTCAACCAATCCGAATTGAGTTTCGTCAATACGTTTAAAAATAAAAAAAGTCCGCAAATTGCGGACAATTTATGAACACGAATGTCTCCCTGCGTGCGTATCTCACGACGACAGTCACTGGGATTTCACGATAAAGAACAGAAAAATTCCCCGCTTTCAATGCACCTGCAGAAAGCGGGGAAATACCTTTGATATTCTGTTTATCCGTTCACTTTATCCTTTAAAGACTTGCCTGCTTTGAAGGAAACAGACTTAGATGCCGCAATCTCGATCACTTCGCCGGTTCTCGGATTCTTACCTGTACGGGCAGCTCTCTCAGTAACGGAGAATGTTCCGAATCCGGTGAAACGAACTGAATCACCATCCGCAAGAGCTTCAGTAATCACCTCAAGAAGTGCGTCTACAACTTCGCTGGTCGTCTTCACGCTGAGGTCTGTCTTTGCTTTTACAAGATTAACGACATCCTTTTTTGTAATTTCCATAATAAAAATCCTCCTCAATGAATTTCATTTACATCCAACCTGATTGACGGATGCCGATCCCATTATGACAGCCGCTTTGCAGCTTCTTACAGGCCAGGCTTCTCCGAACAATATGTTTCCAATTTTACGAATTTATACAGAAGACAAAAATCTTCTCTCGTATGGTATACTACACTCTTTGCCTATATGCAAGAAAAACAATAAAAACTTTTTTCAGACCTTCTGCTCGTCAATGACCTCACCATACCCATAATACGCAAGATCCTGCTGTTCGTGCTCACTGAGGAGAAGCCAGTAAACTGTCGCCGTGGTCATGACATTGTCAAACACGACATCTTCTATATAAAGATCATTCTCCTTAAAGTCATTGATCAGCGTCTCCTTGATCAGCTTCCAGTTCCGGTGCTTGACCTTGGTCCCGAAATTGACCATGGAGAGGAAATCAGAATATGTGAAGATCGTCACGCACTGCCCCGCACCTCTCAGATACCGTCCGAATGCCTTGATGCGTTCTCTCTGCAGCGCCATGAGCATGATCTTTCCGGTCCTGGATGTCACGCGCTCATAATCAATTGCAGGAGTTCTCCGGATCTTATCATTCAGGATCGCGTCTGAAATGACCGGTCCCAGAGTAATGTCCATGTATGCCACTCCGCCGTGCTCCTTACGAATCGCACTGCCGAGGAAATTGATCGCAGCTGTCTGACGCCCGGTCTTCTCATCGATCTTCTTAAATGTCGTCTCAGTCACTCGGAACAGCCTCTGCTCAGCTTCCGTATAATACTTCTGCGAAGGATTCGTGACCTTCCCGCTGTTCGAGATCACTCTCGCAAGTTCGCTGAGCGGAATAGACACCGATGTGGACTCCATGGTATTCGCCGCACGCCTCGTAATATACATAAGAAGACTCAGGTCCTTGACGTCGAACATCGTCATGGCATTTTTGTCTCCGAAGGCTTCCTCTGAGATCGTTACCATCAGCTTTTTGCTTCCGTCCTCAGACATCGGGATCTCTTCCGTGAACGGGCCTCCGTTTTCCGGGATCTCGTACGTCCTTCTCGTCCCCGAGAAATACGCTCCTTCACCCATCTCATCAATGTATGCCTGCGTGAACTCCTCGATTTTCAGATCGTATTTTTCCTTTGCTGTTCTGAACATGGAAATGAGAACATCCGTCTCGAAGGCACCCGATACCTTTTTCGGCGTAAGAGAAGGCAGTGCGGGGTAATCAATGAAAAGCGAATCCGGATTTCTGGCCCACTCCTCCGCCTCATGCACCTTCTGCTTCACGATTGCGCTGACTGTATTTTTGCCATACAGCTGCTCCCACTGTCTGGCCGTCAGCATCCGCCTGGATTCGGCGATATAAGAAAAAGGATGTCCTTTCTCACCGATCGGGATCTGTTCCACATTGAGTTTCAGAGACTCGTACCATCTCTGTTTTTTCCTGCGCGCCTGCTTTATCGTCGCTGTCATGATCCGGCGGATATCAGCCCCGTCTACCCGGCCCTGCAGGGTGTCGACCCAAACTCCGACTGCCGCATCATAAAATGATTCCGTAAAATACTTTTGTCCTTTCCGGTCCTCGTAGAACTGCTCGATCCTCTCGTCGATCCCCTCAACGAGAACAGTGAGCAGTGCTACCGGATAAGGTACTATCTTTCTGGACATAATACTTCCTCCGTGCGTTATATTTTACACGAAATGCCGGAGTTTTGCGAACACCGCAAAAAACGGTGTCGAGCCATTTTTTCGTTAATTTTGGCGCCCAAGTATGCGTAAATTCAATTGTTCCAACTATTTTGGCACCCGTTTTTGCGTAAAATCATGGGATTTACAAAGTATTATATATTTTTGGCACCGTTTTCTGCGTAAAATCAATTCCTATAACTGCTTTTGGCACCGATTCCTGCGTAATCTTCAACATGGCTCATGATTTTGGCACCGTTTTCCGCGTAATTTGGGGTTCGTCTGAGATTTTGGCACCGCTTTCTGCGTAATTTTCATCCCTTATTCTATATCCGCTCCGGGTGAATGCACCGATCCGACTCTCATTTCCATGTGTTTTGACTGCAGCTTTTAATTTTGGCACCGTTTTCTGCGTAATTTCCATGATATCCAGAAGAAATCTGATCCGGCAGACTGCAATCACGCCCTTTATTTCGAAAGAAAAATCATATTCTACTTAAAATGGCACCTCTTTCTGCGTAATTTTTCAAATCAGAACTCGATGAAACGCCTGCTATGGCATTTGTCCTGCTGTTTTCGGATGTATGCAGATGAGCCGGGACCGGTAAAATGGCACCGTTTTCTGCGTAATTTTTGAAGCATGAATTTTGGCACCGTTTTCTGCGTAATTTCTATTCCGAATGCTTTTGGCACCTCTTTCTGCGTAATTTTTGACTTTCCTTTTCGGAAGGTCTCTGACCCTTTTTTCTTCAAAAAATCCAAAATATCCTTGATTTTGGCACCGATTACTGCGTATTTTTAATATTTTAGCACCATTATCTGCGTAATCCGGCGTACTTCAGGGGCATGTTTCCATCTCGAAATTATTTTTGGCTCTCTTTTTTGCGTAAATCCTGAATTTTGGCACCTGAGTATGCGTAAATCTGAAATTTTGGCGCTGTAATATACGTATTTATGCGATTTTTTGGGATTTCTTGATTTTTAAAATGATTTTGGCGCTGTTTTCTGCGTAATTTCTCTGAAATTGGACGCATTTTTGCGTAAAAAAATTAAAATAGCACCTGATCCTGCGTAAAATGCAACAGATTCTCAAAAGCGAAACGCGTTTGGTCGACTTTACGTTTTTACGCATATTCCATAAAATGTGTCTAAGGGAGAGCGGTATATCTATACCGATAATAAGGGGGAGTTCATTTTGCTTACATTGACAGCGCCGGTCGGACAGGCTGTGCTTCGCAGCGCCATTCGGCTTTCCGACAATTTCATAAAGTTCCGGGAAGTCGCTGTATTCGACCCCGGCGCAAGCGGCTGCTATGACTGCCTTCACGCCGGATCTGATCTCTGTGCAAACTGCCCGAACAAAGTATACCACAAAGAAATGAAAAAGATATACGTGAATGAGAAAGCACGTTATGGTGAGAGGATGATGTTATCGAGAAACGCTATCCTTGTTTTCGTATATCTTCATTTCCTTTCTCCCGACGAAAACGGTTTCATCCGCATGGTAAACGTACAGGAGGCCGCTGAATTTCTTCATTGCTGCCCCCGTACAGTCCGCAATTCTCTGAATGCTCTCGCTTCTTCGGGCTACATCGCCGTTAGAAAGCTCGAGAACATTCCCTGCCATTACTCTGTATTTCTTTCAGACTTCAGAGACTATTTCCGCACCGCCAAAGAAGGCGGCCGCGGCTACTTACTTCTTACAAGGGAGACATTTCTCGCCCTGGCCGGGCAGTCCACGATCAACTCCCTGCGTCTCGCAGTGCGAAGCATCCTTTCCTTCGCCGATGGCCGGGAGCGCGCTGATGCGCAGAACCCCCGCTCCTACCCCGAGATCGCACGTGCACTGCCCGGCTATTGTACAAGAAAGCACATTCTCGCCGAGACAGACCGCGACGCTTTCCGAAAGATCTTTGACGTGCAGTCAGACCGATACACGATCCGCATGCGGATCCGCGCTGATTTCGATCCGGCCGGAGCGTCCGAGCTCCTTCGGAAAGACTGCGAATCTGCTGTCCTCGATCTGGTGAAGGAGCTCAATAAGAACGCCTCCAGGGCGCATCGCCTCTCCTTCACCAAGGCAGAGATGCGGGATATTTCCGGGATTGCTCTGCGCTACTCTGTCCCGAATGTCCTTCATGCGATCCGCCAGGTAATGCGGGAATATATCGAGACAGACAGAGCCGTAAAAAATGTCGGTGCTCTCATTCGCACTTACGCGAAAGCGAATGCAGCTTTCTCTGATGAGGTGAACAGTCTTCACGCCGGTTAAATCACATTCTGATTATTCTGCAATTTTTGAATTTTTTAATTCCTCACCTTTCCCGATCTTAAGCATCCGGTTTCGTTTCGGATCAGCGTACGATCAGTCTGAGGCTCCTTTGACACAGTCGGAATATTTCGGCTGTGTTTCGTGTGTCCGAAATTACCGGACTTCCTCTTTTTTTCAGCCCCGGATCTGCCGATCTTAATCAGGTCCCGACTTTGCAGTTTCTTTTTTTATCCACATGTGGAAAAGATTCAGATTCCCGGGAAAGCAGTTCATGCACAGCAGACAGGTTTTCCGTTTTCGGAAAGTGTCTTTTTCTGATCCCGTGTGAATTTCCATTTTCAAATGTGGATTTCTTATCTCCGGAAAGATCTTTGCTCAGAAGGAAATAAAAAAGAAGTCTGAAATCCCGTTTTTTGTGACAGCTGTGCGGGTTTTCAGACTTCGCATTTTCCAATATTGTATATATTGTTATTTATGGAATGATTGTACATAAAGAAAGATGTATTGTCTCTCTTATACTTCTGTTCTCTCCTTCTATAAATGACCTGTACAAGTATATATGAGTATCCGAATTGCTGCTTTGTGCGGGATCAGCCATTCAGGTATACACGGTATCTGTCTCAGTTTCATCAAAATGATATTTCTATGAATATTGATATACGTATTCAAATACGCATATACAGTTACCAGAAAATCACCTGAAAAATTCAGCAGACATCACATGCTGTCGACTGGGCTGCAGATCATTTCTGACGAAAAAGAAAGAAAGACACAGATCTGCGGTCCTAATCCTTCAGTGTATTCAGCAGTCCTTCAAGTGCCGCAATTGTACGGCGGATCGACTCCTCCGCTTCTCTTCTCTCGTTATTCGTTCTTGCGGCACCAAGTTTTGCAATATAGGAGGTCTGTACATCCTTCAGCTGCTCAGCATAACTGCGCCTCTTTCTGCCCGGTCTTGCCTGAGGTTCTTCTCTGGCGGCTACAAGGCGGTCGACGGTGCTTTGAAATAACCTTGTCGGAAACTTTATGTTTTCCTCTGAGCTTCCCGCATGTGCCTTCACATATTCGTCGATCTGCATTGCAAGCGTATTCTGTTCAGCCTCTGTCAGGTTGACTGCTTTATAGAGTGTCGGAGCTTCCAGTCCGTAACGGTATGTATCAAGAAGCTCCGGAGTAAGTTTTCTCAGACCGTAATAGCGATAAATTCCGGCCTTTGAAAAGCCTTTTTTAAGGCCGTGTTTACGGAACATAAGAGAGATCTCGTCCATCTCCGCATCGATGCTTCTCTTCTTCCCGTCGCTTCGAATAAGATCAAGTGCATTTTCGATTTCTGCCATCCAGAATGGGATATCCTTCTCTCTGGACTGCAGGTTTGAATCAAGATGTTCTCCGAATCGCGTGCCCGCATCGTTCGTATACGGCTTTGTAATGCAGGCGATCGTTTCCTCTTTCAGAATATCACGAATTGCGTGCAGCCGGCGATGTCCGGCATAGAGCTCGTATGTGCCGTCCTCCTTCTCGTAGACCCCGGCCGGTGTCAGCTGCCCGTACAGGCGGATCGATTCGGCCAGTTCATCGAGATCTGTGAGAGGAATCTCTTTATTGAGCGGTGATTCATGAATTAATATACAGGGAATGTTGAGGACCCTGTCCTTCTCCGCTCCTGCCTTTGCGGTATCTTCGATCATTCTGCGCTTCAGAGCTTTTTCACCCGATTTTTTTGCCGGGGATTCGAATTCGCTCAGGTCCAGCTTCTTTTTACCTGCCATCGTCCTCGAGCCTCCTTACGAATTCATCTACGAATGCGCAGATGTCTTTTGCGCCGTTGCTTCTGGGAGAATACTCAGTGATGCCCATATGGGCTGCCACACATTCGCTGAGCGCGACATTCTGGCGGATTTTTGTATCAAAGACGATGGTATCCAGATTCTCGGCAAATCTTTCCGTCAGGGCTCTGACCTTGCTGCCGAGGTTCGTGCGGTTTTCATTTTTATTGAAAAGAATACCGAGCACCTTAAGCCGCGGATTGCTGGAATCACGGACTTCCTCGATCGTCTCCATCATTCCTTCGTTCGCCTTGAGCGAGGTGACATCCGGATTGACCGGAATAAGAATATAATCGCTGACAGCAAGCGCAAGTGTGTGACAGTGATTTGGCGATGGACTCACGTCGATGATAATATAATCATACTCATCACGGATGGAATCCATGACTTTACGCATTCTGGACACCTTGGCGAAGCTGCTGATATTGGCCACATTGACGGTGGCGGGAATCAGGTCGAACCTCTCTTTTACTGTCACGATGGCATCATGAATATCTCCGCCCTGGAGAAGGACGTTATACATAGTCGGAAGATCTTCCCGCTTTTCAGTCCCTGTGAAATAGGTCAGATTTGCCATCTGAGCATCCATATCGATCGCGAGGACGCGTTTCTTCTTTTTATTTCCCGAGAGGACATGGCAGGCATTAAAGACCAGGCTCGTCTTGCCTAATCCTCCCTTCTCATTCATGAATACGATTATTTTCCCCAATTTTATATTCCCCTTATTCAAGTCAGTCTTTGAGTTCCGTAAGACTGAGTATATGTTGATTCAGCCGGATGATTGCTGATCCGGAAGTGCCTTTCTGAGGATACTGAACAGACAGAGACTCTTACAGGAACAAACCGGCAAATTCATATAAGTTCTGATATTATAATAGGGCTTACATTTTTATGCGTCAAGTTACTATCACCGTGATAGTAAAAATGAATAAGGGCATGAAAAAATCCGGATCGGCGGAATAATCTCCACTGCGGTCCGGATTCCCTATCTGTTCTTTTTCTTTATCTTCTGCCTCTCTTTCCCGTCATCTCAGAGTATCTGCCACAGGTAGAAAACATATGTTCTGTCACTGCCCGCCTGTGAGCTTCTTCTCTGCCTCATCAAGTCTGATCCTCAGAGAACGGAGTTCCTGTAAGGCAGCCTTTTTTTCTTCTTCGGATCTTGCCTTCATGAGTCGCTTCAGGAATGTTTCAGAAGATTTGACGAGCTGAGATTCGTATGGCGTTCTGGTCGCATTTGCCTTTTCCTTCTTTGTCAGATCCTGGTTTTTTCCTTTCCGCAGTTCCTTTATGCTGTGAACGACCGCGTTGAACTCTGCTCTTGACATGGAAGGATCTTCTGCAGCATCCATTAAGGCTGACACTTTTTCTGCCAGAAGTCTCTGTTCCTGACTGTCCAGGCCTACCGCATTGTATAGTGTATTCGGGGAAAGACCGTAGCGGTCGAGCGCGAGGACCTCTTCGCTGAGCTTTTTCAGACCGTCGTAGCGATAGATCTGCATTTTGGAAGCGCCTTTTCCAAGCATGGAAGAGATTTCAGCGACTTCCTCGTCCTTAGTACCGGAAAAACCTTCGTCATGCAGTATATCCCGTGCAATCCTGATCTCAGCCTGCCAGAAACGGACATCATTTTTGCGTGTCTGGACATTGGCGTCAGCATGTTCCCGGAACCGTGTCCTCACATCCGGAGGGTATTTCTTCTTTATACAGGGAATCTCTGACAGATTGAGAATATCCCGCATCGCCCGCACTCTTCTGTGCCCTGAAATGATTTCATAGGATCCGTCTTCCCTTGCGTAGACGAGGACCGGATTCATAAGCCCGACCTCACGGATGGACTCCGCCAGCTCGTTCAGGTCTTCGACGGGAATTTCAGAGTTAAATTTGTTCTCAACGAGTTTTTCGACCGGGATTTTTACAACGGTCTCAGAAGTGATTTTTTGTTTTGTATCTTCAAGCCTTTGCCTGGCCATTCTTGAAGCCTGAGTCTCGCCGATTTTTCGTTTTAATGCCATATGGTCTCCTCCTGAAAATCCGGATCTCGTTTGTGGGATCCGGCGAAGGATTCAGGGCAGCTGATCTCTGCCGACCCGAATCCTGCGAGCATCCTCGCGGAACGGTTCTCATAACAGACTTTCGCCTGAGGAATGCTGCGTCATTGATTAAGATTGATGACCCGATTGTCAGAATCCGGTACCGCTGAGGGGAAGGAATCGGTTCTTATTTCTCTTTTTCGTCGATTCTCTTCACGATCTCTCTGGAAAGCCGGATCCAGTCCATGCCGACATCGCATTTGGGATAGGCGCTGAGAGGCAGACCGTATGCGTTTGCCTTCTCGATATCGGTCGAGTCACGGATCGTCTGACTGAAAATGAGCGGTCCGAGAACGTCCCGGAATGTGTTTTCATTTTCACGGCGCACGACACGGTTCTTGCTGTATCGGTTAATGATAATTCCCAGGAGGTCAAGGTCATAACCGTTCACTGTGAAATCGTTGACCGTGTTGACCATCATATTTACAGATTTGAAAGAAGCTGTTTCTCCGGCGGGAACAATAACATAGTTGGCATATTCAAGTGCGAGCATAGATTCGTTGGCATCTGAAGGAGGAAGATCCATGATGATATAATCATAGTTACTTTCAACTTCTTTCATGATATTGGCGATCAGATTTTCTTCTTCGCTGAGTTCGAGTGCAACAGTCGGAATGTCATAACCGGCAGGCATGATGTCGATGGTGTAATCACGCTCTGCTGACCCGAATTTTGATTTAAGATCAGCTGCACGCCCTTTTCGCTGAAAGGGAACGGTCGTGTAGATGGCTTCACGTACGGAGAGCTCTCCTTTCAGAACGGAAGCGAGTGAACGATAATTTTCCGGATCATAATCAGTGTCGATCAGGTAAGAGTCAGCGAGATCGTCCTGCTGATCGAAAATCATGATCAGGACTTTGGAGCCAAGCATTGCCATTTCGCCGGCAAAACTGATGGCACTGGTGGATTTGCCGCCGCCGCCTTTGCGGGCGGCAAAAGCGATTTTGCGTGGATGTCTGTACATAAAAACCCCCTTTTCGTGTTTCACTTTCACGGTGAAAGTGCGTTTCCGGTTGGGTAAAGATTCTTTCTGCTTTTCCGCACAATCCAATTAACTTCAGATTGTCGTGAGATACATGCGCAGCTGCATGCACCTTGACCCTGCGAACGTCGTAGGAAGAACGTCGAGGTGTTCCGGATTGCCGGTCAAATTCCTGATAATGTCATCTGTCAGAATTTGCCTCGTACTTTCACGGTGAAAGTAAAAATCAGTCTGA